>JAEEGL012160389.1_pt1 | contig 42981 bp, 27 predicted proteins | sample 9134231 | NCBI WGS metagenome assembly JAEEGL01 (sample SAMN16246548, study PRJNA631951) | gut metagenome | biome: gut microbiome; feature: rumen; material: fiber-attached | host: Bos | place: Iran: Karaj | collected 2018-10 | reverse complement strand
GGCCTCCTTGCCGGCGCCGAAGGCCGCGAATGCCTCTCCAACCGAGAATCTGGCGACGGGCGCTCCGACCTGCAGCTCCTCGCCGAGGACCATTCCTCCGCCGTCGTCATCGAGGTCAAGGAGGCCCCCGACGGCACCCCCGAAGCGCTTGAAAAGGCCGCCGCGAAGGCGCTACGGCAGGCGCTCGAACGGGACTATGGCCGACTTCTTCGGCGCCGCTATGCCCGGGTGCACGTCTACGGCGTCGCCTGCCACGCAAAACTCTGCCGCATCCTCATGGCCCCCGAAAAGTAGTCCCATGCCCTCCGTCAAATAGGCAGGATAGCCCCCCGTTTCCCAGCCGTCCCAGCAAACCTCCTTCCCCGCCACCATGTCTGAAACCATCCAATACACCCGTTCCGTCCCGGTTGAATACACTGTCGATGTCTGCGTCGCGGGCGGCGGCCCTGCCGGCCTCGCAGCCGCCATCACCGCCGCCCGCAACGGCGCGCGGATCTTCCTCGGCGAGGGGGCGGGGTGTTTCGGGGGCCTGGGCACCTCCGGTCTCGTCCCCGCCTTCTTCGGACTTGGCAACGGCCGTGAATTCCTCGGCGGCAGGATCTGCGGCGAGGTGCTCGACCGCCTCCACACAGATCCCGCGAAACGCAAGGGCGGCTTCCTCCCCTTCCAGGTCGAGCCGCTGAAACTCGTCTACGACGCCATGGTCCGCGAAGCGGGAATGGACTTCGCCCTCGATGTCCGCCTCATCGACATCCGCCGCGACGCCTCGGGGCGCCTCACCGAGGCCGTCTTCTCCGACGATTCCGATGGCGGTCTCTTCGCCGTCCGCGCCAGCGTCTTCGTCGATGCCACAGGCAACGGCGACCTGGCGACCTGGGCGGGCGCCGAGTACGACCAGGGGAACGACCGCGGCGTCCCCATGCCCTCCTCCCTCTGCACCCTCTGGAACGGCGTGGACTGGAAGACCTACCGCGCCTCTGGCGTCCGCCTGGAGCCCCTGGTGAAGCAGGCCATCGACGACGGCTTCTTCACCTTCCGCGACTACCACCACTCTGGCATGTTCCAGGTCGGCGAAGGCCGTTCTGGCGGCAACTTCACCCACGCCTTCGGCCTCAGGGCCAACGACCACCGCTCCCGCACCCGCGGCTGGATGGACCTCCGCCTGAAACTGCCTGAATACCAGCGCTTCTACCAGAAGTATGTGCCAGGCTTCGAGAAGGCCGAACTCGCCGTCTCCGCCGCCCAGCTCGGCATCCGCGAATGCCGACGCATCCGCTGCGAATACACCCTCACCATCGACGACTTCAAGGCGCGCGCCTCCTTCCCCGACGAAATCGGGCGCTTCGCCTATCCCGTTGACATCCACCCCCTCGACGATTCCATGCAGGAGTTCGAGCGTTTCAAGCGCGACTACCTCACCAACCTCCGCTACGGCCCTGGCGAAAGTTACGGGATTCCGTACCGCGCCCTCATCCCGCGCCGCACGACCAACCTCCTCGTCGCGGGACGCTGCATCTCCGCCGACCAGCCCATGTCGGCCTCCGTCCGCGTCATGCCCGGGTGCTTCCTGACTGGCCAGGCCGCGGGAGCCGCCGCAGCCCTCGCCGCCGCGCACACCAGCGGTCTTGTCCGCGACATCGACCTCCACGCCCTCCAGGACCTCGTCGGCCACCACCCCGCGCTATGATCCGCTTCCAAATGGCGGAGCCGTCCGCCCTGCATCTCTTCCATCCGCCACACCCCCGATGGAACGCCGCGGTCTTCCTCGTGCGCGGCGGCGACTGGCGCACCCCGAACGCCATGCGCGCGCTCCACCCGCTCGCCGCCGCCTGCGCGGAACACGGCTTCCCCGCCGCCGTCGCCGACTATCCCGCCGACGCCAAGGACGCCCTCGAGCAACTCGCCGCCCTGCGCCAAAACTACCAGTCCTTCCAGCGGACGCTGCGCGACATCGGCATGCCGAATCCGCGCATCCTCCTCTTCGGCATGGGCGCGGGAGCGCACCTGGGAGCGCTCCTCGCCTGCGCCGCGCCCGGCGAATGCGGCGAATCCCCCGCGCTGCCTGACCCCTGGATCCCGCCCGCCGCCGCCGCCCTCCTTTCCTGCCCCGTGCAGTTCACCCCATGGCAGGAACTCTTCCCACGCCACTGGACGCTGATGCAGGACGCCGCAGGCGAAAAATTCACCCCTGGCGCCGCCCTCTTCGAGCGCCTCTCCGTCAAGAACCACCTCGACCGCGCGACGCCGCCCCTTTTCTTCGCCGAAGGCGACGAGGACCACCTCGGCACCGCCGCCGTCTCCCGCCCGCTCGCCGAGGCCCTCCGCGCCGCAGGACGCCCCGTGCAGTGGAAGAACTATCCGCTGGCGGGACCCTCCTTCCTCTCCTCCCCGCTCGACTGGAAGCCCGCCCGCATGCTCCTCGCCGACCTCTTCCGATTCTTCGAGCAGCATGCAGGAACGGAACCCGCGCCTCCTGCCGCCTTCCCCGAACCCAACGGGACATACGGCATCTATCTCGATTCCCCCGTGCAGACGCGGCGCGGCCTCGACCTCCACCTGCCGCCGCCAGGCGCGACCGTCCTCCCGTGCGCGCTGTTCCTCGTCCACGGCGGCGGCTGGCGCGCGGGCGACCGCGCCAAACTGGGCGCCCTCGCCGACGCCTTCGCCCGACGCGGCGTCCTCGCCGCCACCGCCGGCTATCGCCTGAACGCGCACGACGCCTTCGAGCAACTCGCCGACCTGCGCGAGGCATACCATGCCTTCGCGGCGGAACTGGGACGCCAGGGACGACCGCCGCGCATCGCCGTCTATGGCGAATCCGCAGGCGCGCACCTGGTCTCCCTCCTCGCCGCCACCCCGCCTGGCGGCTGCGGCGAGACCTGCCCGCCGCTGCCTGGATGGACGCCCCCCGCCGCGATGATCCTCCAGTCCGTCCCCGCCCAGTTCATCCCGTGGCCCGACATCCAACCCAATATCTGGATCTCCATGGAGGACATCGCGGGCGCCCCCTACGCCCGCGACGCGGAGCGCTACGCCCGCCTCTCCCTCAACCGAATCCCCTTCCCGACGCCCCCGCCCACCTTCTTCGCCGAGGCCCGATATGAGGCCGTCTTCCCCCCGCAGCAGATCCGCGACCTCGCCGAACAGTGGCGCCGCCGCGGCGTCCCCGTCACCCTCAAGCGATACGACGCCGAGCACGGCTTCTTCCACGCCCTCGACCGACCGCCCCAGCGCGAGTTCCTCGACGACATCGTCGCCTTCCTGACGAAAGTGCCCTGAAAACCGCCACGCGTGGGAGCGCCGCGTCGAATTATGCTTCCCCAGCCCCTCGCCGCACGAGCATGGCGAGGCTGCACCAGGGGGAGGCGGCCAGGCGTCCCGAGACGGCGTGCCCGCCGTCGAGCCGCGCTGAGCAGCCGCCATTGGCCTGCGCGGGCACGTCGATCCCCGCCACAGGCCACTGGCACTCCAGCGTGAAGTCGCAGGCCCCGCCAGTGTGGTTCGTCAGCACGACGAACGCGCCCTCCGCCCCTGCGGCATAGTCCATCTCCACGCCCGCCTGCGGGGTGCGCAGGCGCACCGGAGCGTCCGCCTCGCCCGCGAAGTCCGCGAGCAGCTGCATGGCGGCGGGTTCGGCGTCTCGGTAGTTCCGTCGGCAGAGGGCGGTTCCGACGAGCATGGTGCGCCCCTTTCCGAAACGGTTGGCGATGACGGCGGGATGCCCGTCGGCGAAGCGTCCGACGACCTTGGCGCCGTCCAGGGGGGCGAGGCGCTGCATCTGCCAGTATCCATAAAGGCGGTCGCCATTCTCCATGACGAGCGCATTGTCCTGCTCGTTCTCCTCCTCCCAGGCGAGGAAATCGACTTCGCGCGCGCCGAAGACCTGATCGAGGCCGCAGCACGGGATGGTCTGCTTGAGGAAGATATTGCCCGTGAACTCGGCGCAGCGCCCGTCGGCGAAGAGCGCGCCGCCGCGCTGGACGAAGGCGGCGATGGACTGCGCGACCGCCTCCTGGACCATGCTGACCTGCGGCAGATAAAGCACCTCGTAGCGTTCCAGGGCGCCTTCGAGGATCTGGCGTTCGCAGACGAAGTCCACGAGATGGCCGTGGAGGCGCAGCGCCTTGTAGCAGGCGAATGCGGCGAGGTTGTGCTCATACGGGGAGAGGCGCTTGGGGTCATTGACGTCGCGCTGGGTGGCGCCGCGGATGGTCTGCATCAGATTGGTCTCGGTGGAGAGGAGGATGGCGCAGCGCGCCGCAGGGCGGGACATGCGCCCGATCGTCCCCCCGAGATCGGCGAGCGCGGCGCCGAACTGCCCCGCGGCCCTGGTGCGCTCGGTCGGACCGCCGTCGCTGGGATTGACGAGGCTGTATTCGCCGACCTCAAAGCGCCCTGCGCGCCAGCCGTGGTACTGCCACAGCACGGCGCCCGCCATTTTGCGCACGAGGGTGCGGTAGAACTCGGAGTGGAGGCGTTCGGGGGAAGGGGTCATGCCCTGGCTGGTCCCCGCCTGGAGTTCCGTCAGCCACGCGGGCTTTTCGGCGGCCCAGCCGCGCACGCGGTCCAGTCCGAACGAGAATGCGAGGGAGCGGTCGGCGGGGCGCAGCTGCGAACTGTAGAAGTAGTGCAGGGTGATGCCGTATTCGTCCACGATGCGCGCGATGCCGTATTCGTCGTTTGCGTAGGCGACCGAGTTGAAGATCGGGTGGGCGGTGTGGCATTGGGTGCGGTGGTTCGGGTCGAGGCTGGTGATGATGCCCGCGATGAACGCGATGTTTTCGCTCAGGTTGTCCATGAGGAAGCGCTGGTAGTCGACCGCCATCGGGGTGTTGCGGCGCTTGTTGGACGGCGCCAGCACGCGGCGGATCTCCCCCGCGTCGAAATGCTCGAAGTCGTCGGGCAGATTCTGGGCGCAGAAGATGTTCTGTTCGGCGTACCATCCCTGGTGGAGCGCCTCGCGGGTCGGATAGCGGCGTCGGAGCCATTGGCCGAAGGCCTGGATGGTGTGCGGGCAGAAGCACTGGGACTTGGCGGGCTCGTTCCAGACGCTCCATTGCTCCAGGGCGGGGTGCCGCCGATACCGCTCGACGATGGCGCTGACATAGCGTTTCGCGTGTTCGCGCAGCAGCGGGATGTCGAGGCACGGGAAGCGGCCAGTCTGCTCGTAGTGGCATTCATCGAAGAGTTTCTGGCGCAGCCAGCACGGCGGATAGATGCTGAAGGATTCTAGGATCTTCAGGCCGATTTCGGCCGCGAGGTCATGGATGCGGTCGAACAGTCCGAATTCGAAGACGCCGTCCGCGGGCTCGATGCCGTCCCAGGGGAGGAAGGTGCGGATCATGGTGAAGCCCATGTCGCGGATGTTCTGGAGATGGAGGCGGATCTCGCGTTCCCCGTCATTGGGGTTGAGGACGTAGGTGATTCCGAATTGAAAGGGTGCTTGGCTCATGGCGGCATTCTCACTTCCAGAGCATTTCGTAGTGGTCGAGATTGTAGTAGGCGCGGCCAGGGGCGAGGGTGTAGTGCCTGCCGAGGCCGTTCTCGATGGAGTTCCGCGTGATGTTGAAGGCGGTCGCGGCGGACGGGCGGCCCAGTTCGGCAAGCGGGATGGCGGCCTCGATGGTCATCATGCGCTTCGTGGCGACAGTCTTGAAGGCGGGCTGCGCGAGCTGGCGGATGACTGCCCCCGCGCCGCCGTCCTTGCGGTGCCGTGAATTGTACTGCGCATAGCACTGCGGGGTGCCGCCGAAGATGTACTGGACGAAGGCGGTGGGGCTGTCGCCGCTGCGGAGGTAGAGTTCGAGGGAATCCTGCTTGTCGAGGAACAGCCCAGGGCGCACGGAGAATCCGCTGTCGTGGACGGCCGACAGTTCGGCCAGCATATAGAGGTTTCGGTTGTCGCGGAGCAAACGGATTCGGGTGGGCGGCGCGCCGACCAGGGGATTCCCCAGCGCGGTCAGCCCTTCGACCACGGCCGCGCCGCGCCAGGCCGCGTCATCGCCTTTCCCGTCGATGACGGGGGCCGTCTGCGTCATCGGCACGCGGATGCCGATTTTCTTCACGGGGGCGCCGCCCTTGAGCGGCCAGATGCGTGCGGCGGCGGCTCCTTTGGGCAGCTGGTCGCGGCTTTCAAGGAGTTCGATCTCCCAGTCTCGGGCGGGGGTGGCGTTTTGCCAGAAGGCGCCGAGCCACAGCCTGCCGTCCCAGTCCGAGGGCGCGCCGAGGGCGGCGAGGTCAAACCACAGTTCCTCGGCGGGGCGGGTGCCGACAGCGAACTCCGACAGGTTGACGATTCGGTCGGCGGGCTTTTGGGTTCCCCAGTCGGCGGGTTCGTGGGAGAGGCGCTTCTCGGTGGCGAAGCCGCAGCCCGCGAGGGTGCGGAACGCATATCCGCGCGGGGTGCCGAAATCCATCGTCAGGCCGAAGAACGCATTGACGCTGGAGAAGTTGACGGTGAGCAAATTTCTCGGGGAGCGGTTGCTGAAGCCGTTGAAGCGATGGAAATTCCCCTTGAAGCGCACTTTCAGATAGCGCCTGGTCTTGAGTTCCAGCGCGGTGCCCAGCAGATTGTAGGGCGTGTCCATGACGGCGGGGGTGGTGATGCGGAGGCTGGGGACCGCAGGATCGGCGTTGACCTCCCCGCAGCCCTGGGTGCGGCAGAAGGCGCGGCCGAGGACTTCCAGCCCGCGCTCCGGATGCGGGCGCGGCGCGGAGAGGGCGGAGCGACTGCGCTCCGTCGGCGGAGTCGCGTCCCTCGGCATGGGCGGGGTGACTGGTTTCCCCGCGGCAAGCCGGAAGACCGCCTTGCCCAGGGCGCGCCCTGCGGGATCCAGCGCCAGCAAGGTGTATTCGCCTGCGGTGGTGCCAGGAGGCAGGGCGACCGTCTGGGCAGCGCCCTGCGAATCGCCGCGCCAGACGGGGATTTCCCCCTGCATGACCTGCAGGGTGATCGGCACGTCCGTCGACAGCCCTCCAGTCCGCCGAGCCTGGATCCGCAGGGCCCCAGAGGCGGCGTTGGCGCTCAACTCCACCTGGCCAGCCGTGTCCTTCAGCGGGGCGTGCCGCAGCATGACGCTGCATTCGCCCTGGGGAACCGCCAGCAGGGCGAAGCGCGCGCCGCCTGCGAAGAATGGCTCGAACGGCACGTCCTTGCCGTTCACCTGCGCGGCCACGGCCCGACGGCCATCTGGAATCATCACCAGAATCTCCGCCGCGCGGCGCGCGGACGCCACCTGGAGGCGGGTGGCGTCGTCATTCATTGTTCCAGTCATCTTGACGCCGAGCGTGTCGGAGAGCCAGAGCTGGGTGCGCATGGAATCCACGCTGTAGACCAGCGCGGGCGCCTGCGTCACCATCCAGAGCTTCAGTTCGTTGGGCTGGAAGTCGAAGGTCTTTTCAAGGCGCTTCGTCAGGGCGGCGGAGCCGAGGAATCGCGGCACCGCGATGAAGTCGCTGTCCCAGCGGAAGCGCCGATAGTCGCTTTCCCGCTCGGGTTCCCCGCGCTTGGCGTGCGGGGGAAGCGGATAGCGGATCGTGAGGCACCAGTTGTAGACGGGCAGGCCGTCGCGAAGCCCCAGCGCCGCGGGGGCGAAGGAGACCTTGCGGCTCTGCGGAGTGTCCTGGTTGGACTTCATGAAGAGCCAGCCCGAATCGCCGAAACTCAGCGGCATGACCTCCAGCGTCTCGCCCCGTGCAAAGCGGCAGTTGGGCTCGACCGACGCATTGACCAGGCGGGCAAGGCGGCTCTGCGTCTGCGCCGAAAAATACGGGACGAAGGCGGGGGCGTTGTCCGAGACGACCAGGCCGAGGCCAGTTCCCACGGTATACTGGAGGATGCCGCGCTCCGTGCGGGGGTTCCAGTAGATGTAAAGCGGGGTGAAGTCGGGGTCGTGGCGCTGCCAGAGCTTGAACTTGTACATCCAGCTGGCGCCGTCTGGCCAGTGCGCGGTCAGCGCGCCTGCGTGGCTTTCGAGGATGCCGAAGTCGGCCATGGGGTTTTCGGGGTTGTTGAAGAAGAGGCAGCTGTCGGGATTCTCCGCCTGGAGCTTGGCGCGCATTCGCTCGGTGACGCGCTGCCAGGCATCGGGGGCGTCCATCCGCATGTTGTAGAGGTCGATGCAGCCAGGGGAGCCGCCGCCGTCGAGATACCATCCGTCGGTCTTGGTGGCGCGGATGAAGGCGGGGATCGCCTGCAGGATGTCATCCGCCGATTCGGGGATGCCGACCAGGCGGTAGTAGTTTGTGTGCGAGGAGCCGAAGTAGTTGATTTTGCGGCCCTGCGCATCCTTGTCCATGAACCAGTCTGGATGCTTTTGATAGACCTTGCTGGCGGGGGACACGCTGGAGACCCAGGTGTAGTGCACGATTTTGACGTCCGGGGAGAGGGCGCGGAGGCGCGCGTCCCGCTCCAGGAGGTTGTCCATGCTCCTGTGTCCGCCGAAGAAGTTGGTGACTTCGCCGCTGGTCGGGAAGTCGCCCCAGGGGAAGTTGGAGTCAATGAGCAGGCAGAGGATGTTTCCGTCGCGGATCAGCGACTGGAAGGCGGCCAGGCGCCGTTCAAGCTGGTTGCCGAAGAGGCCGTACCAGCCCTGGGACACCCGCAGGCGCATCTTGGACACCCACGGCGCGCGGCGGATGCGGCCGCGGAATTCGGCGACTTCCGGGATGGCCAGATAGGCGTCGAACGCCTCCACCAGCGTGCCAGGGGCGACGGTGAGGTAGTTCTCGACGCTGACCGTCTTGCCTGGCTCGTCCAGAAGGAAGATGCCGTCGCCTAATTGCCAGCCGTTGGGCAGCAGGACGGTGTTCTTCGGCACGCTGCTGGAACTGGTCGCCGCCCCGACGCCGATGTGGGTGAAGCGCCCATTGTAGCGCAGCCGATGATGCAGCAGCGTCAGGTTCGCGGACGGCGCCTCGAAGCTCATCACCGCGCAGGCGTCCACGGGCAGCGGCGTGCTGATTTCGTCCGCGCCCGCATGGATGAGGTAGTGGGCGGAGCCCCAGGTCTCGTAGCGCCCGCCGTTGCGGAGCGCCTGCGGTATGAACACGCGCAGCGGCGTGAAGAGGAATCGCCGTTCGTTGAGTTGCGAGGTGCATTGGAGCGAGGAGACGAAGTTGCCCTGCCTGTCGAAACGGTACGTGGCCTGGAAGCGGATTTTCTCCATTCCAGGGACGGCATAGTCGACGATGGCGCGGCCGCCCTCGCTGCGCAGGGCGAGGACGCGGTTTTGGAAGCCGTCGGCCTTGACGCTGGCCTTGCCGTCGAAGAGTTCGGTGTCGCGCACCATCCGTTCGGCGACCTTGCGCCCGTCGCGCACGACTTCGCAGACCACGCCCGTTGCGCGGTGAACGGCGAAGGAGTTCCGCCCGTCATCGACCACCAGATAGTCCTTTGGGGTCATGGGCGGCAGGGCTGGCCCCAAATCGTAGATAGTCTGGCTGGACTTCTTGAGTTCCTCCGCCGTGGCGCGCCGTCCAGTGAAGGAGACCTCTCCGAAGGTGATGACCTGGTCCACGCGGTTGCGGTCCAGGACCAGGCGGAGATGACGGCAGACGAGGTTCAGTCCCTTCGCCTCGAAAACGTATTTCTTCTCCGCCCCGCCAGTGGTACGGTTGGGGATGTGGGCCGCCAGCTGGAAATGCTCGCCGTCGTCACTGGAATAGACATCCATGGCGTCGATGTTGGTGTTCGGCGTCGCCACCGCCCCCACCGCCAGCGATTCCACGAGATGCGGCGCGCCGAAGTCGAAGACGACATCCGGGTTGTCGGTGTACTCCTTGTAGACCGCCTGCTCCGCCTTCTCCAGCCTCCCGTCGGTCAGCGTGGTGCCTGAGGCGTCCCCAGAGGAAGGGCGGCTGCGGTAGGAATAGCGCACTGGCTTCAAGGCCCCCGCGACGCGGCGGTGGAACTGCAGGTCGGCGACGGCGATGCTTTCGCCTGGCTTGTCAAGATGCCGATACAGATTGAAAAACAGCGTGGCGGCCTTGCCTGGAAACGCCCGCACGGCGTTCTTGACGGAGGAGCGGAGCGTTGCCCAATCCAGGGGGATGGTGACGGGGGTCCACTCGCCAGGCGCGCCATAGCGGAACGGGATGGTCAAGCCATTCCTGCGGTCGGGATAGCGGATGGCCAGATTCCCCCATCCCGCCTTGGCATAGCCATTCTGGCGGAAGCGGAAGGTGATGGACTCCACGTCGGAGAGATCCACGGGCTCCCGCAGCGTCAGGAGCAGCCCCTGCGTGGTCCCCTCCAGATTCACGGTCGCCGACACCGCCGCTTTCCCGTCCGGCGTCTTTTCGGCGGCGACCGTGGGCGGAGTCTGGGCTTTGCCAGGACGGCCGCTCCAGTTCTCCAGCGCCATGTAGCCAGTCCCCTGCGCCGACGCGGGGACGATGCAGGCGCACAGCCAGAGCAGCCCAGCCATTCCAAGCGTCTTCCAGCACGGCATTCCGTTGGTCATAGTCATCTCCGTTGAAGTTGTCGTCGCCGATTCCGATTACAGGTCCCCCTGGCGGATCAGGCCGATTTTCCCGAAGCCGAACATCTGGACGCGGTAGTTGTCGCTGTAGACAAAATCGCGCTTGTTGTCGGTGTACGTGTCGGCATGGCCGTCCGCCCACGCCAGGTTGATGTTGACGCCGTGCTGCCCGCCTTGCACCTTGTCCTCGGCGGCAACCCCGTTGGCCTGGTACAGGACATCCCCGCACAACGGCATGCAGGAGGCGCCGCGGATGGCCTCCGTGGCGGTGAAGCCCGAGACCTTCCAGGTCGGGAAGGGGCCGCTGAGTTTGTGGGTGTACTTGGCGTATTTGTCCGCCGAATCATAGAGCCAGAATGCGTTGAGGTACGCGAAGTTGACGGTGTGGCCGTCGGCATTGTCGTACCAGTATTTGGTCAGCGTCACGCGCTTTTCCCCTGGGCAGTAGAAACTCTTCGGCGCCGTGAGGTATTTTTCCGTATAGAGCAGCTCATAGCCCTGGCCTGCCGAACGGGTGATCCCCATCGCGGGGCACACGGGATTGCGGGAGTCCTTGTAATCATTCGCGTAGAGCGAGATGGACAGTGCGTGCTGCTTCAGGTTCGAGATGCAGTTGATGCTGCGCGCCTTCTCCCGTGCCTTGGAGAGGGCGGGCAGCAGCATGCTCGCCAGGATGGCGATGATCGCAATGACCACAAGAAGTTCGATCAGAGTGAAGTGGAGATGCTTTTTCATGGTAGTTTGTTTGAGGGGTGGAGGTACACGTCAGGATTTCGATGGACGGAACAGGGATGCGGCACCCAGGAGTGCGGCATGGTCGGGACATTGCGCCGCGACAACGGGCAGATCGCGCAGCGGCGTGGAGAAGAGGTCGAGGTCGCGGGCGATTTGGCCGCCGACGGCGACCCTCGCCAGGCGATGGCAGGCACACCAGGGCGCCAGCGCTTCGGCCAGCGCCTCCCCGAACTGGCGGAAGGCCTCCTGCGCAGCCGCATTGCCCGCCTTGGCCATCATCCCCAGCTCCTTGGCGGTCGTTCCAGGGAAGCCGCGCGTCAGCGCGGCAGCCGAGACCCAATGCTCGACGGTTTCCCCGCGCATGGGCTTGTCCCAGAGGGAGACTTCCAGCTGCGGCATGCCATTCGGCAGCGCGAGCAGCGTGCCGTCCTTGAGGACGGCGGCGCCGAGGCCAGTACCGAGGGTGACTGCGCCGCAGTTGGCGCAGCCTCGCAGGGCGCCCCCATGAAACTCCCCCAGGGCGAAGGCGCCCGCGTCATGCACGAAGCGCACTTCATGGCGCGGGAAGAACGCACGCAAATCCTGCCCGTACAGGGCGGGGAACTTGTGCCGCATGAAACTGATGCCTTTCACGTAGTCGAACGGCCCTGGCGCCGCGACGGCGACGGCGGCGAAGTCCCCTGCGGCGGCGAGGACTTCGCCCAGCGCCGCCGCGATCTCCTCCACGCCGCCTGACGCGTGGCTTGGCACGGGCGGAAGCGGGCGCACGGAGCCGCCGTGGACCAGCCCCGACTTGATGAAGGTCCCGCCCAGGTCGATGGCAAGGATCACTTCAGCATGGTCTTGTGGACCCGGCATGGCGTCTCTCCCAAATTGATGACGACGTACTCTCCCATGGAGGCGGGCACCACCACCATGTCCATGAACCTGGCGTGGTAGCAGCACTCGGGATTCTTGTTCGAGCAGACCAGGACTTCCTCGCCCTCGACCAGCACCAGCACATGGAACTTCTCGCCGCGGGTGTCGTCGTGGATGGCGCGCGCGAAGGACAGCCTGCGCAGGCTGAAGTAGATGAGATCGTGCTCGCCGAGAATCTCCTCCTTCCAGCCATCCCCTTCGCGGACGGTCTTCGGCCTGGGGCGCAGGACGCCGTCCACGGCGCTCCTCCGCCGCTCCGTCACCAGGACATTCCTGCCGTGATAGGAGTGGATGGGCCGCGGGTTGCCGTCCAGGTCACGGCGCAGGTAGTCGTAGAGCTTGAAGGTATAGCTGCCGATGGTGTAGCTGCCGATCTCCAGCACCACCTGGTTGCGCCCCGAGGCGTGGATGGTGCCGCCAGGCAGCAGGAACTGGTCGCCCGTCGCGCTGGGGAAACTGTTGACGTACTTGTCGTGGTCGAAGGGGACGTGGTTCCGTTCCGCCTCGCCGACGCACTGGAAGAACTCCTCCACGTCGCAGTCGTCCTGGAGGCCCAGGTAGGTCTTGGAACCCGCCGTCGCGACGCAGTAGTAGCTTTCGTCCTGCTGGAACGGCTCCCCGAAATGCTCCTGGTTGTACGCCTGCGGCGGATGCACCTGGATCGACATGTTCCCCGCCCCGCCGTAGGTGTCGTCGTAGTTGAAGCGGATCGGGAAGACCGAACCGAAGCGCCGCACGCTCCCCTCCCCCATCAGGCGCGCCCCGAACTCCTTGAAGATCGTCGAGAAGGGCACCTCGACGGTCTCCGCCCCCACCTTGATCTGCACGCTCACCTCGTTCGGGATCATGTCGAAGACCCAGGCGCAGTTGCGCATGTCGTCCGGCAGCCGACGCAGCCGCTTGACATAGAACCCGCCCCACACGCCCTCGATGTAGACTGGCGTGCAGCGGAACGGCGAATCCAGCAGACGCCCCGCCACCGCCTTGAACGCCGCCAGCGGCAGCAGCTTGAGACGCCCCGCCTGGTTGCCATCCACGTAGAAGTCGATCCGCCCGTCCGATATCAACTGCTGGCGGTGCTGCATCATGATCTCGTAGTCGTAGTAGTACATCCGCCGAAAGATGTAGGAAAGCGGGCGGAGCCGGCCATCGTCCCCCAGGTTCGACACCTGGCGCGCGCGGATCCGCAGCGTCGTCTCCAACGGCGTGACGTCCACGAACGCCGCGACCTCCCCGAGACCTCGGAACGCCTTGGACGCCGCCCCGCAGCCGTACAACACCACCACATCGCACTCCCCCCGTAGCCGACGCACCTGCTCAGACACCGCCGACACCGCCGACGCGTCAAACAGCGATTCAATCCCGCGGTGGACGCTCTTGCCGAACAGCAGCACGGGATCCTGCTCCCGATCCTCAGGCAGCGTCTCCGACAGCATCGCCTCCAGTTCCGCCTCGCCCTTGTAGCCAGCCGACACCGAAACACCCTCCAGCCGCCTCCCCGCCGCCGCCTCGCGCAGGCGCGACAGCACACCCTCGAACGAAGCCCCGACATACCCGTCCACCAGCAGCACCCCGCGACCGCCAGGCAACGCCGACAGCAGCGCCCGCGCCACCGCCAGATCCCCGCAGACCAACTGCCCCGCCAACTCCGACGCCAGCATCGGACGGTTCACCGCGTTCGGATCACGGTATGGATACGGATTGAACATGAAACTCATGGCCTTACTCCCACATTGTCTTTTTTTTTGATTATGCCCTAAATATAAATCAACATTTTTGATAATCCACGCCTCGTCCCACTTTTTCCACACTTTCCAAATTGGCCCCCCAGGAATGCCTCGCCGCCCGAAGTCCAATGTCCAATGTCCCATCCCAAATCCAAAGTCCCGTCCAAAGTCCAAAGTCCAATGTCCCGTCCAAAATCCCAGGTCCAAAGTCCAATGTCCCGTCCAAAGTCCAAAGTCCAATGTCCAATGTCCCGTCCAAAATCCCAGGTCCAAAGTCCAAAGTCCAAAGTCCAAAGTCCAATGTCCAATGTCCCGTCCAAAATCCCAGGTCCAAAGTCCAGCGTCCAATGTCCCGTCCAAAGTCCAAAGTCCAATGTCCAATGTCCCGTCCAAAATCCCAAAGTCCAAAGTCCAATGTCCAATGTCCCGTCCAAAATCCCAGGTCCAAAGTCCAGCGTCCAATGTCCCGTCCAGCGTCCAATGTCCCATGTCCCATCCAATGTCCCGTCCGATCCCAGCCATTTCCGCAGTTTCAGGCCTTATAGTACGCGGATGCCGAGTGGCGGATCCGTTTCCGCGCCACCCAGGGCAGGAGGATTTTTCAGGTTGATTGACGATTCATGGACGCACCCCTTGGTATTTTGCTGGGAATCCAGCAACTGCTCCCTGCCCTGACTGGCAACAACCGCGTGATTGCCGAGCAGATTCTGCAGGCCCCGCGCGAAGTCCTCCAGGAGCGGTTGAGCGACCTGGCCCGACGATGCCACTGCGACCCGTCCCAGATTGTGCGGCTGTGCCAGCGGCTGGGCGTCCCTGGATTCTCGGAATTGAAGAACCGCCTGGTCGCCGAACTCCTCACGCCGCCCGACCTCCTGCAGCACCAGATGGTCGAGGCGAAAGGGGGATTCAGCCAGCTGAAGCGCGGTCTGGCGCAGCGCCTGGACCACTCCATCCATGCCACCCTGGCGCACCTGGAGGAAAAGGATGTCCATGCGGCCATTGAAAAGATCGGCAAGGCCCGCACCATCCTCATCGGCGCCGTCGGCAGTTCCGCCCATGCCGCATACGACTTGCAGATCAAACTGCATCGGTTCGGCTACCCCGCCCTCTTCGTGGCGGATCCCGAGGTCACCGCCGCCATCTGCGCGACGCTCACCCAAAACGACCTGCTGATCGCCATCTCCTTCAGCGGCGAAACGCCTTCCCTCCTCGAACTGGTCCGCCTCGCCCAGGCCAACCGCCTCCCCGTCGTCGCATTGACCAACTATCTCCATTCCCGCCTGGCACAGGCCGCGGACATCGTCCTGCCAACCCTCGCCGACGAGGAAAAACTCCGACTCGGTGCCATGGACTCCATCATCGTCCAGCATCTCGTCGTCACCGTCCTCGCATACGCACTCGCAGGACGAAAACCCCGCCAGACCGAAAAACGCATCCGACGCATCTTCTCCCAGACGGCGACGAAAAACGCCAAAACGCCCGGATGACAACGACGGGACGCCCACGACAGTTGCGAGGATAGTTCACCAGGACAGGCTTCGCCGACATCCCTCCCGCGAAAAACAATCGGCGAGGGATTCCGACATGCCGCCGACTGGACGAGTTGCGCTATATTATGTAACCGCCATTAAATTAACGGAGATTTCATAAGCAAGGAGCCCGTCGATGAGGTTTTTTGATCGCGAGCGTGAATTGGCGTTGCTGAAGAGAATCCAGCGGCAATCGGAGAGCAATGCGCGACTGACGGTGGTGACTGGCCGTCGTCGCATTGGCAAGACTCAATTGGTGAGACATGCCTTGGACGGGGTGCCGTATGTTTATCTGTATGTAGGTCGCAAGACGGAGAAGGAATTATGCGTTTCCTTCCAGCGCAGCATTTCCGAGGTTCTGGGAGTGCGTCTGGTCGGGGAGGCCACGCGGCTGGAGGATTTGCTGCGAGTGGTCTTTGAGGAGTCTACAAGCCGCCCAATCACAATGTTCATCGACGAATTCCAGGATTTCTTTCGGGTGAACCCGTCGGTCTTCAGCGCTTTGGCCGCAATATGGGACGAATATGAAAAGAAATCACGTCTGAACCTGATTGTCTGCGGAAGCATCAACCGTCTGATGAACAAAATATTCCGTGATCGGCAGGAACCGCTTTACGGGCGGCGCACGGACAGTCTTCGCCTGGAGCCGTTCACGCCATCGGTCTTGAAGGAAATTTTGGCCGAGCATTCGCCGCGCCACGCGCAGGAGGATTTGCTGGCGCTGTGGGCCTTTACGGGCGGGGTCGCCCGTTATGTGCAACGGCTGATGGATGACGGAGCGACAACACGGGACGCGATGATCGACGCCATCTTCTGCGAAGGATCGTCTTTCATCGACGAAGGGCTAGCGCTTTTATCCCTGGAGTTTGGAGCGGAATACAGCACCTATCTGTCGATTCTCTCCTCAATTTCGTCTGGGAGCTCGGAATACTCCCAAATCAAGAACGATGTGGGCTGCGACGTGGGGGCGTTCCTCGCGCGTCTGGAGACGGACTACGGCTTGATCCGTCGAAAGGTCCCACTGTATTCGAAATTGTCATCGAAAAACTCGCACTACGAGATCTGCGACAGTTTCTTTCGGTGCTGGTTTCGCTTTGTATTCAAGTACCAGCACCTGGTTGAACTGGGGCGATATGAAGAACTGCGCAAGATTGTCCGCAGGGACTACGAGGTCTTTTCCGGCTATTCGCTGGAGCAGTATTTCCAGTGGAAATTCATGGAAACCACCAGTTACACCAGAATGGGCGGCTGGTGGGATCGGAAAGGAGAAAACGAAATCGACCTCATCTGCGAAGACGAATTCCGTTCTACCCTCGACTTCTATGAAATCAAGCGGGAGCCCCGCCGCATCAACTTGCACGCCCTTCAGGCAAAGGGCGAAGTGTTCCTGCACGCGCACCCTGAAAAGTGCAAGTTGAAATGCGCCTTTCAAGGCCTCTCCCTGGAAGACCTCTGAGCCGCCCCAGCTCACCCGCGCGGGCGCTCACCGTTTCGGAAGATCTCGGGGGAGACCTGGAAGCGGCGGCGGAAGACGCGGCAGAAGTGGCTGACGTCCGTGAAGCCAGTCCGCCACGCCACGTCCTTGACCTGGCAGCGCGTGGTGCCCAGGATCTGCGCCGCCAGCCGAAGCCGCTGCTCCAGAAGATAGCGCGCGGGCGAGATGCCGCATTCGGCGGTGAACCGCCGCGTGAAATGGGCGCGGCTGTAGCCCAGCGCCGCCGCGATCCTCGCGATGCCCTGCCCCGACTTGTCGGGATTCTGCCGCAGATATTCCGCCAGCGCCACCAACAGTTCAGGCGTCGTCGTCTCGCCCGCCTGCGAATGCAGTTCCTCCGCCAGCACCATCCACAATTCGTATCCCAGCGCAGAGGAGGCCCAGCGATTCGGCAAGGCCTTGCCGTCGTACTTGCGGAGGAGCTCCTGCGCCCGCTCGACCAGCCGCGACGGCTGCGGATGATGCACCACCACCCCGAACTGCCGCCGCAGCCGCTGGCCCAGTTCAATGGCCGACCGCCCCGTCCATGTCAGGTACAGGAACTCCCAATGCGACGACCTCCGCGGCAGATAATACGCATGGTCGTCAGGCACCGTCACCAGGAACGCGTCCCCCGCCGTCAGCTCCCGCCGCTCCCCGCCGACTTCAATGCACCCGCGCCCCGAAAGGGTGTACTGCCAGATCGCCACCTCCCGCCCCAGGGTGTCCCGACGCAGCCGCCCGTCAAAGCGGTAGTGCCCCCTCGCCAACGACTGGTGACCGCAGTTGACCAGCACCACGGGCAGGTCAGGCACGTCGTCCATGACAAAAAACTGCACCAATTTCAGCATCGTCTGCATCTCCTTGCCATAAAATAGCACGCCCCGCCAATTCAGCGGCGCCGTTCCCATGCTATATTTAGAAACGTGTCTGCCGCGAGGCAGAAAAGAAACCCACGCGATGGAATTCACCTCCATGACCACCTATCGTATCAATCTCCTCCCTGGCGACGGAATCGGCGTCGATGTCATCCACGAAGGCAGGCGCGTCCTCGACGCGCTCGCCGAACGCCACGGCGGCCTCCGCTTCGACTACAACGAACTGCCCTGGAGCTGCGAATACTATCTCAAGCACGGCAAGATGATGCCCGACGACGGAATGAAGATCCTCGCCGACTGCGACGCGATCCTGCTGGGCGCCGTCGGCTTCCCAGGCGTGCCCGACCACATCTCGCTGCGCGAACTGCTCCTCCCCATCCGCACCGGCTTCGACGAATATGTCAACGTCCGCCCCATCAAACTGCTGCCTGGACTCGTCTCCCCGCTGCGCTCCGACGCCATCGACTTCATCGTCTTCCGCGAGAACTCCGAGGGCGAATACTGCGGCATCGGCGAGACCACGCACGACCGCGCCGTCCAGGAATCCGTCTTCACCCGCAAGGGCACCGAGCGCATCCTCAAATACGCCTTCGACTACGCCGTCGCGCACGGGCTCACCAAGGTGATGAGCGCGACCAAGTCCAACGCCCTCAACCACTCCATGGTCTTCTGGGACCAGATCTACGACGAAGTCCGCGCGCAGTATCCCTCCATCGAGGCCGCCAAGATGCACATCGACGCCCTCGCGGGATACTTCATCATGCACCCCGAGCGCCTGCAGGTCGTCGTCGCCAGCAACCTCTTCGGCGACATCCTCACCGACCTGGGCTCCGCCATGCTCGGCAGCATCGGCATCTCCCCGTCAGGAAACCTCAACCCCGAGCGCAAATACCCCAGCATGTTCGAGCCCATCCACGGCTCCGCCCCCGACATCGCGGGAAAGGGCATCGCCAACCCCATCGGCACCTTCTGGGCCATCGCCATGATGCTCGAACACCTCCAGGCAAACGACGCCGCCGACGCCCTCATGGCCGCCATCTCCGCCGTCCTCCAGCAAGGCGCCGTCAAGACCCCCGACATCGGCGGCACCGCCACCACCACCCAGGTCACCGACGCCGTCATCGCCAAACTCTGACCAGACCGCGCCTGTCCCGTGCCAGGCCAGCGGCCTCGTTTGGATCGGAATCCCCGCGCAGTTCCACACCCGGTCTTCTTTCGTCGCCCCCATGCAGCACCTCGCCGATATCCGCCTGCGCGATCCGTTCTTTGCGCCCCGCATCGAGACCGTCCATGCCGCCACCATTCCCGCCTGCCTGCGGCAGTGCAAGGAGACGGGGCGCCTTGACGCATTCCGCCTGGACTGGAAGCCGGGGGCGCCGAATCCCCCGCACCGCTTTTGGGATTCCGATGTCGCCAAGGTGCTGGAAGGGATGGCCTACGACCTGGAACTCCACCCTTCCGAAGAGGGACGGCGGCGACTTGACGAACTGACCGCCCTCGTCGCCTCCGCCCAGCAGCCCGACGGCTATCTCAACACCCATTTCACCACCGTCGCCAACGGCCAGCGATGGACCAATGTCCTCGTCGGCCACGAACTCTACTGCTGCGGGCACCTCATCGAGGCCGCCGTCGCCCATTTCCAGGCCACCGGCAGCACCTCCTTCCTGAATTGCCTCCGACGCTATGCGGACCACGTCGCCGCCGTCTTCGGCCCCGCCCCAGGACAAATCCGAGGCTATCCCGGCCACGAGGAAATCGAACTCGCGCTCTGCAAACTCGCCGATGCCACTGGCGATGCCAAATATCTCAACCTCGCCAGATTCTTCATCAATGAACGCGGCGCCAGCCCCAACTTCTTCGAGGAAGAGGCACGCCTCCACGACCGACCCATGCCGCAGAAGCTCGCCGGGTTCCAGGCAGAAAAGCCCGTCCGCGACCAGGAAGAGCCCCACGGCCATGCCGTCCGGGCGATGTACCTCTACGCGGGCATGGCCGACGTCGCCATGCGCACCCATGACCAGGGACTGCTTGACGCCTGCCGTCGCCTCTGGGACTCCCTCCTCGCCACCCGCATCTACGCCACTGGCGGCATCGGCACCTCCCATATCGGCGAGGCCATTGAGGAGGCCTATCACCTCCCACTGGATGTCACCTACTGCGAATCCTGCGCCTCCATCGGCTTCGTCCTCTTCGCCGACCGCATGCGACAGGCCACTGGAGACGCAAAATACGTCGACGCCCTCGAACGCGCCCTCTACAATGGCGCCCTTAGCGGCATCAGCCTGGATGGGACACGCTTCTTCTACGTCAATCCACAGCGCGTCGACGAACATCCCCCTGAGGCACGCGGAAAATATATCCGGAAACCGTGGTTTTCAACCAGTTGCTGCCCCACCAACTTCTGCCGTTTTCTGCCGCAGCTCGCGCGCTTCGCCTTCCGTGTCGACGCCCCCGCAAACACGCTTTGCATCGACCTGCCCGCGGCCGCCGACGGAACCGCCCGCCTCGACAATGGCGACCTGGCATTCGCCGTCGAGAGCCGCTACCCATACGATTCCCGCATCACCATCACCGTCTGGAAAGCCCCTGCACGCCCCGCCACCATCGCCATCCGCAAACCAGGCTGGTGCCACGACTTCCGTTGCTCCCTCCCTGGCGAGGAACAAAACGGCTACCACCGCATCACCAGGCAATGGCACACAGGCGAAATCATCTCTCTCGACCTGCCCATGCCCGTCGAAACCCTGCACGCGCATCCCATGGTCGAAAACTGCGCCGGGTGCTTCCTCCTGTGCCGCGGACCGCTCGTCTACTGTCTCGAAAGCCATGACAACGGCCCGTTCCTCTCACGGATTCTCATCCCCGAGGAGCAGGAGTTCCAAGTCACAACCGACTGCGGCCTCCTCGGCGCGCCCGCCATCACCGGACGCTGCCTCCGCGAGGAACTCCCACGCTCACACGCACTCTATTCCACCGAGCGCCCGGCGCGCGTCCCCGCCACATTCACCGCCATTCCGTATGCACTCTGGCAGAACCGCGGCGATGACGGCTCCATGCGCCTTTGGATACGCTCCATCTGAAGCCCCCCTCCACCCGCCCAGGTTCACTCCGCGTTATACCGGATTTTGTTCCAGAGTTCGTCGAAGAGCCGCTCCTGGGCGGGTTCCAGTTCGGGCAGGTACTCCGAGCGCAGCAGGATCTCCGCGGGAATATCCATGGCGCTGTTGCGCTTCAGCGAATCTGGAAGCAACTTGCGCGCGGCGGGATTCGGGCAGACCGCCTTCACCTCCTCCATGTTGCGCGCCGCGTTCCGAGGCGTCAGCAGAAAGTCGATGAACTGGTAGGCCAGTTCCTTCTGCTCCGACTTCGCCGAAATGGCCAGGAGGTCGCAGGAGATGTAACTGCCCTCCTTCGGCATCGCGAAGGCCAGTTTCCCCTGGCCGTCCTCGACCGTCTGCGCCAGGTCGCTGCTGTAGCCCATCACCGCCATGTATTTGCCTGTGTCCAGGCCGTCCTCGTAGTCATCGTTCTCGAACTCGGCGACGTTGCGACGCCACCGAATGACCGTTTCGGCAATCTTCGCACGGTTGGCCGCGCCCTTCTCCTGGTCCAGCAAGTCCGCCGTCTTCAGCCCCAGCGCCGCCGCGGCGGCGCCGATCACCTCCATCTGGTCGTCCAGCAACGTCGTGCGCCCCTTCAGGTCGGGGTGCGTGTAGATCGCCTCCCAGCTGGGCTGGAAGTCCTTCAGATCCGTCCGATAGCCGATGCCAGTGTAGCTCATGAAGTAAGGCACCGCATAGTCTGTGACATGGCCTCCCAGCCCCCGCATCACGTACGGATCCAGCTCGCGCCAATGCGGCAGCCGATGCGGCTCCAGCTTCAGCAGCAGCTTCTTCTTCACCATCTTCTGCACATAGTAGTGGCTCGGGACGACGATGTCGTAGACCACCTTGCCCGAATCCATCTTCGCGAACATCTGCTCGTTGCTGTCGAAGGTCTCGATCCACACCTTGCAGTTGTTCTGCACCTCGAACTCGTGCACCAGTTCCGGCGAAAGGTAGTCCGACCAGTTGAGCATCCGCAGCACCGTCGGCTTGATGCCGCCGTAGTATTTCGCGCGGATGGCGTCAAGCACCCCCTCGTCCTCCAGTTCCTTGAGCGCCTCGTTGATCTGCTTCACCAGCTCCGCATTCCCGCGCCGCACCGCGAAGGCGGCGCGCACATCGGTCAGCGTCTTCGGCAAGACCGTCAACTGCCTGGAATGCCGCGACCGCAGCGCATGAGCCACCTCGCACTCCAGCACCACCGCATCCACCTTCTTCGACAGCAATGCCTGCACCGCGTCGTCCGCCTTCACGAACTTCGACACCGTGAAACCGTAGCGCTTCGCACGCTCGGCGCAATGCGTGGCGCCCTCCGTCCCGACCTGCACTCCGACCGACCGCCCCTTCAAATCCTCCAGCCCCTTGACGTCGGCCCCCATCCGCACCATCAGCGCCAGCGAGGCGTTGATGTAGGACCGCGTGAAGTCGATCTTCTCGCTGCGCTCCGGCGTGATGGTCAGCCCCGACGCCGCGACATCCACCCGCCCCCCCATCACGGCAGGAAGCACCGCGTCAAACTCCATGTCCAAAATCTTCAACGGACGCCCCAGCTTGGCCGCCACCGCCTCCATCAACTCCATGTCCACCCCGACGAGTTTCCCGTTCTCGCGGTACTCGAACGGCGGAAACTCCGCATTCGTCGCCACCAGCAGCGGAAGCGCCGAAGCCCCGAATGCCAGCCGAACCCCAGCCAGCGCCACCAGCAGAATAACCATCCACGCACGCTTCATCTCGTTCCATCCTCGTTTCCCCCCACGACCATACTACCGAAACGCCCCCATTGCAGAATTCTCCTTATTATAAGCGGGGAATGCAGTTTTTCAACACCCGTTTGCGTATTTTGTCAAGTTTTGCCGTATGCGCCGCCAAGGCCGCGGCCGCCCGTACATTCCCATCGCCATTATATTAAGGATCTTTTCCGTACGGGAGGCCACACATCATGACCGCGATCATCGTCTTCTGCGCCCTGTCGGCGCTGCTCATCATTGGAAAGTTCCTGCGCCTGAAGATCCAGTTGCTGCAACGGCTCTATCTGCCCAGTTCCGTCATCGGCGGCCTGGTCGGCCTCGCCGTCCTGCAGTGCGTCCCGACGCTGATTCCCGAGGCGGCGGTCGCCTCCATGCAGAAACTGCCGGGCTTCCTCATCAACGTCATCTTCGCCGCCCTCTTCCTCGGCACCGTCACGCCGAAGTTCCGCGAAGCCTTCCGAATGGCGCTGCCCCAGCTCTGCATGGGGCAGCTCCTCGCCTGGGGGCAGTACGTCATCGGACTCGGGCTAGCGGGCTTCCTCCTCGTCCGCCTCTTCGGCGTCCCCGTCGCCATGGGAAACCTCGTCGAAATCGGCTTCGAGGGCGGCCACGGCACCGTCGGCGGCATGGCCGAGAGCTTCCGCCATTTCAACTGGGAAGACGGCATCGCCCTGGGCTACACCATGGCCACCGCGGGCATGATCCTCGGCATCGTCCTCGGCATGTGCCTCATCAACTGGGCCCTCCGCAAAGGGCACATCCGCAGCGTCCGAAACTTCAACGACCGCGACAGGCTCGAACAGATCGGCATCTATCCGCCGACCGAACGCCCCGCCGCAGGCCGCCAGACCATCATCTGCGACTCCCTCGACTCCCTCGCCTGGCACATCGCCCTCCTGGGAATCTCCATCCTCCTCGGATTCGGACTGCTCAAACTCCTCCAAGGCTCCGAACTGCGCTTCTTCCCCCACGCCAGCCACCGCTTCTTCGAGGGATTCCCCCTCTTCCCGCTCTGCATGATCGGCGGCGTCCTCCTCCAGAAGGCCGCCGAGGGCTGCAGGATGGCCCACCTCATCGACCACGGGCAGATGCAGCGCCTCTCCGGCGCCGCCCTCGACTTCCTCGTCGTCTCCGCCGTCGCCACCATCAAGCTCTCGGTCGTCCTCGCCAACTGGCTGCCGCTGCTCATCCTCATCATCGCGGGCACCCTCTGGAGCGTCTTCATGGTCGTCTGGCTCGCCCCCCGACTCTACCCCGACGCCTGGTTCGAACGCGCCATCGCCGAGTTCGGGCAGTCCCTCGGCGTCACCGCCACGGGACTCATGCTCCTGCGCACCGTCGACCCCGAGAACCGCACCTCCGCCGCCGCCTCCTTCGGCTATAAACAGCTCATCCACGAGCCATTCATGGGCGGCGGACTCTGGACCGCCATCGCACTCCCCCTCGTATTCACCTTGGGCTGGTTCCGCGTCTGGATCTTCTGCGCCATCATGCTCCTCGTCTGGGCCGCCATCACCTTCTGCATCGTACGCAAGAACCGCCGCTGAACGCGCATACGCCTGGTCTGGTGTATATTAACCTCGTCTCCCAAATCCCCCTTCACAACAGGAGCCCCCTTCATACCATGAACGCCTACATCCAGTCCTCCGTCGCCGCCCGCCTGGTCCTCGTGCATTCCGAGGAACCGCTCACCTCCCCGCGCATTGTCGACGGCGAGGGGATGGAGGCCGCGCGCCTCATCGAGCACGCCGAGGAAAACGGCAAGCACATCTACCGCTTCGACGCCTCACGGCTCACCCTCTGGACCCCCGACACCCCCGCGCTCTACTTCCTCGACGCCGCCGAAGGGCGCATCCGCTTCGGTTTCCGCGAGTTCACCCGCGTCGGCAACCGCGAGATCCTCCTTAACGGAGCCCCCGTCTTCCTGCGCGGATACATCCGCGGCATCACCGCCCACGAACATCCCAACATGACCGGCGGCACCCTCAAGGACGCCGCCGTCAAGAACATCCGCCAGGCCAAGAAGTTCGGCTTCAACCTCGTCCGCTTCCACAGCACCATCCCCACCCGCGACTTCGTCGACGCCGCCGACGAGGAAGGCCTCCTCATCCACATGGAGATCGGCTTCGCCTACGACTGCGACGAGAAGGGCCGCAAGAAGAACCTCGCCATGGACAACCGCGCCTGGCGCGAGACCATCCTCAAATACCGCAACGACCCCGCCATCTTCGTCTTCTGCATCGGCAACGAGATGCACAACTCAGGGCACTACCCCGAGGTCCAGCGCCTCTATGAACTCGGAAAGTCCCTCGCCCCCTGCACCTTCATCATGGACAACTCGGGCTGGGGCGAGTTCGACCGACGCTCCGCCGACGTCTACTCCCAGCACATCGCCTACTATTATCCCTACAAGCACCACGCCGAAATGTTCCGCTCCGACGCCTGCTGGCACCTGAACGGCTCCGCCTACGACACCCCCATGCAGGCCGACACCGACAACGCCCTCGCCGCCACCCACATCCGCCGCGAGGCCGTCCCCCTGCGCCCCGTCCTCGCCCACGAGGCCATCCACTACATCGAGATCCCCGACTACGACGCACTCAACCGCAAGTTCGACGACTTCGCCGCCAAGGTCGGGCCCGCATACCTCGAAGCCAATGACATCCGCAAGCCCCGCTTCATGGAGGAACTCCCCGCCCTCATCCGCCAGAAGGGCCTCCAGGACCGCCTGCCCGACTACATCCAGGCCTCCCAGCAGTTCAAGATGATGGGCATCAAGACCTACATCGAACGCCTCCGCCTCTCCCGCCTCAACGGCTTCGAGATGCTCCAGTTCGCCGACTGCCTCAAATACGAAAACAAGAACGGCATCGTCGACTGCTTCGATGACGACAAGTACATCCCCGCCCCCTGGATGCGCGAGTTCAACTCCGACGCCGTCCTCCTCGCCGACCTCCCCGACGAGGTCTTCTTCGAGGATGCCGCCGTCCACTGCGACCTCTACATCTCCAACTTCCTCCCCGCCCCCGAACTCCTCGGCACCCTCGCCGTCACCCTCTCCGACGGCACCGACACAGCCGTCCTCTACCAGGGCGAAAAGATCGCCGTCACCGGCGGCCTCGCCAAACTCGCCGCCCTTAAAATCACCCCGAAGAAGCGCGGCGCCGCCATCCGCTACACCCTCGAGGCCACCTACACCGCAGGCGACGTGAAACTCCACAACTCCTGGGTCTTCCGCACCTTCCCGCGACCCGCCTTCAACTCCATCCCGGCCCTCCGCCTCCAGGACCAGGCCATCGTTCGGTTCCTCCAGGGCGCCACCGCCGCAACCACCCAGGACGCCGTCTTCACCGACCGCTTCGACGACGCCGTCTTCGAAGACCTCGCCCAGGGCAAGACCGTCATCCTCAACTACCGCCGCGACCGCTATCCCGACCAGTATCTCCTCGAAGGCGCCCTCGAGCGCTTCAAGCCCTGCATCTGGGACCGCGGCAGCAACCTCGGCGGTATCGTCTACTCCGACTTCCTGCGCGAACGCCTCGCCTCAGGGCGCTACTTCGACGAGGGCTGGCAGCCCCTCCTCGAAGGCGGCTTCAAGGTCAACCTCGACGACTTCCCCGCCCCTGTCAACGCCATCGTCAGCGGCGTCGACAAGCCCGTCCGCGACCGCATGAAGGGCCTCCTCAAGGGCGTCAAGCACTTCATCGCCGAGGACACCCTCCGCGACTTCTCCCACCTCTTCAGCGTCAAGGTCGGCGCGGGCACCCTCGTCGTCTGCACCTTCAACCTCGACCAATACGAGACGAACCCCGTCGTCCGGAACTTCCTCGCCGCCATCCTCGACCCTAAGGCCGACTTCGCCACCGACCGCGCCATCGCCCCCGAGGCCCTCAAGGCCTACTGCGCCGCCGTCGCCCAGCGCGGCCCCCGCAAGGAGGACGTCATGAACCACTTCTGGGAAATCGACAACAAGCCCGTCGAGGACACCCTCTTCTGGGAGGAAGCAGGCCTCGACCTCACCAAGATCCGCTGACCGCACCCCAGGTCCCGCGCCAGCCTGGCGGCATTTTTCCCCCTGCAATTCCCCTCTTTCGCGTTAAAATTTCGGCAAGCGGGATGAAAAATCCAATTGCGGTGTTATAGTAAGGCTTTTACCATACTTGACCAACCATCAGTTGTCCCCTTGCCTTTTCGGTTTTTGTGTCCCTCATACCAAAATCAGTCCTAAGGATTCAACTCCCATGAAAAAGATTCTCGCAGCAGCCAGTGTCCTGCTCGCCCTCTGCATCGGCGGAATGACCGTCGTCGCCGCCGAGGCCGCCAAGCCCGCCGCAAAATCCGCCAAGACCCCCGTGATGATGACCGAAGAGGAACTCGTCGCCTATTTCAAGGCCCTCTCCGTCGCCGACTTTGCCAAGACCGTCGCCAGCGCCGTCCATGGCACCAACCGCAGTTTCGGCATCCGCGCCGTCAGCGCCGCCATGACCGTCATGAACTCCGCCAGCGCCGAAAAGCGCGCCGAATACGTCGCCGAACTTAAGAAGGCCCTCCCCGAACTCCAATTCGTCGATGAACCCGGCATCGGCAAGGTCGCCATTGTCGTTACCGCAGGGAACTCCCTCTTCGCCAACAACATGGGTGCAGACGCAACCACCGACGCCCTCGTCGGCGGCAACTCCACCAAAATCGCTGATACTCTCGGCAACACCCCTGCTGGTCGCAGTGCCATCCGCGAGAACGACGATGACGACACGGGCAGATCGTATGGCGGCAGAACGAATAAAGATGATGACGACAAGGAAGAGCACGAATCGTATATCAGCCGCCCTCCCCGCAAAAGCTCCAAAGGTTCCAATTAAGTCGATAAGGAAGCAAGTGCCGCCCATATGCAGCCGCCTATGGCACGGCACCTCGCAAATTTCCCTGAAAAGAGTTTCCCTTCTCTCTAAACATGAACACACACATGAAATCCATCACCAGATTCTCTGCGGCACTGTTGGTGCTCGCCGGTCTCGCCGCCGGCCTCCGCGCTGATGAAAGCACCCTCGAGACCTACCTCGATCGCTCCTTGAGGTTCATCCCCAATGACGTCAGCCTGACTCTCTCCCAGGAGATCCGCTACAACGACAACATCGACGAAGACCGCCGCTCCGACCGCTCCGGCTCCTTCATCTCCAACACCTCCGCCAAGGGCAGCATCACCCGCACCATCGACAAGTTCACCTACGGTATCGAAGGCGGCGTCTCCTACGAGCACTACTTCCACAAGCGCAAGAATGATGACGGCAAGGGCTTCTCCTACAGCTTCGCCCCTATCGCTCTCGGCAGCTTTGACTTCGACCGCATCGGCGCCATGCTCTCCTTCCACAGCAGCTACCGCACCGAGGAAGTCGACGCCAGCGACACCACCACCACCATGGTCGCCCGTAACTCCGTGAAACTCGCCCTCCAGCGCGAGTTCACCGGCAAGAGCGGCCTCGTCGTCACCTTCGACTACGACAACGTCCACTACTCCAAGTCCGACTTCAAGGAGTTCAACTACCAGAACTACGGCGTCGTGGCCGCTCCCTACTACAACTACTCCCCGAAGACCAAGATCGGCTTGACCTTCGGCGCCGAACGCCGCTCCTACAACCACAGCAGCGACGACGGCCACGCCAACTACAACAAATACAAGGTCGGCATCTACGGCAACTACGCCGCCAGCGACCGCAGCCGCCTCTTCGCCGAGGCCGGCCTCACCAAACTCGACTACAAGGACGGTTCCCTCTCCAGCAAGAGCAAGGACAGCGACGACTGGCACAACTACGTTACCGTCGGCGCAATCTACCAGGCCTTCGAGGACCTCGCCTTCCGCCTCCGCCTCTCCCGCGACGCCAACGATTCCTTCGCCACCGACGCCCACGGCATCCGCGTGACCTATCGCAGCGCCCTCACCGCCACCTGGAACGTCACTGGCAAACTTGACTTCATCCCCGGCTTCATGGCCGCCTACCACGACGAGCGCACCACCAATGACGACTTCTACGAATTCATGCTCGACTTCCTGCTGCGCTACAACTTCAATGCGCACTGGAACTTCTACGCGGGCTACAACATTGAGCACAACCGCTTCAAGCACAATGACGACAAGAACTTCGTCGAAAACGAACTCCGCGTCGGCGCGACTTGGAAATACTAATCCGCCAGCAGTTCCCGTCGTGAACTAGTTGTCTCCGCCTCATACCCCGTGACAGGCTGCCGGCCTTCCACGGGGTTTTTCATTGTCAATGGCCACGCCCCAGAACATGAAGCCGTTCCTAACCACGCTGTTTCTCCTCGTCTGCATGCTCGGCGCGGCCGAGCCGACCGCCACCGAAAAGGTCGCCGAGCCCCTGGAGGTCGCGGAAACCTGGCAGGCCTCCGCATTGCGGCCTGGCGACGTGCTCCAGATCAACGTATTCCGCACCTCAGAATTCAACAAACGCGTCCGAATCGAGGAGGACGGCAAATTCACTTTCCCGCTCTGCGGCATCATCGACGCCGCAGGGCTGAGCCCGCGCGAAGTGGCCGCCGAACTCACCCGACGCCTCAGCAACCAGGTCGCCAACCCCCATGTCGACATCTTCGTCGAATCCTGGGGCCCACGCGCCATCTATCTCCTCGGCGAATTCAAATCCGGCAGCATGTCCATCTCCCTGCCCGCCTATGGCCGCATGACCGCCCTCCAGGCCATCAGCGCCGCCGGCGGCTTCAACGACAGCGCCGACCTCACCAAAGTCACCGTCCTGCGCCGAGACCGCACCGGAACCCGCCTCAAGCGCATCCCCGTCGACGTCTCCGCCCTCGTCGGGCTGGCCTCCAGCGCCTCCGACAACTTCGTCATGCTCCCCGAGGACACGCTGCTCGTGCCCCGCGCCCCTGCCGTCGCCATATCAGGCGCCGTCCGCAACCCCGTCACCCGCAACATCAATACCAAGCGTCCGCCCATGCTCTCCGAAATGCTGGTGCTCGCAGGCGGCCTCACCGACTCCGCCGACCCAGGCAATATCACCATCGTGCGCCAGGATGACCAGGGCAAACGCGCCATCCTCCATGCCTCCCTCCTCAGCACCGCACCGGGCATCTATGAAAAAGACCTCCAGGTCGCCCCAGGCGACCAGATCTTCATCGCCAACGCGCCGCCCGCCACCATCTCCGGCGCCGTCAAGACCCCGACTTCCATCCACCTCGACGTCAATCTCCTCCCGCGCCTCTCCGAAGCCATCGCGCAGCATGGCGGCCTCGCCGACGCCGCCAACCCCGCCGACATCCTCATCGTCCGCCGCAGCCCCGACGGCAAGCGCACCACCCTCAAGGCATCCCTCCGCAGCCCCGAACCCGGCGTCTTTGAAAACGACCCCGTCCTCCGGCCTGGAGACCAGATCTTCGTCGGCGCGGCCCACCTCGTCACCATTACCGGCGCCGTCAAGAACCCCAGCATCCTTTCCGTCGACCCCGTCCACCCCCCAAAACTCTCCGAACTCATCATGCGCATCGGCGGCATGACCGCAAACGCTGCCTGCAACCAAATCCATGTCGCGCGCGCGCAAGCCAACGGCAGGCGTCTCACCTTCACCGCCTCCCTCAAGAACATCGCCCCTGGCGTCTACGAACACGACCCCGTCATCCATCCTGGAGACCACGTCTTCGTCGCCACCGCCCTCCCAGTCACCATCACCGGCGCAGTCAAGAACCCCACCAGCCTCATCGTCGACGCCAACCGCCTTCCGCGTCTCTCCGAACTCCTGCTGCGCATCGGCGGCCTCGCCATGGGTGCCGACCAGGGAAACATCACCGTCGTGCGGACCAACCCCGACGGTACCCGCGTCAGCCTCATCGGCTCCCTCGACAGCACCCGCCCAGGCGACTATGAAAACGACCTCGTCATCCAGCCCGGAGACCAGATCTTCGCCACTGCGGCCAAGAAAATCTATGTCGTCGGACAGGTCGCACGCCCGCAAGGCCTGACTCTGCCGCCAGGCGCCAAGATCACCGTCAGCCAGGCCATCGCCCTCTGCGGCGGCTTCACTGCCACCGCCAGCAAGAGCGGCGTCGTCATCATCCGCGGCACCGAGCGCATCAAGGCCGACATCCGTAAACTCTATGACAAGGCGGGCAACCTCGACAAGGACCTGCCCCTGCGCTACGGCGACATCGTCTTCATCCCGGAATCGTTCTGGTAAACCGCAACTCCGCGCCTCCCATGCCCGCAACCATCACCGCACCCAATGAAAACGACAACGGCCTCCCCGCCGCCGTCGTCCCCCAGCAGAACCTCCTGGAAAACGCCCTGAAGGCCTTCTGGACCTACGTCTACCCGTTCCGATGGGTCTACGTCGTCTCCGTCGTGCTCTTCTTCATCGCGGCGCTCATCTACCTCAAGAGCGCCACGCCACTCTTCCGGTCGACGTGCCAGATCCACATCAGCACCAACCAGGCACACGTCATCCGCATGGAAGGGGTCGCCGACCCCATGAACCAGGGCGCCACCTTCCTCAACACCCAACTGCTCGTCCTGAAGAGCCCGCAGATCCGCCAGGGAGCCTTCACCAAACTGGGGCTGACCCCCGACCAGCGCGCCATCGTCTCCGCGCCGTCCGTGCGCATCGTCCCCGGTACGACACTTGTCGACATCATCGTCAGTTCCAAGGACAATAAACTCGCCGCCAAGGTCGCCAACGCCATCGCCGAAACCTATATCGAAAGCATCTCATCCCGCAAGCGCAGCATCTCCTCCACTGGCGTCGACCTGCTCCGCTCCCAACTCGACAAACTCACTGGCGAACACGAGGCCGCCGTGCAGAAACTCCGCGACTTCAAAAGCCAGCACGGGATCTACGACTTCAACTCCAACTACGCCCAACTCACCGAGCAACTCAACTCCATCGGCAACCAACTCCTCGCCGAAGAAATCCAGGAGGCCGAAATCAACGCCCTCCTCGCCGACATCGCCAACCACCGCGAAAAAGCCGTCATCATGCTCCCGTATCTCCTCGCCGGCCACCGCAGCGCGGGCGGTGATTCCGATGCGGGTGGAATCTCCAATAACCTCAATCATCTCCAACGGCTCTTGCTCTCCCACGAAATGAACCTGCCCGGCCTCAAGGGGCAATACGGCGAAGGCCACTCCGCCATCCAGACACACGAAGCTGTCAAACACATGATCGAAAAGGCCGAAGAGCAGGAAATCGAGGTCTGCCTCATGGGATTCAACCTGCGCCTGGAACTACTCAAAAAGCACAAGCAGCAGCTCCAGAGCCGCCAGAAGGACATCAGCAGCCGTCTCCATGAACTGGATCGGCTCGGCGGCGAATACAAGCGGCTCGATGCCGCCGTCGCCACCCTCGCCAAGACAATGCAGATGCTCGTCGGGCGCATGAACGAGATCGAAATCACTGAAGCCACCAACAAACTCGACAACTACTCCATTTTCATCAACAATTCCGCATCCCCTGCTGGTGCGCCCTATTTCCCCGTGCCAATGCGGACCCTCGCCACAGCCTTGATCCTCGCCCTCGCCCTCGCCGCCGCCATCTCCTTCACCACGCTCTCTCTCAATGACAAGGTCGCCGACCCACAGTTCGTCAACCAGTTCTTCGGCGGACGCCTCCCCGTCTTCGGCAATGTCCCCCACAACACCGAGGCGGACAAGGACAAGGACAAGGACAAGAAGCACGACGGCGAAATCACCCAGAAGGAACTCGATTCGGAGCGCGCCGCCCTGGAGGAGGCATTCCGGAACATCCGCACCAGCCTGAACCTCTCCCTCGCCACCCGCAACAGCAAGATTCTCGCCATCACCAGCGCCGAACCAGGCGAAGGCAAGACCTTCACCGCCACCAACCTCGCACGCTCCTACGCCCTCGAAAACCGGCGCGTCCTCCTCATCGACCTGGATCTGCGAAAGCCCGACGTCAACCAGGTGCTCCGCCAGGCCCTGCCCAAGGACTCCCTCAAGAAGGGCGCCTCCAATGTCCTCATCGGCGACTGCCACATCAAGGATGTCGTCCTCCATATCGACTCCATGAACCTGGATGTCGTGACCACAGGACCCACCCCGCCGAATCCCAACGAACTGCTCTCCGCCGGCCACCTGCGTGAAATGCTCGAAGAGGCGCAATCCTCGTATGACATCGTCATCATCGACACCTCCCCGCTCCTCGCCGTCTCCGACGCATTCCTCATCGCCCGCGAAAAAATCCCGATCCTGCTTGTCACGCGCCTCTTCGTCACCAGCAAGGGCACGATCCAGCACCTCGCCGAACACCTGCGCCAGGTCAACATCACCCCTGCAGGCCTCATCGCCAACTGCGCCAACCTCCCCCAGAACTCCTACGGCCACTATGGCCACTACGGATACGGCTACGGTTACGGTTACGGTTACGGCAAATACGGCCACAAATACGGAAAGAAATACGGCTACGGATACGGCTATGGCTACGGCCACCGCGCCAAGCCCAAGGACGACGCCAACGCCCCCGACAAGAGCGAAAAATCCTGACCCACCCGCGTCCTGCTCGGGCCATCCACGGTCCCCGTCTTCACGCAGGCTCGCGCCACCGCCTACACGCCCGCTTGCAATAGCGGGCATTTCTACCTGTGGACTTCTTCTCCTCCGATCCCTGTCGCTGGACCATGCGCCGTGTCGGCCTCCTCACGGCTGTCCTCTGCATCCTGCTGCTCAGCATCCTCCCCGTCTGCTATAACGGCGGGGACTATTGGTGGCTGCCAGCCGCCGCAATCGCATGGACGCTAACCTTTATCGGCCGCTGCCTCTGCCGGTGGTGGTTCGGCGGAGAAGGTCGACACCAAACCCCACCCGTGGCCAGATTCTCCTGGCACTGGGATTATCTGCTTTTCCTGATCCCCGCACTCCTCCTCATCGTGCAACTATTCCCGACCGGCGCGATAGTCCGAATACTCTCACCACACGCCTGGGAGTGCTGGCGCACGGTGCAGATCCCCGCGCGCCTCACCCTCCGTCCCGAAGGCACCTGGGAAAACCTCCTCGCACTGCTACTCGCATTCGGAATCTATCTTCTGCTGCGCGACAACTGCCGCCATTCCGTCCACATCCGTTTCGTCCTCTGGGCCATCACCCTGGCCGCCCTGGGCAACGCCATCCTCGGCATCGTCCAGGTCTTCCTGCTCCCGCCTGGACATGCGTTCAACTCCGGCGTCGTCACGGGCGCCTTCCTCAACCGAAACCACTTCGGATTCCTGCTGAACCTCGGCGTCTGCTCCACCGCCGCCCTGATCTTTGCCGAACTCCACCGCCATTCCGACCAATTGCGACGCACTGTCGTCGCCAGCAACCTCGTCCCCCTGCACCACGCCCACAGCGGTCGCATGATGATGCTGTTCCTCATCCTGTTCCTGCTCATTGCCGGCGTCATCCTCTCCCTTTCGCGCGGCGCCTTCCTCGCCTGTGTCCTCAACCTCGCACTCCTCCTTCTATGCTGGTTCGGACGACGCCACCACGACCACCACCATCCCCACCGGCACCGCCAGTTCCTCGCCGCCCTCATCATCACCGGCGCCGCCCTCGCATTCGCCCTCCCATTCGCCCTGCAACTGCTCTCCACCCGCTTCGACACCCTCCTCAAGCAGGACTCCATCGACTCCGACACCCGCGCCGTCGTCTGGCGCTCCACCCTCCACCTTATCCGAGCCTATCCCCTGGCTGGCGTCGGCTCCGGCGCATATACGGACGCCATCCAGCCCTACGCCCACCCCAGCCTCAAGCAGGGACTCATCGACCACGCCCACAACGACTGGCTCGAACTCGTCGCCGAACTCGGCATCCCCGCCAGCATCGCTTTGTTTGCGCTCTTCTTCGCATGCGCCATCCCCGCACTCCGACGCATCTGGAACCACGACAGCCCCCTTCGGCGATGGACCGGCATCGCCGCCGCCATCGCCCTCCTCGGCAGCATTCTCCATGAATCCTTCGACTTCAACCTCCAGGCCTTCCCCGTCGCATTCACCCTCACCGCCTGGCTCGCCATCCTCTTCGCCTGCGGCACACCAGACGACACCACCGCCCACACTACGGCCCACCGCGCCGAACGCCGCGCGTCCATCCTCCTCGCCGTCCTCGCCGCCCTCCTCCTTCCTTGCGCCATCCTTTGGCTGCGCGGCGAAATCACCCATAGCACGCTCGCACAGGCCCTTCAACCTGGATACCACCCCCAAGGCCAAAGCGCCGTCCAGCCCTCCGCGCTCAAGGCGCTCGCCGATACCGCCGCGCGACGCCTGCCCGCATCCAACGATGTCCGCGAATGCCGCGCACGCGCCCTCACCCGCTACGCCGGCAGCCTCACCGACCAAGCCCAAGCCGACGCTTGCCGCGCCGAATCCCTCGCCCTCCGACGCGAAGTCGTATGTCACCGCCCCGCCGACGCGATCTCCTGGCGCAGCCTCGCACGCGCCCAGACCCGCGCCGTCCTCTCCACCCAGCCCGTCCAGCGCGAAGCCATCCAGCAATGCCTCGACCTCTACGCCCGTGCCCTCGCCCTCGCCCCGACCCTGCGCTCCATCCAGCAACAGGCCGCCGACGCGGCCCTCCAGGCCTGGCTCGCCGCCCCCATCACCACCGACCCCGAATGGCGGCGCTATTCGGAAAAGTGGCGCCGCCTCGCCATCGACGCCTACCGCAAGATGCTCCTCGATTCGCCAGAGCAACTGGCAAAACTCCTGCCGCAGTTGCTGACCCTCGCCGAATATCCGCAGGACGTCCTGCACGAATTCCCTGAAAGTGTGCCGCTCTATCCCAGACTCCTCGCCCTGCTGCTGCACCAGTTGCGGCTGCCCGAGGCCATCCGCCTCCTCGCCGACATCCCCGAAGCGTTCTGGCGCTCCACGCCCGAACGCCACGCCGAATATCTCCGCTGGCAATGCCAACTCCAGCTGCTCACGACTGGACAGCGCTCACCTGACTTTCACCGCCAATGGCGCGACGCCCAGCGCCAGGCCCTCCAGGAAACCGCCGCCGCCATCGAAGGCCTCTGGCGACAGCAGGGCGCCGAAACCTGGGAACAACGCTGGAAAGCGCGCTCCCTGCTCCCACCTGGCATCATCCCCGAAATGCGGCTGGACGCCGCGCGGCACGCCATCGAACGCGGCCGCATCCCGCTCGCCGTGCACCTGCTGCTCCCGCTCGCCTTCGACACGCCCTTCCCGCCGCAGACGGAGCATCTCCGGGACGCCGCCGCCATCCTCGCCCCGCTCGCGCCGCCCGCAGAGCCCCTCCCTGCCCTCCAGCACGCCTTCCTCAAGGCCGCCCTGCTCATCCAACTCGCCGAAAACGGCGACACTGCCGCACGCCAGCAACTCCCCGCAGCCGAAGCCGCCCTCCTCCAGCAACAGCGGGATCTCGCAAGGCGAAAAGTCCCAACTGGCTGGCTCCAGAACCACCTCCTGCCCCACTATCTGGGGCGCCTAGCCGAACTCCGCCAGCAGCCCCAAAAGGCCATCGACCACTATTGCTCCACGCTGCGCATCTGCCGCACGCACGCGCCCTCCCTGCGGCGCCTTGCCCAACTCGCCCCCGACACGCTGTCAGCCGAGGAGCGCGCCCTCGCCGAAATCGCCGCGCAGCCCCCCCTCGCCTACTACAATGACGCCACCGCGCTGCTCGATCTTACGGCGACGCCCGCCGCCCTCGCCAGCCGCGAGGCGCCAGTCTCCTTCACCGTCCACCTGCTCTCCCTCGCCGAAACGACCCTGGATCGCGTCTTCACCCTGGAACTCGCCACCGCCCGCCGCCCGTTCCTGCGGCATCCGCTCCCGCCCCACCCCGGCCGCCCCATCCCGTTCACCTGGCGCAACGGTGAAATCCTCCAGTTCCGCTTCGAGATCCCCATGCCTCTCATCCGACTCCTCCAGAACGGCCAGCCCATCCTCCCCGGCCCCATCGCCTGCCGACTCCGCGAAAAGCACGTGACCGCACCCATCCCTGCACCCGTCACGATCCCGCTCCAAATCGCCGAGCAGCCCAAGGCACTGCCGCCATCGCAGCCATGACTCCCTTCGTCTTCTCCACCGCATTCCTCTGGCGATGCCTGCTGGCCTGTCTCGCGACAGGAATCCTCTCCCTGGGCCTCACCAGACTCGCCGTCTCCCTGCTCCCGCGCCTGGGCTTCATCGACAAAGCCGTCCATGGCCGACACATCCATGATCACGACACCCCGCGCGGCGGCGGCCTCGCCATCGTCTGCGCCTTTGTCGCGGGGCTGCTCCTCAATCTCTACGTCACCCGGGACTTCCATTCCAATTCCAGTTCGTATTTCTTCGACCTGCGCTATCTGCTCCCGCTGCTCCTCATCGTCCCCCTAGGCCTCCTTGACGACCGGTTCGGCCTCTCACCCGTCGTCAAACTGATGGGGCAGATCCTCGCCGCCGTCTTCACCTGGCACCTTGGACTGAGGATCACCAGCATCTTCAACATCCACCTGGGCACCACCGTCAGCCTGCTTGTCACCGTATTCTGGCTGCTCGCCTTCATCAACGCCTACAATCTCATCGACGGCGTCGACGGCCTCGCCACCGGCCTCGCCATCATCTCCGCCATCTGCATCGCCATCACGCTTTGCGCCATCAACCACATCCGCGGCTTCATCTTCACCGCCACCTTCGCCGCTGCCGCGCTCGGATTCCTCCGCTACAACTTCCATCCCGCCAGCATCTTCCTCGGCGACACCGGCAGCATGTCCATCGGCTTCCTCCTCGGCATCATCGGACTCCTCACCAGTTCCAAACTCGAAACCACCGCCGCCCTCATCGTCCCCCTCCTCGCCTGCGGCGTCCCCCTCATCGACACCTCCCTCGCCATCTGGCGCCGCATCACCTACCGCATGCTCGCCCCTGGAAACACCGGCAAGGGAGTCATGGCCGCCGACCGCCTGCACATCCACCACCGACTCCTCCACTTCTTCCACGGCAACCAGGTCAACGCCGTCCTCGCACTCTATTTCCTGGCCGTATTGCTCGCGTGCATCGCCGTCGCCAGCATCTTCGTATCGATCCAATACCACCTGCTCTTCTTCGCCGTCCTCCTGATCACCGTCTCCGTCATCCTCTACAACATCGCCGTCGTCGAACTCTGGAACAGCGCGCGCCTCATGCTCCACGATTTCTCGCTGCCCCACGCCAGCCTCCTCGTCCGACTCCTCACCCCTCTCTATGACCTCGTCGTCGCCTGCGTCGCATTCTATCTATCGGCGTGCAAAGGCCATTTCCACCTCGCCTTCCTCGGAGCCTGGCTCATGCCCGTCATGCTGGTGCTCATCCTCTCGCGGACCTACCGGGTCATCTGGAAATTCCCCACGCCAGAGGAACTTTTCCGCCTCATCGCCACCATCCTCCTGGCTTTCTTCACCACCTGGGTCTACGCCAAGCTCCCGCGAATCCCCGACATCTCAGGCCACGAATGCCTCTTCGCCGCGGGAATCGCCAGCGTCGCCATCACCCTGCAACGTCTTGCATTCTCCTATCTGCGCTCCAAGTTCCTCGCCATCCACAACCACTCCCGCCTCATCCAGGTCAATGTCCGAAGAGTCCTCCTCTGCGGGGTCTCCAAGACTGGACGCCACTATCTCGACCGCGTCCTCGACCACTTCGACCGCGACGACGCCATCGATGTCATCGGCTTCATCGACCCCCATCGCTTCTACCGTCGCAGCTATTGCTTCAACCTGAAAGTATTAGGTGATATCAACGACTTGGCCGCCATCTATCGGCGCACGCCCTTCCAAGGCATCGTCATCACCCGCGACGACCTCACCAGCGATGAAATGGACGCGCTCCGCACCTTCTGCAAGGAGCACCAGATCCAACTCAGCCGCGCCCACTACTCCGAAGAACCCCTGTAAGGCGGCTCATAGGCGTGGCCCGGTGCCGCCGCATTCTTGCGGCGGGGCCTGTGCGCGCGGTCCTGTGCCGCCGCATTCTTGCGGCGGGGGTCCTATGACGCGGTGCTTATTTCCGGAACATGAAGAATACGGCGCCGACGATGCACAGCCCCGCCCACAGGAAGTTCCAGTTCCATTTCTCGCGCAGGTAGAACAGCGCAAAGGGCACGAAGACCGTCAGCGAGATGCACTCCTGCAGGATCTTCAACTGCGCCACCGTATAGGCGCCCGACCCGATCCGATTGGCGGGCACCTGCAGCAGATATTCGAAGAACGCCACCAGCCACGCCAGAAACGCAGCCAGCAGCACTGGCTTGTCCTTCAGGTTCTTCAAGTGCCCATACCACGCGAAGGTCATGAAGCAATTGGACGCCACCAGCAGCAACACCGTCTGCACAATCTTCGGCATTTCCCGATTCTCCCTTGAATTCTTCTAATCAACTTAGCGTCGCCGTCTGCCTTCGGCAGCACCAGCAGTTGTTGGCGACCGACACGAAATAGCAGGCGGGATGGCGGGTGCGGCAGGCGATGAAGACGTCCAGCAGCGTCGTCGCCCCGCCCAGCCCCATCGGGCCGATGCCCAGCGAATTCGCGGCGGCCAGCACCTCGCGCTCCAATTGCGCGATCCCAGGCACGCCGCTGCGCTCGCCGATGCGCCGCAGCAACTGCCGCTTGGCCTCCTCGGCACCGCCTGCGCGGTCGCCGCCGATGCAGACGCCCAGGATGCCTGGCGCGCAGCCCTTGCCCTGGGCGCGGAAGACCGCGTCCAACAGGCATTTGCGCACGCCTTCCAGATCCCGCCCTGCCCCCAGCGCGCCGTCGGGGAGCGTGTATTGTATGCCGACATTCTCGGAGCCGCCGCCCTTGAGCAGCACGGTCACCTCCGCGCCCTTGCGGCCTTCAGGCGCCTCCTCCCAGTGGTAGGTCGGATTGACGTAGCCCAGGTTATTTCCGGTGTTGTGGCCAGTGAGGCTCTCGACGCAGTTCTGCCGCAGCACGCCCAGCCTTGTCGCCTCGACGACCGCCGCCTCCGCCGCCGCGCGGAACGCGCGCCTCGGGAAATCCTCCGCCGCCGTCACGTAGAAATGGATCGTCCCAGTATCCTGGCAGAGCGGCAGACGGCGCTCCCGCGCCAGCGCCAGGTTCTCGCGGATCGTCGCCATCACCGCGGCGCCGGTGGAGCCCGCCGCCTCCTGCGACGCCCCCGCCTCCAGCGCCGACGCCACATCCTCAGGCAGTTCCGTCGAGGCCTTCACCAGGAGTTCCAGCAAGGCCCGCCCCCATTCAGTCGTGTCCATTTCCGTCATCCCCATTGGCTTCGGCTGGCGCGTCTGGCTTCCCCTGCGCCAGTCGGTCGAGATACTCCTGCCATTCCATCGGCAGCAGATATTTCTTGCGGTTGTTGCACTCCTTGCAGCAGGGCACCAGATTGCCGTGCACGCTCCTGCCGCCACGGCTGATGGGAATCAGGTGGTCCATCGTCAACTCCGCAGGCGGGAACTTCCTCCCGCAATAGTGGCAGATCCCGCTGGAACGGCGGTTCTTCCACCACTGCGAACGCCGTATCTCCTGCGCCTTCGCCTTCTCGCGGCGCACAAACGCCTCGTCCGCGTAGAAGAAGTCCTCCACAGGCTCCAGCGGCAGATCCCCCCCCTCCTGAGGCACGTCATCGTCCATCCGCATCGGCCTTCAGCCCTTCGCGGCGGCCTCGCGCTTCGCCAGCGCCTTGTGGTAGACTGGCCCAGTGAACTGGTTGAAGGCGAAGCCCTCCTCCAGCGCCGCCCGCAGATAGCGGTGCGCCGTCGCAAAGGCCTCCTTCACCGTCGCCCCCTTCGCCAGTTCCGCCGTCACGCACGCCGAGAACGAGCACCCCGCCCCGTGCGTCCACTTCGTCTCCAGACGCGGCTCGCGGATCCAGGTGAACTCGTTCCCGTCGAAGAGCACGTCCACCGCGACCCCAGGCAGCAGCCGCGCCGCCTTGATGATCACGTTCTTCGCGCCCCTGGCGTGGATGCGACGCGCCGCTTCCATCAGATCGGCCTCGCTCTTGAGTTCGTCCATCCCCGCCAGCTGAGCGGCCTCGAAGGTGTTCGGCGTCGTCACCTCCGCCACCGGCAGCAGATAGTCGATCATCGCCTTCGTGTTCTCAGGGAAGACCGGCACATTCGTGCCCTTGCACGCCATCACGGGGTCGATTACAATGTGCGGCAACTTGTGCTTCGCCAGCAACTTGCCCACCTCCGTGATGATCTCCGCCGTCGGCAGCATCCCCGTCTTCACCGCATCCACCCCGATCCCAACCGCAGTCGTCTCAAACTGCTCGCGGATCGTGTCCATCGAAACGGGATGGATCAAATGCTGCCACGTCGCGGGATCCATCGCCACCAGAACCGTGATCGAGCACATCCCAAAGACATCCCGCTCCTGGAACGTCTTGATGTCCGCCAGCAGACCAGCACCGCCGCTGCAGTCGCTCCCCGCTATCGTCAACGCCTTCTTCGGATTCGCCATCGTGTGAATCTCCTATACGTCAATTGACTCGTGACCGCCGCGCCTTACGGCAATCGCCTCAATATAACCCCCCGCCATTGTACCGCATCCAAAAATACGCAACTTTGTTGATAGGGCTTTGAACAGCTGCGAGCCATCCCCGCATGGGCGGCAATTGGGCGATTATTACAAAAATGTTCCGCCTTCGAGGCCTTATTTTACAAAATTGTCGTATATTATGCGTTTTCCCAATTCGTCTGGCTTGGCATGTCGTTTGCTTTTCATAAGTTTTGCCATTTTGTGCAACCCCAAGCCAAACAGTAGGAGAAATCATGTCGAACAGCAAGGAATACGTGTCGTCGGTGCTGGCAACGGTGAAGCGCCGCAATGGTTCGCAGCCGGAGTTTCTGGAGGCGGTCTCGGAGGTCTTGAACTCGCTGGTGCCAGCCCTGGAGGCGAATCCGCAGTTTGAGCGCAATGCGATCCTGGAGCGCCTGACGGAGCCCGAGCGCGGCATCATCTTCCGCGTGGCGTGGGAGGACGACCACGGCCGCGTCCAGGTGAACCGCGGCTACCGCTTCCAGTTCAACAGCGCCATCGGCCCCTACAAGGGCGGCCTGCGCTTCCATCCCAGCGTCAACTCCTCCATCCTCAAGTTTCTCGGCTTCGAGCAGATCTTCAAGAACGCCCTGACCACCCTGCCGATGGGCGGCGGCAAAGGCGGCTCCGACTTCGATCCCAAGGGCAAGACCGACCACGAGGTCATGCGCTTCTGCCAGGCCTTCATGAGCGAACTCTACCGCCACATCGGCCCCGACATCGACGTCCCCGCAGGCGACATCGGCGTCGGCTCCCGCGAAATCGGCTTCCTCTTCGGCGAATACAAGCGCATCACGGGATGCTTCAACGGCGTCCTCACCGGCAAGGGCCTCGCCTGGGGCGGCTCCCTGATCCGCCCGCAGGCCACCGGCTACGGCTCGGTCTACTTCTCCCAGGAGATGCTCAAGACCCGCAACGACGACCTGCCTGGCAAGGTCTGCGTCGTCTCAGGCTCCGGCAACGTCGCCCAGCACACCGCCGAAAAACTCATCCAGCTCGGCGCCAAGCCCGTCACCCTCTCCGATTCCAACGGCTTCATCTACGACCCCGACGGCATCACCCAGGAGAAACTCGACTGGATCAAGGAACTCAAGAACGTCCGCCGCGGCCGCATCATGGAATACGCCACCCAGTTCCCAGGCGCCCAGTACTTCGACGGCAAGCGCCCCTGGGCCGTCCCCTGCGACTGCGCCTATCCCTCCGCCACCCAGAACGAAATCGACGGCGACGACGCCAAGATCCTCATCAAGAACGGCTGCCAGCTCGTCTGCGAAGGCGCCAACATGCCCTCGACCCCGGAGGCCATCGCCGCCTTCCAGGCCAACGGGCTCCTCTACGCCCCCGGCAAGGCCTCCAACGCGGGCGGCGTCGCCACCTCCGGCCTTGAAATGAGCCAGAACTCCGAGCGCCTCTCCTGGGACGCCAAGACCGTCGACGACAAGCTCCACAGCATCATGGTCAACATCCACCAGAACTGCTTCGAGACCGCCGCCCTCTACGGCCTCCCCGGCAACTACCAGGTCGGCGCCAACATCAGCGGCTTCCTCAAGGTCGCCAATTCCATGATCGACCAGGGCATCTACTAGTCGAACCCATCGGGAAGAATCAAGCCGCCGAGAAAGGACAGCTCCTTTCTGGCGGCTTTTTGGGGGATGCTATGTTCCCCAAGAGGGTCGGTAAAACCGCCATTTCGGGAAGCAAGGCGACTTCGTGAAATCTGGCAATGCGCGGCCACTGTGGAGAATGCGGCATTCCCGCTCGGGGAAGCCCCCGCAAGGGGGCGTCGGAGCATAGCCAGGGGTGGAGCGAGCCGCGAAGCGGCGAGCGGCTCCCCTGGAAGGGCGCCGAAGACAGGCTGGCGCCCGG
>JAEEGL011574749.1_pt1 | contig 42993 bp, 38 predicted proteins | sample 9134231 | NCBI WGS metagenome assembly JAEEGL01 (sample SAMN16246548, study PRJNA631951) | gut metagenome | biome: gut microbiome; feature: rumen; material: fiber-attached | host: Bos | place: Iran: Karaj | collected 2018-10 | reverse complement strand
TCGTCAATATACAAATGATGCTCTACCAGAGTTTATGATTCATTCTGGTAAAGGGCATGAGTTTATAACTGATAGCGATAATAAATATCTAAAAGAATTACTAAAATCTATAGATGTTGATTTATATCAATGTGCTAAACCAAATTACGAAGATTAAAACAATCAGAAGATTAAGATATTTTGAAATAAATGTATGTTATAATTTTGTGTAGGAGTAAAGTAGTATGGATAATAAAATTAGTATTTGTGGTTTAGATTGTAGTAAATGTTATTGCTTTGAGGCAAAGATGTGTACTGGATGCAATGCTTGTAAAGGAATAGTTTTTCATACTGGTGGTAAGGAATGTGCTATATATAATTGCTGTGTTACAAAGCATGGATATAAGAATTGTTTAGAGTGCAAAGATATACCATGTGATATTTGGAAGAAAACTCGTGATCCAAAATATACAGATGAAGAATTTGAAAGAACTATAAAAGAAAGAATAGAAACATTGAAAAATAACAAATAATAATAATCGTAAGATTAAGATATTAAGATTTGCCATATGTCCCGGAGACTATAATTAATATTTGATACCGTTTTATGGTAACCATAAAAATGATTTAAAATTAGACGGAATTATACTAAATTTCGCCTTTTTTATGCTATAATTGAATAGAAATGGAGTGATTCCTATGGATAATAAAACAAACATTAACTGGTATCCTGGTCATATGGCTAAGACTAAAAGGTTAATAGATGAGAAATATAATTTAATAGATATAGTTTATGAAGTAATTGATTCTAGAATACCTTATAGTTCTAAGATTAAAGATATAGATAATTTAATTAAGAATAAACCTAGAATATTAATTATGACTAAGAAAGATCTTTGTGATATTAATGAATCTAATAAATGGAAAAAGTATTATGAAGAGAAGGGGTATAATGTGATTATTTTGGATTTATCACAAAATAATCACATTAATGATTTAGTATTATTAACGAATAATCTTTGTAAAGATATTCTAGATAAAAGAGCTAGTAAGGGAATTACTAAAAGAGAAATAAGAGCTTTAGTAGTTGGTATACCTAATGTAGGTAAGAGTACTTTAATTAATAGATTAGTAGGTAAAAATGTTGCTAATGTAGGTAATAATCCTGGGGTAACTAAGAATTTATCTTGGTTAAAGACTAAGAGTAATATTTTATTATTAGATAGTCCTGGTATTTTATGGCCTAAATTGGACGATGAAGAAGTTGCTTTAAATTTAGCTAGTATGGCTGCTATTCCTAGAGATATATTACCTATAGATAAAGTTGCTGTACATATTTTGTCAAAATTAGAAGATTTTTATCCAGATATTTTAAAAAGCAGATATAATATAGACTTAGTTAGTGATGATATAGAACTTGCTTATAATAATATAGGTAAGAAGATAGGAGCTATTGTATCTGGTGGAGAAATAGATTATGATAGAGTTAGTAATACTATTTTAGAAGATGTTAAGAATGAAAGAATAAAGGGAATTACATTTGATAGATATAAAGGATGAATATAATGGATGTAGATTTACTTAAATATGAGAAAGAATTATATGATAAAGGTATTACTTTAATAGGTGGAGTAGATGAAGCAGGGAGAGGTCCTTTAGTAGGTCCTGTTGTTGCTGGGTGTGTTATTTTACCTAAGAATTATTCTTTACCTGGTTTAATAGATAGTAAACAACTTTCTGAGAAAAAAAGAGATAAATATTATGATATAATTATGAAAGATGCTATTAGTGTAGGTATAGGTATAGTAGATAGTAAAACTATTGATGAAATAAATATATTAGAAGCATCTAGATTAGCTATGAAATTAGCTATAGATAATATGAAAGTTAAACCAGAATATATTTTAAGTGATGCTATGAAATTAGATAATCAAAGTATTCCTTATAAAGATATTATACATGGAGATGCTTTATCTTTAAGTATAGCTGCTGGTAGTGTTATTGCTAAAGTTACTAGAGATAGAATGATGTATGAATTAGATAAAGAATATCCTGAATATGGTTTTGGTAAACATAAAGGTTATCCTACTAAATTACATTTAGAGAATATTAAAAAATATGGTTTATTAAAAAATTATAGATTTACTTATAAGCCAGTAAGTGTTTTAATTAATGAGGGAGATGTTAAAATAAGATGAAGATATTTTATAATAGAGTATTTAAAAATTATTTGGTTATGACTCTTTCTTTATTTATTTCTGAGATAATATTTAGAGTAGTAAGTAATGTTAAAGTATTTGAATGGTCTACATTGAGAATATTTTTAGGTATTAGTTTTGTTACTTTATTATTTAGTTTATTATTTAGTTTTTTACCAAGACTTTTAAATAATTTATTATGTTTTTTAGTAGCAGTATTCTTTACTGTATATACTTTTGTACAAGTAGGTTTTTTAAACTTTTTAGGAGTTTATATTTCTTTTGGTACTAGTAGTCAAGCTGGTGCTGTTAAAGATTATATTGGTGAATTTGTTAGTAGTTTTAAAACTAATTATTATTTTATTTTAGCTCCTATTGCATTTTTATTATTCTTTTATATATTTGTAGATAAAAAGATTAGAATAATGGAAAAGAATGATGAGATAGATTATAGTGATAGATTTTGTAAACCTGCTTTAAAAGAGCAATTAGCTAAAGATAGAAAGAAAGCTAAATTAAAAGATCAATTTGGTGATCGTATTATAGCTATTATTAGTTTAGTTATTATTGCTGGAGGTTATTACTATACTTTAAGTGCTAATTATATGCAGAATGAATTACAATTAGTGTCTAATAAGAAATTATTTAAGAGTCCTAGTAGTCCTAGTATTGCTATTAATCAATTTGGTACTATTACTTATTGTTTATTAGATATAAAAGATTTAATATTACCTCAAGAAGATACTTTCTATTTAGAAGAATATACTAAAGTTGACCAAATTCAAAGTGATTATTCTAGAAATATAAATGATAATAGTTGGATAGAAGTTATTAATAATGAGAAGAATAAGAATTATAAGACTTTATCTAATTATTTTATTAGTAAACCTATTACTGATAAGAATGATTATACTGGTATGTTTGAAGGTAAGAATGTAATTGTTATTATGATGGAAAGTGCTACTAATATTATTTTAGATGAACAATATTATCCTAATATGGCTAAAATAGCTAAAGAGGGTTGGTCTTGGTCTAATTCTTATAGTCCTAGAAATTCTTGTAATACTGGTAATAATGAAATGAGTGGTATGTCTTCTTTATTTACTATTAATAATACTTGTACTGCTAATGAATATAAAGATAATGTATATCCAGAAGCTATATTTAATTTATTTAATAAGATGGGTTATAGTACACAAAGTTTCCATAATTATACTGATCAATATTATTATCGTAGAGTTATTCATCCTAATATGGGTAGTAAAAAGTATTGGGGTGTTGAAGCTTTAAATATTCCTTATAGTAATGTTTATAAGGAATGGCCTAGTGATGTTGATTTAATGGAACGTATATTAGAGAAGATTGAAGGAGAAGAGAAGTTTATGGTATGGGCTACTTCTGTTACAGGTCATTCTCCTTATATTCAATCTAGTACATATGGTGATAAGTATTTAGATTTATTTAAAGATACTAATTATAGTATTAGTGTTAAGAGATATATGTCTAAATTAAAAGAGTTTGATAATTCTATTGGTACTTTAATAGATGGTTTAACTGAACAAGGTAAATTAGATGATACTGTTATTGTTCTATTTGCAGATCATTATCCATATGCAATAGATGAAGATGAGTTAAATGAATATTTTAGTTATGATATTACTGTTAATAATGAAATTGACAGAACTCCTTTTATAATATATAATTCTCAAATTACAGGGACAGTTTATGATAAATATACTTCTTATATGAATATTGTTCCTACTATAGCTAATTTATTTAATTTAGATTATGATCCTCGTTTATATGCAGGATTTGATATATTAAGTCCTGATTATGAAGATAGAGTTGTATTTAGTGATGGTTCATGGCAAGATAAGAAAGCATTCTATAATGTAGTTACTGGTAAGATTACTTATGTTAATCCTAATGATACTTATACTGTTGATGAAATTAAAGCTATTAATAATTCTGTTAAGATGAGAATAGATATGTCTAATTTAGCTATTAAGACTAATTATTTTAAATATTTATATGATGCTATAGATAAGGTAGAAATACAAAATAAGATGAAAGAGACAGAAGCTTCTGGTATAGAAGATCCAGAGGTAGAAGAAGATAATTAAAAATCAATATTAAGAAAGGCATGATGGAATGAAAAATTTAGTTATAGTTGAATCTCCAAGTAAAAGTCATACTATTGAGAAATATTTAGGTAAAGACTATAAAGTTGTTGCTAGTTTAGGTCATATTAGAGATTTAGCTACAACAGGTAAATTTGGATTGGGTGTAGATGTTGATCATGATTTTGCTCCTTCTTATATAACTATGAAGGGTAAGAATAAGGTTATTACTGAGTTAAAAAAATTAGTTAAAGATAGTGATCATGTTTATTTAGCAACAGACCCAGATCGTGAAGGAGAAGCTATTTCTTGGCATTTAAAAGAAGCTTTAAAGTTAGATAAGAATTATGATAGAGTTACTTTTAATGAAATTACAAAAGATGTTATTATAGATGCTTTTGCTAATCCAAGAGATATTGATATTAATTTAGTTAAGTCACAAGAGACTAGAAGAATATTAGATAGAATTATTGGTTTTAGATTATCTAAATTAATGCAATCTAAAACTGGTGGTAAGAGTGCTGGTAGAGTTCAAAGTGTTGCTCTTAAATTAATTGTTGATAGAGAAAGAGAAATACAAGCATTTGTTCCTGAAGAATATTGGAGTATTACTGCTAAATTTGATAAATTTGATGCTGATATTGAAAAGTATAAAGATAAAAAATTAGAAATACATAGTGAAGATGAAGCTAATGATATTATTAGTAAGTTATCTAACACTTTTATAGTTAGTGATATAGATAGTAAAGAGAAGACTAAAAAAGGTGTTATGGTATTTAAAACATCTACATTACAACAGGTTGCTGCTAATAAGTTAAATTATGCTAGTAGTAAGACTATGAAAATAGCTCAAAAACTTTATGAAGGTATTGATTTAGGTAATGATAGAGTTGGTTTAATTACTTATATGAGAACTGATAGTGAAAGAGTTAGTCCTTTATTTGCTAGTGAAGCTTTTAAATATATAGAAGAAAATTATGGTAAAGAGTATGTTGGTCATATGAAACAACAAAAGAAGAATGATAATATGCAAGATGCTCATGAAGGTATTAGAGTTACTTCTGTATATAGAACACCTGATGCTGTTAAAAAATATTTAACTAATGATGAATATAAATTATATAGTTTAATATATGCTAGAAGTGTTGCTTGTTTAATGAGTGATGCTAAAGTTCTTTCTACTACTATTAGTTTATTAAATAATGATTATTTATTTAAAGCTACTGGTAGTGTTTTAACATTCCCTGGTTATTTAAAAGTATATGATAAATATGAAACATCTGAAGATGTTATATTACCAGATTTAAGTAATGTTAAAGAATTAAATAGTAATGATATTGTTAAAGAACAACATTTTACTAAACCATTACCTAGATATACTGAGAGTAGTTTAATTAAAGAATTAGAAAAACTTGGTATTGGTAGACCTAGTACATATGCTACTATTATGGAAACTATTAAAGCTAGAGATTATGTTACTGTAGAAGATAAAAAGTTTATACCTACTGAAGTAGGTATTGAGACTACTGATAAATTACAAGAAGGTTTTAGTGATATAGTTAATGTTAAATATACTGCTAATATGGAAAATGATTTAGATGAAATAGCTGATGATAAATTAAATAATATTGAAGTATTAAGAGAATTCTATGATAAGTTTGAACCTTTAGTAGAAGATGCTTTTAAGAATATGGAAAAGAAACCAGCTGTTGAAACGGGTGAGAGTTGTCCTATATGTGGTAGTCCTATGGTTATTAGAAAAGGTAAATATGGGGAATTTGAAGCTTGTAGTAATTATCCTACTTGTAAATATATTAAGAGTGATGAAGTAGAAGAAGATTTAGGTAATTGTCCTGAATGTGGTAATAAATTAGTTACTAAAAAAGGTAGATTTGGTTCTTTTGTAGCTTGTAGTAATTATCCTAATTGTACTTATATTCAAAAAGAAGAACAAGAAGTTAAAGAGATATGTAAATGTCCTAATTGTACAGGTTATATAATAGAAAAGAAATCACGTAGAGGTAAAGTATTCTATGGATGTAATAATTATCCTAAATGTAAAATTGCTTATTGGGATAAACCTATTGGTAGATTATGTCCTGAATGTAAGCAAATGTTAGTTGAGAAAAAGGATAAAATTAAGTGTAGTTCTTGTAATTATGAAGAATAGTTATTACTATTCTTCTTTTTATATGTTATAATCTTTATATAGTCAGGGAGGTTACTTTATGAAGAAGAAAATTGTAATTATAGGAGCTGGACCAGCTGGTTTATCTTGTGGTTATAAATTATTAAAAGAGGGAAAGAATAAGTATGATGTTACTATTTTAGAAGCTTCTAAAGATATAGGTGGTATTTCTAAAACAGTTAAATATAAAGGTAATAGAATGGATATTGGTGGTCATAGGTTCTTTTCTAAGAGTGATGAAGTTAATGATTTTTGGCATGAAGTAATGCCTGTACAAGGTAAGAAATCTTATGATGATAAAAAGTTAAAGAGAGAAAAAACTTTAGTAGAAGGTGGACCTGATCCTGAAGTAGAAGATAATGTTATGTTAGTTAGAAATAGGATTTCTAGAATATATTATTTAAAGAAGTTTTTTGATTATCCTATTAGTTTAAAGTTTTCGACTATTAAGAATTTAGGGTTTATTAGAACTATGCAAAGTGGTTTTAGTTATTTAAAAGCTTGTATATTTAAGAAGAAAGAAGATAATTTAGAGAATTTTTATATTAATAGATTTGGTAAGAAATTATATAGTATGTTTTTTGAAGGTTATACAGAGAAATTATGGGGTAGACATCCTAGTGAGATAGATGCTTCTTGGGGTGCTCAAAGAGTTAAAGGTATATCTATAGTTGCTGTTATAAGTGATGCTTTTAAAAAGATATTTCATATTAAGAGTAAAAAGGTAGAAACTTCTTTAATAGAAGAATATTTATATCCTAAATATGGACCGGGTGAATTTTGGGAGAAAGTTGCTCATGATTTTGAAAAAATGGGTGGTACTATTTTAATGAATCATGAAGTAGATAAAGTAGAAGTTAAGAATAATAAAATAGTTAGTGTTACTTGTGGAGAAGAAAAGATTAAGGGTAGTATATTTATATCTAGTATGCCTATTAAAGATTTAATTAATGGGATGAATGATGTTCCTAAGAAGATTAGTAATATAGCTAATAATTTGCCTTATAGAGATTTTGTTACTGTTGGTTTATTAGTAGATAAATTAAATTTAAAGAATGAAACTAATATTAAGACTTTAAATAATATAGTTCCTGATTGTTGGATATATGTTCAAGAGAGTAATGTTAAATTAGGTAGAATTCAAATATTTAATAACTGGAGTCCTTATTTAGTAAAAGATCCTAATAAGACTATATGGATAGGTTTAGAATATTTTTGTAATGAGAATGATTCTTTTTGGAATATGAGTGATAAAGAATGTATTAATTTTGCTATATCTGAATTAATTAAGATGGAAGTTATTAGTAAGAAGAATGTTTTAGATGCTCATAGAGAAAGAGTTAAGAAGGCTTATCCTGCTTATTTTGATAGTTATGATGAGATAGATAAAGTTGTTAAGTATTTAAATGATTTTGATAATTTATATTGTATTGGTAGAAATGGTCAACATAGATATAATAATATGGATCATTCTATGTTAACTGGTTTTAAATGTGCAGATGCTATTATGAGTGGTAAATATAGTAAGAAAGATATTTGGAATGTTAATGCTGAAAAAGAATATCATGAGAAGAAGTAATTATGAAGTATATTAATAAGTATTGGTATTTTTTATTATTCTTTATACCTATGTATTTTTTAGTTGTACATAATTTATTTTTAGATAGAGATACTTTTTTTCTACTTAATACTGGGAGATATATTATTAATAATGGTATTTTTTATATAGATCCTTTTTCAATGCATGAAGGGTTAAATATTATAGTTCAACAATGGTTATCAGATGTTATTTATTATGGTATATATTCTTTATTAGGTGTAAAGGGTATTATGTTATTTTTATTTATTATGTTATTTATAATATCTTTTTGTTTATATAAATTATTTTATCTTTTATGTAATAATAAAATAGTTAGTTATATATTAATGATTTTATGTAGTAGTATTATTTGTTTTGAAAATCTATTTGTTAGTAGACCTCAAATATTTACTTATTTAATTATAATTATAGAATTATATTTAGTAGAGAAATATATTAAAAGTAAGAATAGTAAGTATTTATATGGTTTACCTATATTATCTATATTATTAATTAATTTACATAGTTCTATGTGGATGATGCTATTTGTTTTCTTATTACCTTATATAGTTAATGGTATTAATATAAAGAAGTTTAGTAAATCTAAATATAAGATTAAACCTTTATTGATAGTTATGATTATTATGTTTATAGTTGGTTTTATTAATCCTTATACATATAAGAATGTATTTTATTTATATTATTCATATGGTTTTAAAGAAATTAATGATTATATTTCTGAAATGAGTGATCCTGCTTTTCATAATATTCATTTTAAGATTTGGTTAGTATTAATTAGTGTATTATTATTTATTATTAATTATTTTAAATATAAATTAGATAGTAGACATATTTTATTTATAGTAGGTTGTAGTATTTTATATTTAAGTCATATTAAGATGTTTGCTTATTTTGTTATAGTATATTTCTTTAGTATTAGTTATTTATTTAAGAATATTAAGATAAATATTAAAGATAATATATTATTATATTTAGGTAGAGTATTTATTTGTGTAATAGGTATTATTGGTATGCCTATTATTATATATGAAGGGATTAATAGAGTTAAATTAGAATCATATATTCAAGAAATAGGGGATTTTTTATTAGATAATTATTCTAAGGATATAAGAATATTTAATGATTTTGAATGTGGTGGTTTTTTAGAATTTATTGGATATAAGTCTTTTATAGATGGTAGAGCTGAACTTTATTATGAAAGATTTAATAAAAAAGATGATATTTTTGTAGATTATTATAATGTTATGGATAATTTTAATTATGATATAGGTAGTTTTATAGAGAAATATAATTTTGATTATTTTATAGTAAAAGATGGTTCTTATTTGGATTCTTATTTAAAAAATAATAATTATAATATTGTTTATACTATGTCTGTTGGGGATGAAGATGGAATTCCTGTATATTATGTATTTGCAAAAGAAGAATAGTTTATCTATTCTTTTTTTTATGTTATAATCTCACTTAGGTGAGATTTATGAAACAGGAAAATATTAGAAATTTTTCAATTATAGCTCATATTGATCATGGTAAAAGTACTTTAGCTGATAGAATACTTGAGATTACTGGTGGAGTAGATAAACATGAGATGAAAGATCAAATACTTGATAGTATGGATCTTGAAAGAGAAAGAGGTATTACTATTAAGTTGAATGCTGTTCAACTTAATTATAAATATAATAATGATGATTATGTATTACATTTAATAGATACTCCTGGACATGTAGATTTTAGTTATGAAGTATCTAGAAGTTTGGCTGCTTGTGAGGGAGCTATTTTAGTAGTAGATGCTGCTCAAGGTATAGAAGCTCAAACTTTAGCTAATTTATATTTAGCAATGAATGATGATTTGGTAATTATTCCTGTTATTAATAAGATAGATTTACCTAATGCTGATATTCCTAAAGTTATGAAAGAGTTACATGATGTATTAGGTTTTAAAGAGGAAGAAGTATTATTATGCAGTGGTAAGACTGGTGAAGGGGTTAAAGAGTTATTAGATGCTGTTGTAGAAAGAATTCCTGCTCCTAAGATTAATAATGATGCTCCTACACGTGCTTTAATATTTGATAGTTATTTTGATCCTTATAGAGGTGTTGTTGCTTTAGTAAGAGTATTTGATGGTAAGATTAGAACTAATGATAAGATTAAATTTTTAGCTACTGGAGAAAGTTATGATGTAGTAGAACTTGGTGTTAGACATCCTAAAGAAGAATTAAAGAAAGAATTAGTATCTGGAGAAGTTGGTTTTATTTCTGGTAGTATTAAAGATATTAGTGGTGTTAGAGTAGGAGATACTGTTACTATATTAAGTAATGAAGCTAGTGAATCATTGCCTGGTTATAAACCTATGAAACCAATGGTATATAGTGGTTTATTTCCTGTTGAACCTAATAAGTTTCCACAATTAAGAGAAGCTTTAGAGAAATTAAAACTTAATGATGCAGCTTTATCTTTTGAACCAGAGACTTCTTTAGCTTTAGGGTTTGGTTTTAGAACTGGTTTCTTAGGTTTATTACATATGGATATTATTATGACTAGGATAGAGAGAGAATTTAATTTAGATATTATTGCTACTAGTCCTTCTGTTATATATGATATTGAATTAACTAATGGGGAAAGATTAGAAATAGATAGTCCTGCTAAGATGCCAGATAGAGGTAGTATTAAGTCAATTAGTGAACCTTATATTAGAACAAGTATTTTTGTACCTAGTGAATATATTGGTCCTATTATGGAGTTATGTGAAGCTAAAAGAGGAGACTATAAAGGTATGGATTATATAGATCCTACTAGAGTAGATATTCATTATGAATTACCTTTAGCTGAAATAGTATATGATTTTTTTGATAAGTTAAAGAGTACTACTAGAGGTTATGCTTCTTTAGATTATGAAATGTGTGGTTATAAAGAATCTGATTTAGTTAAGATGGATATTTTAATTAATGGTGAAATAGTAGATGCTTTAAGTGTTATAGTTCATAAAGATTTTGCTTATGAAAGAGGCAAAAAGATAGTAGAGAATTTAAGAAAGATAATACCTAGACAATTATTTCAAGTTCCTTTACAAGCTAGTATAGGTAGTAAAATAATTGCTAGAGAGAATATTGCTGCTATGAGAAAGAATGTCTTAGCTAAATGTTATGGTGGAGATATTTCTAGAAAGAAAAAATTATTAGAGGCACAAAAAGCTGGTAAGAAAAGAATGAAGATGGTAGGTCATGTTGAAGTACCACAAGAAGCTTTCTTAGAGGTTTTATCTTCAGATAAGTAATGTAAAGAGATTAGTTTTGAATAAACTAATCTTTTAATATATGGTAAAATAAATGATATAAGGTGATATTTATGTATAGCTATAGAGGAATAAATATTAATTATAAAGATTATGGTAAGAAGAATGGTAATGCAATAGTATATCTTCATGGTTGGGGTCAAAATATTGAGATGATGGAACCTATTGCTAATCCGTTTGTTAAGACACATAGATTAATAATATTAGATTTACCTGGTTTTGGTAAGAGTGAAGAACCTAAAACAGAATGGTCTTTAGAAGATTATGTAGAAATGATACATAGTTTATTAGATAGTTTAAATATTAAGAATCCTTCTTTAGTAGGTCATTCTTTTGGTGGTAAATTAAGTATTATATATGCTTCTAAATATGATGTAGATAAGTTAGTATTATTAGCTAGTCCTTATAAAGTTAGTAAGAAAGAATTAAGTAGTAAACAAAAATTTTTAAAGAAGATGAAAAAGATTCCTGGTTTGAATTTACTTGCTGATAGTATGAAAAAGTTTGTAGGTAGTACTGATTATAAGAATGCTTCTCCTATGATGAGAAAGATATTAGTTAATCATGTTAATACTGATGCAGTAGAGAATTGTAAGAAAATAAAATGTCCTACTTTAGCTATATGGGGTACTAATGATAGTGCTGTACCTTATAGTGATGGACAAGAATTAGAAAAAATAATTAAAGATTGTGGTTTAGTAACATATGAGAATTGTACTCATTATGCTTATTTAGAAAGATTAAATCAAACTATTAATGTTTTAAAAGTATTTATTAAGTAGGTGAAGATATGGAATGGTTTATATTTAGTATAGTTTTATATTTAATACATATATTTATTATTTCTACTAGAAGTCTACATATGTTACAACAAAATAGATATAATAGAGGTCTTAGATATTTTAAATGGATATTAAGAAATTTTGATGAGACATTTATTAGTTATAGTTTAATTTTTTTAGTATTTATATTTAATAAGATTATTAATGATATTAGTAGTTATATATTTATTGGTTTATTATTCTTTATTACTTATGTATTTATTGATAAGAGAAAGAAAGATAGTGTTAAGTTACCTTTAAAGTATACTGCTAGAATTATAAGATTAATTATTACTAATATGATAGTTTATATTATACCTATTATATTTATGTTATTATTTTATGATAAACATGATTTATGGTTATATTATTTAATAATGGGTATTATGAGTTATTTAAATTATTTTATTATATTATTTGATAATGTTATTAATAGACCTGTTGAAGCTTATGTTAATGTTTATTTTAGAAATAAAGCAATTGATAAATTAAATAGTATGAATAATATGGATGTTATTGGTATAACTGGTTCTTATGGTAAGACTAGTACTAAGAATATTGTTTATGATATTTTAAATGTTAAATATAATGTTTTTAAGACTCCTGAGAATTATAATACTCCTTATGGATTAATGATATCTATTAATAACTTTTTAGATAAATATAATGATTATTTTATTGCTGAGATGGGTGCTTGTAAGGTAGGAGAAATAAAAGAGTTATGTGATTTAGTTCATCCTAAATATGGAATTCTTACTAAAGTAGGTTTAGCTCATTTAGAAACATTTGGTAGTGAAGAGAATATTCAACATACTAAGTTTGAATTAATAGAGAGTTTACCTAGTGATGGTGTTGGTATTTTAAATGCTGATGATCCTAAACAAGTAGATTATATGATTAAGAATAAATGTAAGATATTATGGATAGGTATTGATAATAAGAAAGTAGATACTTATGCATATGATATTGATTTAACTTATAAAGGTACTAAGTTTAAAGTTAAATTTAAAGATTTAGAGAATGATTATATTTTTGAAACTAAATTATTAGGTAGAAATAATATTTATAATATATTAGCTGGTATTACTTTAGGTCATGAATTAGGTATTAGTATTAAAGATTTACAAAAAGCAGTTAAGTTTATTAAACCTATTCCTCATAGGTTATCTATGAGTAAGTATTATGATATTAATTTAATAGATGATGCTTATAATAGTAATCCATCTGGTTGTAAGATGGCTTTAGAAGTACTTTCTATGATGCCTGGTAAGAGAATTATTGTTACTCCTGGTATGATTGAAATAGGAGAGAAAGAAGAAGAAGTTAATAAAGAATTTGGTAGACAAATAGCTGATGCTGTAGATGAAGTTATTTTAATAGGAGAAAATAAAACAAAACCTATTTATGATGGTATAATAGAAAAGGGTTTTGATAAGAAAAAGATTCATGTATTAAATGATGTTATGGATGCATTTCCTTTAATGCAAGAATTAAAAGGTAAAGATACTTATGTATTATTAGAAAATGATTTACCTGATTCATTTAATGAAAAGAAAGAAGGATAATTAATGATTAAAGTAGGAGTTATATTTGGTGGTGAATCTGTTGAACATGAAGTTAGTATTATAACTGCTGTTCAAGCTATGGGATTTATGGATACTAATAAATATGAAGTAGTTCCTATTTATATTGATAAGAATAGAAATTGGTTTACTGGAGAAGCTTTATTTAAGATGGAAACATATAGACATATGGATTTATTACCATCTTTAGCTACAGAAGTTACTTTAACTAGAAGTAATGATATGTTTGTTTTACAAAAGAAGAAAGGTATATTTAAAGGTTATGTAGATACTATTGATGTAGCATTTCCTATAGTACATGGTAAAGGTGTAGAAGATGGTTCTTTATCTGGTTATTTAGAATCTTTAGGTATTCCTTATGTAGGACCTTCTATGTTAGGTGCTTCTATTGGTCAAGATAAAGTAGTTCAAAAACAAGTTATGGAAGTATCTGGTATTCCTGTTGTTAAATATTTATGGTTTTATGATAATGAATATTTAGAAGATGAAGATAAATACTTAAAGAAAATAAAAGATTTTGGTTATCCAGTAATAGTTAAACCTGCTAGATTAGGTAGTAGTGTTGGTATTAATATAGCTCATAATGAAGATGAAGTTAGAGAAGCTATTGAAGAAGCTATTAGTTATGATGATAAGATTATAGTTGAAGAAGTAGTTAAAGATTTATTAGAAGTAGATTGTGCTGTAGTTGGTAATCATGAAAATATGGAATGTTCTTTAATAGGTGAAATGAATTTTGATGATGAAATGTTTACTTTTGAAGATAAATATATTGGTAATGGTAAAGGATCTAAGAAGAGTGGTTCTAAATCTAATATGACTACTAGTGGATTTAAGATACCTGCTAAATTAGATAAAAAGGTTGAAGAAGATATATATAAATATGCTAAGGAAGCATTTAGAGTATTAAATTTAAGTGGTGTTACTAGATTTGATTTCTTAGTAGATAAAAAGAGTAAGAAGGTTTATGTTAATGAACCTAATACAATACCTGGTTGTTTAGCTTTCTTCTTTTATACTCCTAAAGGTAAAACATATACGATGTTATTAGATGAGTTAATAAAGAGTGCTATTAAATATTATAAAGATAGTAAAAAGAAAGTGACAAGTTTTGAATCTAATATACTTAGTACATATAATGGAAGTAAAGGTTCTAAGGGTAAGATGCAATAGTCAAGATGAGAATGTAAAATTTTACTAAATTTTACATTCTTTTTTATTTGGGAGAAAAAAATCATTTACAAAAAGGCATAAATAAAGTATATTGTATATAGACAGTGGTACATTGTGGGAGAAAGTGGGGCTTTGAAAATGTTCATGGGCGAATATCATCATAACATTGATGATAAAGGACGACTTATAATTCCTGCCAAATTCCGTGAGGAACTTGGTACAAGATTTATTGTTACTCGTGGTTTAGAAAAATGTCTCTACGTATATTCTATTCGTGAGTGGGAAAATATAGTTGCCAAATTAAAAACTCTACCTTTTACCAAAAAAGACGTCCGTACCTTTATGAGGTCCTTCTTCTCTGGTGCCACTGAATGTGAACTAGATCGTTCCGGTCGAGTTAACATTACCTCCCCATTGGTTAGTTACGCCGATATCACAAAAGAATGCGTTGTTATCGGCGCAAATGACCGAATTGAAATTTGGTCTCAAGCTGGATGGGATAACTTCTTTGATGAAAATCAAGATAAGATTGAAGATATAGCTGAGAATTTGTTTGATAGTTTTGGGGGAGAACATGAAACATTATAGTGTCCTTCTAAATGAAGCAATAGAAGGGTTAAATATTAAAAGTGATGGCATATATGTAGATGCTACACTAGGTTATGCTGGTCATAGTAGTGAAATATTAAAGAGATTAAAAACTGGTCATTTATATGGATTTGATCAAGATGAAGAAGCTATTATGTATGCAGATAAGAGATTAAAAGAGATAAATAATAATTATACAATTATACATAGTAATTTTGTTAATATGAAAGATAAATTACATGAACTAGGAATAGATCATGTAGATGGTATTTTATTTGATTTAGGTTTATCTAGTCCACAAATAGATGATGCATCTAGAGGGTTTACTTTTATGAATGATGCAGAATTAGATATGAGAATGGATAGATCGAAAAAGTTTAATGCTAAAGAAGTAGTAAATAATTATAGTATAGATGATCTTACTAATATATTTTATGAATATGGAGAAGAAAAACTTAGTAGAGTAATAGCTAAGAAAATAGTTAGTGAGAGAGAAAAAAAAGAAATTAAGACAACAAAAGAGTTAGTTAATATTATAGAATCAGCTGTAGGTGCTAAGTACTTTAATAAATTTCATCCTGAGAGACAGATATTTCAAGCTATTAGGATAGAAGTTAATAATGAGTTAAATGTACTTAGAGATGTATTACCTGATGCTATAGATATTTTAAATAAAGGTGGTCGTATTTCTTGTATTACATTTCATAGTTTAGAAGATAGAATAGTTAAACATATCTTTAAAGAGAATAGTGAAGTTAATGAAATGGTAAAGGGATTACCTGAGATTCCTAAGGAATATGAACCTAAAGTAATATTAGTTAATAAGAAACCAATATTACCTAGTGATAAAGAATTAAAAGAGAATTCAAGAAGTAAAAGTGCTAAATTAAGAATAATTGAAAGGGTGTAAGTATTATGTCAAAGAATACTAAAAAAACTAAGGTAGTAAGTACAGAGAGAATATTATTAATTTTTATATTCGCTATATTACTTGCAATTCCTGTTTGTAACGTTTATACTAAAACTATGTTATCTAAGACTAATATAGAGCTTGAAGAAGTTAAATATGAAATTAAGAAGCAAGAAAGTATTAACGATGGATTAAAGATGGAAATTAGTGAATTAGCATCCTTAGACAAAGTACAAGATGTTGCTATAGATAATGGTTTAACATATCAAAATGGTAATATAAAAGTCGTTACTACTGAGTAGTAAGGAGAATAAATAATGAAGAAAAAGGCAAAAACAATAAATGTTAATATATTTATTATTGTTGGACTTGTCTTTTCTTTTTTAATTGCAATAATAAAATTAAGTTTTGTATCTTTAAGTAAGACTACTGATGGAGTAGATTTAACTGAATTTGTTAATAATAGAAATACTGAAAAAGAAATAATTAAAGCTAATAGAGGAGATATTATTTCTAGTGATGGAGAAATACTTGCTCAAACTATTAATTCTTATACGGTTGTAGCTTATTTAGATAGTAGTAGAACTAAGAATGATGAGAATCCTCAACATGTTATTAATAAAGATTTAACTGCTGAAAAATTGAGTGAAATATTAGGTATGTCTAAAGAATATATATTAGGTTTATTAAATCAAGATGTATATCAAGTAGAATTAGGACCTAATGGTAGAGGTATTACAGAAATAACTAAGAAAAAGATAGAAGCATTAGGTTTACCTGGTATAGGGTTTATTGATTCTTATAAGAGATATTATCCTATGAGTAATTTTGCTTCTTATATAATAGGTTTTGCTCAGACTGATGAAGTAGGTAATATTAATGGTAAGATGGGTATAGAACAATATTATAATGATGAATTAGAAGGTGAAGATGGTTATACTATTTATCAAAAAGATGCTTATGGATATAGTATGCCTAATACTAAATCTATTACTGTACCATCTAAAGATGGTAGTGATATTTATTTAACTATAGATAGTAAAATTCAATTATTTGTAGAGAATAGTGTTAAAGCTATTGAACAGGGTGGTAATTTAGATTGGTTTGTATTTGAAGTTATGGATGCTAAAACAGGTGCTATTGTAGCTTCTAGTAGTAGTCCTAATTTTAATAATAATACTTTAAATATTAAGAGTTATTTGGACCCTTTAGTATCTTATGCTTATGAACCTGGTAGTACTATGAAGATATTTTCTTTTTTAGCTGCTATGGAGAATAATGTTTATAAAGGTGATGAATTATATAAATCAGGTCAAATTAAAGTTGATGAGTATATTATTAGTGATTCTAATAATGTTGGTTGGGGTAATATTACTTATGATGATGGTTTTGCTAGATCATCAAATGTTGCTGCTACTAATTTAGCTATGAAAATGGGTAAAGAAAAACTATATAATTATTATGCTTCTTTAGGTTTTGGAAGACAAACAGGTATTACTTTACCTGGCGAATATAGTGGTACTATTGATTTTAATTATTTATCTGAAATAGCTACTGCATCATTTGGTCAAGGTATTACTACAACTCCTATTCAAAATTTACAAGCTTTAACTATTATTGCTAATAATGGTATTGAAGTTCAACCTTATATAGTAGATAAGATAGTAAATAGTAAAACAGGTGAAGTAGAATATCAGCATGAAAGAAAAGAATTAGGTAGAAAAGCTAGTCCTGAAAATATTGAAAAGATTAAGAAATTAATGTTAGATGTAGTAGATAAAGGTTATACTGATGCTAGACATTATAAATCTGATGTTGTTAAAGTATTTGGTAAAACTGGTACTGCAGAAGTTGTTACAGCTGATGGTAAATATGGTAGAGGTAATTACGATTCTACTAGATCATTTGTAGCTATATTTCCTTATGAAGATCCTCAATATGTTATATATATTTCTGCTAGAAGATATACTGGTAATTATGTAACTATTGCTAGTAATGTTAAACAAGTTATAGAAGAGATAGCTAAATATAAGAATATTAATGAATTAGCAGAAGAAATAGATAGTAGTAAGATAATAACTATGGATAATTATATTAGTAATGATATGGAAACTGTAGTAGAGAAATTAAAATTACATAAATTAAATGTTATTGTATTAGGTAGTGGTAAATACATTATTAATCAATATCCTTTAAAAGGTAATAAAGTAGTTAGTGGTAGTAAAGTATTCTTAGTATCTAGTAATAATGATTATGTAATGCCAGATATAACTGGTTGGTCTAATAATGAAGTTATTACTTTATTTAAATTAATGAATATTAAATACAATTTAGATGGTATTGGTAAAGTTATTAAATATTCTATACCAGCAGGTACTCCATTAAATAGTGATTCTTATATAGAAGTTACTTTAAGGTGAAGAATATGAATAGAAAGAAAGTATTAATTATAATAGGTATTATATTAATAGTAGTTGGTATTATTGTATTAATATTAAGTTTTAAAGAAGATAAAGAAGAGGAAGAACTTATTATAGATAAAGATATAATATTAAGTAATATTAAAGAAGAAGATTATGAAGAAGTTGAAGATAATGTATATGTTTTAAAATCAGAAAATGATGGTATTATATCTGCATATATATTAGATTTTAATAAGAGTACTTATCAATTTTATTATAATAATAAAGAATTTAATGCTATTTCGGAATATAATTATTTATATAATAAATCTTCTTATGTATTTATTAGAAATAATGATAGAGGTACTATTCATTATGATCATAAGAGTAAAGAAATAGATTGTGAATCTAATATAATAAATTGGTGTAATGATAATAAGAAGGATTTTTTAGATAAGTATTCTATATATGAAGAATTTGTAAAATTAACTAAGTAATATGTTTTACTTAGTTATTTTTTTGATATAATTATTATAGAGAGGAAGGATAAAGATGGCTGAAGAAGTTAAAGAAGAAGTTGCTACAAGTAATAACAATAAAAGCAAATTACCACTTATTATAGGAGCTGTTGTATTAATGGTAGTTTGTTGTGTAGGTGGAATATTTATTGGAAAATCATTAAATAAGAAGGATGATAAAGATAGTAAGAAACAAGAAAAGCAACAAGAAGTTGTTTTAAGTGAAGATATGGTTAAACAAACAGATGAATTTATAAAGTATACTAAGTCTACATATAGAAATATGACTGCTGAGGAATTACCTAGTAATGAGAAATTATATTTAGCATATGAAAGTTTGTTAGAAGATAATTATGCAAAAGGTGATAATAGTCTAAAGTTTTCTAAAAAAGAAATGGAAGAAAAATTAGTTAAATTCTTTGGTAAAGATGTTAAATATACTCATGGTGATATTTATACTATTCATGTAATGGGTGAACCTGAAGTAATTATTAAATATGATTCTAAAAAAGAAGAATATGAATTGGATTTATCTCATGCTCATGGATATTCATGTCCAGAAGGATTATCAAATATTGTTTCTAGAACTATTGTTGGTAATAAGCTTGAAGTTAAAGTTAGAAGAGTTTATTATTTAACACATGATACAGGTCCTATTATAGAAATTTTTTATGATCCTGAATTAAAAGAGGAGATTAATGTTCCTGAAAAGTATACTCAACATTTTGATGGGGATGATGACCCGTATCCAGATGTAGATGCATATTTAAAAAGTGATGAAAAAGCTGATAATTTAGTATATGAATTTGAAATAGTTGATGGTAATCCTATATTTAAAAAATTATATTTAGAAAAATAGTTATAGATTGGAAGAATAAAGATGGCTGAAGAAGTTAAAGAAGAAAAGAAAGAGAAAAAGGAAAGTAAAAATAAAGTTAAAGATGTATCTTATGTATCATTAATTGTATGTGTTTTAATAATGGTATTAGGAGTATTTGCTTTAGGTGTTTATGCTGGATTTAGATATTCCAAAGGTAATCAAGATAAATGTGCAGTAGAAGATAAATTAGAAGATAAAAAAGAAGAGAAAAAAGAAGATAAAAAAGAAGAGAAAAATGACAATACAGTAGTAGATAATACAAAAAAATGTAGTGGATATTTTGATGCTGTTTATCATGGAACTTATCATGAAGAGGGTGGCGTATTTACTCTTGATGAAGATTTAACTTTAACATTAAAAAAAGATGGCTCTTTTTCTCAAGTTGTGGTAAATAGTGAAGGATCTGGAGGAAAGTATGAAATAAAAGATGGCAATATTTATTTATCGTATTGTCCAATATATGGTCCTTGTGACGATTATACTGTTGAAACATATAAAATAAGTGATGATTGTTCTAAGATAACAATAAATGATAATTATATATTAAATAAAAAAAGTAACTAATTATTAGTTACTTTTTATTTTGAAATAATATCTTCTGGATCTAGTTCTATATCTCTACGAGTAAGTATTTCATAACCATTATCTGTTACTAATACTGTATGTTCAAAGTGTGCACTATTTTTATCATCTTCTGTACATATAGTCCAATCATCATCTAATTGATAGATATGTCTAGTTCCTAAATTAAGCATTGGTTCTACTGCTATAACATTTCCTGTATGTAATACTGGTCCACGATGTGGTTCGCCATAGTTAGGTACATTAGGATCCATATGTACTTTATTACCAACACCATGACCTACTAATTCATGTACAATACCTAGATTATATTTTTTAGCAGTTCTTTCTACTGCATGTGATATATCACCAACTTGGCATCCATCATGAATAGCAGATAAACCATCCATTAAAGCTTCTTCTGTTTCTTTTAATAATTTAACATCTTTATCTGATTTTGGTTTACCGACGATATATGACCATGCTGAATCACCATGATAACCTTGATAACAAGCTCCTATATCTAGTTTAACTATGTCTCCTTCTTTAATAACTCTATTAGATGGTATTCCATGTACTACTTCATTATTAATAGATATACAGTTAGCTCCTGGGAAACCATATAGTCCTTCAAAAGAACATGTACATCCTTTAGATAGAATAAACTTTTTTATTATATTATCTAATTCTTTAGTAGTTATACCTGGTTTTAAGAATTGTTGTGCATATTTATGTGCTAAACCAACTACTTTTCCTGCTTCACGTAATTTATTTATTTCGTCTTCGTTTCTTACTATTATTTCCATATAATTCACCACTCGGTATTAATTATAGCACAATAAATTAAATTTAGTTCTTTAATATATTTATTTTTTTTTATATAATATTATTAATGATAGAGAGGTTTTAATATGGATTTTATTGAAAGTATTAAAAAGAGAGTTAAAGATAAGAAAAGAACTATAATACTACCTGAAGCTAGTGATTTAAGAGTATTAGAAGCTGGTAGTAAAGTTACTAAAGAAGGATTTGCTAAGATAATATTTATTGGTAATAGAGATGATATTAATAAATTAGCTAATGATAATAAGATAGATATTAAAGGTATAGAAATAATTGATCCTTTAAAAGATAATAGATTTGATAAATTAGTTAATAAATTTTATGAATTAAGAAAAGAAAAGGGTATGACTTTAGAAGAAGCTAATAGAATACTTAAGGAAAGTTATTTATATTATGGTTGTATGCTTATTAAGATGGGTTATGCAGATGGTCAAGTTAGTGGTGCTATTCATAGTTCAAGTGATACTTTAAGACCTGCATTACAAATAATTAAGACTAAAAAAGATATTAAAGTTGCTTCATCATTCTTTTTAATGGATGTACCTAATTGTACTTATGGAGAGAATGGTGTATTTGTATTTAGTGATTGTGGTTTAAATCAAGATCCTTCTTCTGAAGAATTAGTTGAGATAGCTAAAGTAAGTGCTGATACATTTAAATTATTAGTAGAGAAAGAACCTTATGTAGCATTTTTAAGTCATAGTACATTTGGTACTAGTAAATGTGAATTAGTAGATAAAGTTGTTAATGCTAAAAATTTATTTGGGGAGAAATATGGTAATAGTGGTATTAAATATGATGGTGAATTACAATTAGATGCTGCTATTGTTCCTGAAGTTGCTAAATTAAAAGCTCCTAATTCTAAAGTAGCAGGTCATGCTAATACATTAATATTTCCTAATTTAGATGCTGGTAATATTGGTTATAAATTAGTTGAAAGATTAGGTAAAGCTAAAGCATATGGTCCTATTACTCAAGGTTTAGCTAAACCAGTTAATGATTTATCTAGAGGTTGTAATAGTGATGATATAGTTGGTGCTGTTGCTATTACAGCATTACAAGTAGAAGATTAGAAAGAGGTATTATTATGGAAGAAGAAAAGAAAGTAGAAGAAGTTAAAGAAGAAGTTACTACTGAAGAAGTTAAAGAAGAACCAGTTGGTGATTCAGAAAGCATTACTTCTGAACCAGTTAAGGAAGAAGTTAAAGATGAACCAGTTAAGAAGAAAAGTAAGTTACCTATAATAATATTGGTAGTTTTATTAGTTGCTGTTTTAGTAGGTGGAATATTTATTGGTAAGAGTTTAAATTCTAAGGATGATAAATCTGATACTAAGGCAGAAGAAAAAGATAATAAAAAAGATAATAAAGAAGATAATAAAGAGGATGAAAATCCTGAAGAAGAAAGCGAAATTAATGAGAAATGTAATGGATTAGAACCTAAGTTTAAAATATTAAAATATAATAGTTCTATTGATACTTATGAAGCAACTGTAAAAGGATTTGATAAAATAAAAGAAGCTTTAATAGATTATTATAGTAGTGATGCTGCTGCATATGCTTGTCTTAATGTAAGTATTAAAAGTAATGTTGTAGTAGGTAATGAAAATCATGCTTTAGAGCTAACTATTGAAGCTGGTACTCGTGAAGTTATTACTGAATTTGATGGAGAAGTATTATTTAAAAATGCTACAACTCAACCATATCCTGATTTTAAAATAAAAGATAATAAATTATATGTTACTTATTATGGTTGTGATATTGCAGATGGATGTCCTACTGAATATGTTGTTCAAGATGGTAAATTAGTTGAGGTAGAAGAACCTAAAAAAGAAGAAGAGAATAAAGAACAACCTAAAGAAGAAGAGAAAAAAGAAAATTTAAAATTTACAAAAGATAATATGAAAATTTTAGAGATGTATGTAACTAATTCTGAAAGGTATTCTGTTCCTTCCTCTGTAGAAATAGTTGGATATTTTGACTCTAATGTTGAGCCTGAAGGTCTTTGTTATGATAATAGAAAAGATGCTGAACCAATTGGTGATTGTGAAGAGAAATATACTTTTAATATTAATAATAAAAACGTTGTAATAAAGATGGTTAGAAAAGATTCTCTTGATTCTTTTTATGTTAATGATGTAAAACTTAATTATAAAAGTAGTGATAAGAAACAAACTATAAAATATTGTCATTTTTACTTTGTTGAAATTGATTCTAAAGTATATATTGTAACAACAATTAATAACGAAATTACTTATGTTTTAGATTTATCGTTTAACATTGTTAATACAATAGAAAAAGGTAAATCTAATATATTATTTTCTAAGTTAGATGGTAAACCAATTATGATTGTTAATGATGTAGAGAGTTCGTTAAGTTTGGATTTTGATGATGATAGAGCTAATGCAGTTTATTATTATATTGGATCGAATGAGAAACATAAATTAACTAGTGAATTAAATGAAAATCAATATGTTGATTTATTATTAACTTCTGCTGCATGGTTTGAATAGTTAATTTATAATATGGAATTTGATAAAAGCGATTATTTAATCGCTTTTTTTAATATTTTAATAATTATTAAAAGTATTATATTTTATTGAAATAATATATATTGGTATGATAAACTATTGTAGTTGGTGATATTATGTTAGAGTTAAAGAATGTAACTAAGATTTATGAAACTGGTGAATTAAAGCAAAAAGCTTTAAATAAAGTTAATATTAAATTTAGAGAGAATGAGTTTGTATCTATATTAGGTCAATCTGGAAGTGGTAAGACTACTTTATTAAATATAATAGGTGGTTTAGATCATTATACTTCTGGAGATTTAGTAATTAATGGTATTAGTACTAAGAAATATTCTGATAGAGATTGGGATACATATAGAAATCATAGAGTTGGTTTTGTATTTCAAAGTTATAATTTGATACCTCATCAAAGTGCATTACAAAATGTAGAACTTGCTTTAACTTTAAGTGGTATTAGTAAGAATGAGAGAAGAAGAAGAGCTACTGAAGTATTAAAAAAAGTTGGTTTAGCTTCTCAAATGCATAAGAGACCTAATCAAATGAGTGGTGGTCAAATGCAAAGAGTTGCTATTGCTAGAGCTTTAGTTAATGATCCTGATATATTACTTGCAGATGAACCTACTGGTGCATTAGATAGTGAAACTTCTTTACAAGTATTAGATTTATTAAAAGAGATAGCTAGTGATAAATTAGTTATTATGGTTACTCATAATCCTGAATTAGCTGTAAATTATTCTACTAGAATAGTTCAATTATTAGATGGAGAAATAACTGATGATACTAATCCTTTTGATGGAGTAGAAGAAGAAAGAGTTGAAGAAGGTAAAAAGAAGTCTAAAAAGACATCTATGAATTTTAAGACTGCTTTAAGTTTAAGTTTAAATAATTTAATGACTAAGAAAGGTAGAACTATATTAACTGCATTTGCTGGTTCTATTGGTATTATAGGTATTGCTTTAATATTAAGTTTAAGTCATGGTATTAATAAGTTTATTGAAAGAACTGAAGAAGATACTTTAAGTATGTATCCTTTAGTTATACAGAAAGAATCTGTAGATATTTCTACTTTAATGCAATCATTTGCTGGTAGTAATGGTGATAGAGAATATGATGATGATAAGATTCATTCTGTTAATATAATGGGTGATTTGTTTGAAACTATGTCTAGAGAAGTTAAAAGAAATGATATGGTTGAATTTAAGAAGTATTTAGATAATCATAAGAATATTGATGATTATGTTATTGATATTGATTATGGTTATAATGTTAATTTAAATTTATATAGAGATGATACTGATAAGATTGTTAGAGTTAATCCTTCTACTGTTATGGATGCATTAGGTTTAGGTACTGCTGGTATGTCTAGTATATATAGTGGTATGATGTCTAATAATGATGTATTTATGGAAATGTTTAATAATGAAGATATATTAGAAAGACAATATAATTTAATAGCTGGTGAGTGGCCTAAAGAATATAATGAAGTAATGTTAGAAGTTAATAAGAATAATGAAATTAGTGATTATACTTTATATGCATTAGGACTACTTGATCAAGATGAATTAAAAGATAAATTTAATAGTATGGTAGCTGGTAAAGAAGTTAAATTTGAAAGTCATGCATACGATGTTGATGAATTATTAGGTTTAAAATTTAAATTAGTTTTAAATACTGATTATTATGTTAAAGAGAATGGTGTATGGATAGATAAATCTTCTGATGAGAAATATATGAAGAATTTATTAAAGAATGCAGAAGAGATTAAGATAGTAGGTATTGTTAGGAGAGATTCTGAAGCTATTGGTGGAGGTAACTCTTATGGTGTTATATTCTATAAAGATAGTTTAATGGATTATTTAATAAAGAAGATTAATAATACTAAGATAGTTAAAGAACAATTAGATAAACCTGAAATAAATATATTTACTGGTAGAGAATTTAGTACTAAGACTCAATTTGATTTAAATAGTTTAACTCAAGAACAAAAGATAGCTTTTGCTAGAATGAGTCAAGAAGAGTTGGCTGCTTATATGAAGAGTTATACTGAGAATATGGGTGCTTCTTATGAAGAGAATTTAGCTAAATTAGGTGTTGCTAATTTAGATAATCCTGATACTATTAGTATTTATCCTAAAGATTTTGATAGTAAAGAAGCTATAGTTGATATAATAGATGAATTTAATAAAGATAGAGATGAAAAAGATAAGATAGAATATACTGATATAGTAGGTATTATGATGAGTAGTGTTTCTACTATAGTAAATGTTATTAGTAGTGTTTTAATAGCATTTGTTGCTATTAGTTTAGTAGTTTCTAGTATTATGATTGCTATTACTACTTATATTAGTGTTATTGAAAGAACTAAAGAAATTGGTATTTTAAGAGCTATTGGTGCTTCTAAGAAAGATATTTCTAGAGTATTTAATGCTGAAACATTAATAGAAGGTTTAGCTGCTGGTGTATTTGGTATTATTGTTACTTTAATATTAAATATTCCTATTAATATTATTATTAAATATAAAGTTAATATTAGTCATATATCTATATTACCTTTAGATGGAGCTATTTATTTAATTATTATAAGTGTTTTACTTACTGTAATAGCTGGTTTTATACCTGCTAAGATTGCTAGTAAGAAAGATCCAGTAGAAGCTTTAAGAACAGAATAAAATTTTTATTCTGTTTTTTTATGTGTTAAAATATATCTCGTGGTGATTTATATGTTTAATATAGTATCTTATAGTAAAAGTACAGATGATAATGCTTATTATATAGTATTAGATAATAATGGTAATAGAGTTATTGTTAAGACTAGAAGTTATAAAGTAAGACCTATGCATAAAAGGAATTATATTAAAAAAGATATTAGTATAGAGGGAGATTGTGATAATCAAGAATTATTTAATTTCTTAGTTAATGAATTTCCTTTATTTATATATTATGTTCCTGAAGAATATTTAAGTGATGAGATGATAGATAGTGCTATTTTAAAAGAAGGGGATGTTTTATCTATTATAGATAAATCTAAAAGAAGTATAGAGAGATGTAATCATGCTTTAGAAGAGAATGGTTTAGTATATAGAAGTATTCCTAAAGAATTAAGATCTTTTAATTTAGCTTATCACGCAGTTAGAAATAATGGTTTAGCTTTAAGACATATTGAAGAAGAGTATAAATGTTATGAATTATGTTTAAGAGCAGTATTTAATGATTTAAGAGCTTTTAAATGGGTTCCAGATACATTTTATAATAGGTTATTAATAGATTTATGTTCTTTGGGTATTATAGATGCTAAATATGTTAATGATAATTCTAGTGAAAATATAATAAAAAATTTATTATAATATGTTATAATTAGAATAGGTGGTATTATGAAGAAAGATTTTTTAGTAGTAATATTAATTGTAGGTATTGTTTTTGGTGGAGGATATCTAGTTCATACTCATACTAATATTGCATATTCTAGTGGTAATTCTGTTGAAAAAGATAAAAAGATTAATGTAGCTGATGCTACTGAAAAGGTTATGTCTATTAATAAATTAGGTGATGAATATCTAGAAGATGTTAAGAAAGAAGAAGAATATACTTTAGAAGAAGTATATAATTCTATTTTAAGTAAAGATGAAGAAGCTAATGGTGTTAGTAATGAATTAGTTAATATTTATAATGATTTTTATAAGTATTTTAGTTATTATGATAATTTTATAAATGTATTAGATGAGAAATATACTTATTATGAATATAATTTAATTAAAAATAATTATAATTTAGATAAGAATTTTGGTTTATATATAGTACATACTGGTAAATGTGATGTATTTAAGACTATATTAAATAGTACTAATTATTGTTAAATGGTTATTATAACCATTTTTTATTTGCTTTAATATTATTTATTATTTATAATATCTATTTGTTTGTAGGTGATATTTATGTTAAGTAGATTACCTTTAAAGACTTTAAATGGGAGATTACTGACTGTTAATTATCCTTATTTAGAAGATTTAAGAAGAGAATTAGATGGTTTTGTTTCTAATAATAGTCATATTAATAATAGATTATTTAGTAAGAAGATTATGTTTACTCATGAATTGAAAGCTAATAATACTATAGAAGGTATTAATGATGATTTAGAAGTTATTGAAAGAGTTATAGCTAATGCTAGACAAATAAGAGATGAAGAGAAGAGAAATAGAATTATTAATCTTTATAGGGGTTATAAATTTATTTTAGAAGGTCATGATATTAGTGAAGAAACTTTTAGTAAGTTATATAAGATACTTAGTAAAGATTTATTAGATAGATATTCTTTAGCTAATATGGGTGATAAATATAGAGAAGGTAGGGTTTTAATACTCAATCATGGTAGAATGGATGATTCATATGATGAGGGGGTTCCGTATGATAAAATTCAAGAGTTTATGGATTGTTATTTTGATTATATTAATAATGGTGAAGTATTTGGAGATGGTACTGGATATTTTATAAAATCACAAATAATGCATTTTTATTTAGTTTATATTCATCCTTTTTTTGATATTAATGGTAGAACTAGTAGAACTGTTGCTATGTGGTATTTATTAAATAATGAAATATATCCTTATATTATATTTAATAGAGGTATTAATTTTGATAGTACTTATGATGATACAATTAAAGAATGTAAAGATAGACATGAATTAACTAAATTTATTAGATATATGATGATTAATACAAAGAAAGAATTAGAAAAAGAATATGTTATGCATAGTTTAAGTAGTAATTCTAGTAGAAAGTTAAGATCTATAGATTATCAAACTTTAGAATATTTTATTACAATGGCTGGTCAAAAATCTGTATTAGATTTTTGTGTTATGTATAATAGATTTAATGCTAAGAAGAGAGTAGAAGATATATTTTATGAAATGATATATCCTTTCTTAGAAGATGGTACTTTTGTAGTAGAAAGAGAAACTAAGAAGAATATGTTTGGTAATAATAAGAATATGATATTAAGTTTAAATAGAGATAAATTAAGAGATTTAGATAGATCTCAATTAACAAGAATTAGTTTATAATACTAATTCTTTTTTTATGTTATAATAATTATGGAGATGATATGAATGCCTTATATTAAGACAAGAACTAATAGTAGTATTAGTAATGAACAAGAATTAGAGATTAAGAGAAGATTAGGGGAAGCTATTGTTAATTTAGGTAAAAGTGAACAATGGTTAATGGTTGATTTTGATGATAATTGTAAATTATATTTTCAAGGTAATAATGAAAATAAGATTGCTTATGTAGAAGTTAAATTATATGGTAATGCTTCTAGTAGTCAATATGATAGTATGACTAGTGAAATAACTAATATATTAGGTGAAGTATTAGGTATAGATAAAAATAAAGTATATGTAAGTTATTATCCTACTGATAATTGGGGTTGGAATGGAAACAACTTCTAAGAATTATTTTAATTCTTTAAGTAAAGAAGAGAAGGATAAATTAAGAAGAGAGTATAGAAGTACTTATTTTAAAGAATATTGTTATTCTATTAGATTATATATATTACAATCTATATTAGGTGCTTTCTCTGTATTAGGTTTAATTATTATGTTTTTTGATAATATGGTAGGTATATTATTATTTAGTATTAATTTTATATTTATTTTAATAGTAGTATATTTTCTTAATTTATCTAATAAACCTTTTTATGAATTTATTAATAAAAAAAGACTCAGTGAGTAAAGCCTGAGTCTTTTCTTTTTTCTTTATTTATTATAAATGATATTTTTTCAGGAGTTATTACTTCTTCAAAAGTAATTCCTGCTCTTGTTAATTCATCTCTTAATACGTCAACTGGTGTTATTACTTGATCTGGTGTTGTATTAAAGTATTTTATGTAATAATTCTTTATTATATTACCTAATACTTGATTAATTAACATATTTAATTGTTCAAATAGAGCTGTATATTCTGCTCTTTTATTTATTCTAATTTCTTTAGGTGCATAAATAAATTCTTGAACTACTGTTTTATATCTTTCAAATAGTTCTCTTAAACGATCTTTTTCTTTTTCTTCTGCATGATATCTAAAACATAAATCACTTATTACATTTTGATATGATTTAACATTTAAATTAGGGAAGATATATTGTAATTCTGTTAAATCTTTTCCTGCAGTTAAAGTACTTATATATAATTCTGTAAATTTTTCTGGTTCTATTCTATCTAATACATATCTTTCTTCATCATGTTCACCTTTATTAAAAGGTAAATTCTTTAAGATAGCAATTGATGCATCGCTATTAGTATACGGTGTATCATAATATGTTACATCTTCAGCTACTACGACGATTCCTTTATGTAAGAAGACATCTACTGAAGATGGTTCGTTAGTAATACTTTCTGTTGGTACTACTGATACCCATCTTTCTGAATTTCCACCTAAGAAGTTACGATGTGTATCTATTTTTTTCTTTTTCATTTCTACTGATGATAAGATTCCATGTGTTAAGACAGATACAACTCTTGGGAAGACAAATCCGATACTATGAGCAACTGCTCCAGTAGATTCATATAATTCATCTAATGAGATTTGTTCTTCTTGTGATAGAGTTCTATATGCTTCATTAACTTCTCCAGCTAAACCAACCATTTCTTTACTTTCAGGGAAATGTAAGAAATCGGAATTTAATGCAGCAGGGGATTGATCAGAAAATCTTTTTCTATCTAGTGCATCGGCATCCATTATAATATGAGCCATTTCTTTAAAATGTTCAAAAGATATTTTGGTATCTTCTAATCCATTATTATAATAAACCATTTCTAATGATGAATCTGTTCTTCCATTTCTAAAAGAGTGAGCATCCATAAGTGCTTGTACTAATTTTAAGTGTTCTTCATCTTTATAGAATGGATCAAATATTCTTCCTTGAGCGAATAAATTAGCACTTATAAGGCCATGTAATGTATCATTAATATCACTTGTTCTTCCCATATCATGGTACATAGCAGCGTCAGTTAAGATTTTTATTTCTTCTGGTGAATAATTATATTTAATAGCTAATAAGTAAGTAAATAATAATACTTTTTCACTATGGAATTGTCCATGTATAGGGCTACGATATAATTTATCTACGTCTAATTCATTTATTGTTCTTAAGAATTCAAATTTTTGATCTTCTGTTAGTGATAAATAATATTTTTTGAATTCTGGATATTGTTCTATTTTATTGATTATATCCAAGATGTATGTCGGTCTTTTCACTTATATCAACTCCTTTTGCTTTTAATTTTTCATATAATGGTAAATTTAAATATTTTTCTATTTCATCATATGTCATATAAGAATAATTTCCTGGAGATGTTTTATCATATGCAGGATCAAAATAATACCATGTATCATTTAATTTTATTCTTATTAAGGCATGATTATTTTGAGAAGATACTTTACTTCTTTTATCATTACATTGTACGTTTTCTGATTCTATTCCTAAGATATATAACATTATACGCATTAAGTTAACTATTCCTTCACAGTTACCACTTTTTAGATTAAAGGTTGAAAAACTACTATGTAAGTGAGAGATATATTTATCTCCCCAATCAGGGACGTTTCCTTTTTCATCACCATATAATCTTATGAATTGTTCTCTTTCTTGTAATCCTTCTTTAGCGAAAGCTACATTATTTTTAATATATCTTAAGACATAATCTACTTTTTCTATATCTGTTTTTTGAAATATATTATATTTTTTAAATAGTGATACATAATTCTTTATTAAATGTTTTAATCTACCAAAACTTATTGAATTATAACCAACTATTCCGTTTTTTTCTGTAAATTGAACATTTAATAATCCTTGAAAATCTAATTTACCTAAATATTCTAGGAATTTATCTTTGGTTTTTACTTCTTTAAAGCGATTAAAGAAAGCAAATAGGGCAGAGATATCTATTTTATTTTCTTCTGCATCTAATGTATTTTTAACATAATCTAAGAAATCATCAAATGTAGTTATATTGTTGCCAAACATTACAACTCTTTTTAATTTATGTAATGTTCCTAATCCAACTAATTCATTTAATTCAGGATTATTTTCTAAATGTAATACTTCTAATAAAGGATTATGAGATAAATCTAATCTATTAATAGTTAAGTCATTATTAATATATAATTCTTTTAATTTAGGTAATTTCTTTAATACTTCATTTAATTCTTGTGCTTGGATAGTATTAAAGTATTTACTATCATACATACCTGCTTTATCTGATACTACTTTATAATTAAGACTTACTATATGTAAGACTTGTAAATTAGGTAATTTAGTTAAGAATTTAAGTGATTCAACGCCTGTTAATGTAATACTAGTAATACTAGCTAATTCTTCATGAGTAAATAGAAGAAAATGGTTATCAAAAACACTTATATTTCTTCCTAATATTTCATTAAGAATACTTGCATCATAGTATTCTAATTCTATTAGTTGTTGATTTGTAGACATTATTTATCACCTAACAATCATTTATAGTTTATTATTTAGTATTTAAAAAGTCAAATTTTCCCTTTATTTATAAGGGTTTATTAATACTTAACAGGGATGTTTTTTTGATCAAAATTATTTAAATTTTTATTAGATACTTGTTCATAGATATAAGCACTTTTTAGTTCATATTCATAGATTAATGATTCTTTATTAGGTATAGAAGGTATTATTAATTCTTTTCTTATACTATTTAAGTATTCTTGGCCTTTTTTAGTAAAACCTAATATTTTTGTATAATCTAATTCTAATTTAGTGTTATCTTTTTTAGTTAGTCCTATTAAGATATGTAATAACATTCTTTTTATTTTATTATAGGTATATCTTTTTGTTTTTATATTAATAATTAATTCATCTAATGTTTTAGAATCTCTTATATATTTAAGTATTCTATATTCTATTCCTTCATCGACATCTAAATAGATAGATAAATCTTTATCTGTTAGTATTTTAAATTTTAATAGATTATATAATTTAGAATAATTTATATTATTAATACAATTATGTACTGTATATGGTATATATTTAGAGATATCTTCTTTATTAAGTAATCTTTCTCTTATATTAGATGCTGATACTATATCACTATCTAGATTTAGATCATGATAATTATTAGTTCTTTTAATAGTTTCTATTTTAATAGATGGATTTATTTCTCTAATAGCTTTTATATAAGATATACCTAATAAGTCATTAGGATTAAATTCAAATTCTATATTTAGGGCTTTAGCCATTGCAGTAGGGTAATTAATACCATTATCTAATAATTCTTGTACTTTAGTATCATATTCTTTTTTATTTTGTAAATCAACAATTTTATTCAAAGTGTTGATATCATTGGATTCTGAACCAAAGATTAGTGTATCTATTTTATAATTATTTAAGATTTTAATAGATTGGTAGGCAAAGATATCAGCACTTTGAGTACCATAGACAAATGGTAATTCTAGTACTAGATCTATATTATTTTGTAGAGCTATTTTAGTTTTATCTTCTTTAGTTAAGATAGAGATATCTCCTCTTTGATTAAAATAGCCATTTAAGATACATATAAGTATTGATTTAGGGTATTTCTTTTTTATTTCATTTATCATATATAAATGGCCATTATGAAAGGGATTATATTCACAAATTAGTCCTATTATATGCATTTTAACACTTCCTTATTATTAGATTTAATATTTTATTTAAGATATAAGTTATTATAAATGATGTAATTTCTGTTAATATAATTCCATAACAGATACCTATTGAGATACCTTTTAAATAGATAAATAATGGTATATATATTAATAATAATATAATTCTTTTATATGAAAAGAAATATAGTATATCAAGTGTATCTATAATAGTAGTTATATATAGTAATAATTTTATATCATATATTAGACTTAATATAATAGTTATTAATGATAATATGAATAATATTAAGTGTAAGTAATAAGGTAATGATAGAATTACTAATCCTAAATTATTATCTTTTTTCATTTTATCACCTATATATATTATATATTATTAAGTTGTATTATACAAAAAAAATTGGTATAATTAATTCGCTAGTGGGTGATAAAATGAATATCGATTTATCTAAAGTAGATGAAAAAGGTATTGTTTTAGATGATGTTATTTCATTTAGTGAAGAATATCTTAAGAAATCACAAATAAAGAAACTAGATAATGTAGTAGTTAAAGGTAGAGTATATTATAGTGTTACTAATGAAGTGGTATTAGAATGTAATTGTAATGGTAAGATGGTATTACTTGATGCTTTAACTGGAGAAGAAGTTTTTTACCCATTTAATATTAATATATCAGAAATATTGAGTGAAGAAGATGATGAAAAAGACCAAAATGAGTTAAAAACACTTGATATTGTTGATATTTTATGGCAAAATATTGTATTGGAGGTCCCAATTAGTTATAGTACTAAGTCTTTGGATGATATAAATAAGTCTGGAGAAGGTTGGGAACTAGTAGACGAAAACGAAAAAAAGATTGATCCAAGATTAGCTCCTTTACTAGAGCTACTTGATAAGGAAAGGGAGGAGTGAAATCATGGCAGTTCCTTTTAGAAGAACAAGTAAAACTAAAAAAAGAATGCGTCGTACTCACTTGAAAAAAGAAGTTGGAGCTTTAACTACATGTCCTAAATGTGGTGCTACTTTAAGACCACATCGTGCTTGTACTAAGTGTGGATACTACAAAGATAATGAAGTAGTAGCTGTTAAAAAAGCAGACGATAAAGAAGAAGAATAATTTTAGTGTAAAATTTGTGAAAGTAGATTTTAATCTACTTTTTTTAGTGTTATAATTTTTTTAATGGTAAAAGGTAGAGGTGATTTGATGAAAGAGTGCTTTGATAGTAAGAAATATTTGAAATTACAATCAGAAAGAATTAAAGAAAGAATTAAAATGTTTGATAAATTGTATATTGAATTTGGTGGCAAATTAGTAGATGATTATCATGCTAGTAGAGTATTACCTGGGTTTGAACCTGATATTAAGATTAAATTATTACAAGAGTTTAAAGGTGATGTAGAAGTAATTCTTTGTATTAATGCTAATGATATTGCTAAGAATAAAATTAGATCTGATAGAGTTATTTCTTATGATGTAGAAGTATTTAGATTAATAGAGTTTTTAAGAAGTAAAAATATTACTATTGATAATGTAGTCATTACTTTATTTAATAACCAAGATGGTATTACTAAATTTAAGAATAAATTAAAAGATTATAATATTAAGACTTATATTCATACTTTTACTAAAGGGTATCCTACTGATGTAGATACTATTGTTAGTGATGAGGGGTATGGTGCTAATCCATATATAGAAACTTCTAAAAAATTAGTTGTAGTTTCTGCACCTGGTGCTAATAGTGGTAAGTTAGCTACTTCTTTAAGTCAGTTATATCATGAATATAAGAAGGGTGTTAATGCAGGTTATGCTAAGTTTGAAACATTTCCTGTATGGAATTTACCTTTAAAACATCCAGTTAATATTGCATATGAAGCTGCTACTGCTGATATTAATGATAAGAATATGATAGATTATTTTCATTTAGAGAAATATGGTGTTACTGCTGTTAATTATAATAGAGATTTAGAGACATTTCCTGTATTAAAAGAAATATTACATAGAATAGTAGGTCATGATATTTATTATTCTCCTACTGATATGGGTGTTAATGTTATTAAAGATTGTATTGTAGATGATGATGGTTGTAAGAAAGCTGCTTGTGATGAAGTTATTAGAAGATATTTTAAAACTTTAGTAGATGTTAAGAAAGGTTTAGTATCTAGTGAAGCTCCTCAAAGAATTAAATTGTTAATGAATGAATTAGGTTTATCAATTGATGATAGAGAAGTAGTTAAGGAAGCTGAAAAGAAGAAAAAGAAGAGTGGATGTCCTAGTGCTGCTATTATGATAGGTAAAAAGATTGTTGTAGGAAGACAAACTGATTTATTAAGTCCTATTAGTGCTACTTTCTTAAATGCTATTAAATTATTAACTAAAATACCTGATGATGTTTTATTAATAAGTCCTAATGTTTTAGAACCTATTTTAAATATTAAGAGAAGAGTTTCTAATTTTTATGAGAGAACTTTAAAATTAGATGAAGTTTTAATAGCATTATCTATATGTTCTGCTACTAATCCAGTAGTTAAAGAAGCTTTAGATAAATTAGAAAAATTAAAAGATAGTCAATTACATGCTACTTATTTAATACCTGATGATGAAATGATAGTTTTAAATAATTTAGGTATTAATGCTACATGTGATGTAGAAGCTAATTTATAAAAACATACTTTATGTATGCTTTTTTTATGTTATAATATTATAAGATAGAGGTGTGTTATTATGAATAATGGTTTTTACAATAATAATGATTTTAATAATAACAATCTTAATTCATTAAATAGTAATGATAATAACACTTTTATTAATAATGAAGCACCTGTAGTTAATGAAGATCCTGTTAGAAGTGATAAGTTTAAAATAATTACTTTTCTTATGATTTTAATTGCTGTTGCTAGTGCTGGTTTTATTTTATATAAAGCTTATCAAAATTATAAACCTAAAGAAGTTTTAGATAAGGATGTTCCTGTTAATAGATATGTTTCTAGTATAGATATTAATGATGAATTAGTTAATAAATTAAGAGATTTAATACCTAGAAATGGTTTTTGTAATAATGTTTATTATGCTAAACAATATTCTACTAATAAGTTTTTAGATGGTGATATTGTTCCAAGTGAAGTTAATGTTAATGATTGTTTAAATATTCCTAGTGTTTATTATATTAATGTTAAAGTGGTTAGTGATAAAGATAGAGTATATATTTATGATTTAACTATATTATTTGATCCTGTTAGTAGGTATTATGGTAAGAATAATTTAGAATATAATATTGAGTATGATGATATTGAATTAAATGTAGATGATGCTGGTAAAGCTAGTGCTAGTATTAAGAGCTTAAAAGATTATGGTCAAGTATATAAATATACTTTCTTTGAAGCTGGTACTGATACTTTTGTATATGAAAGTACTGAACCTGTTGATTATAAGTTTATAGATGAAGAAGAAAATAAGGGTGAACCTGAAAGTATTCCTGAAGAAAATCCTGATTTAGATAAAAAACAGGATGAAGAAGATTTAGATACTGAAGATGAACCTGAAGAAGATATACCAGAAGAAGAAGCAGAAGAAGAACCTAATGAAGATTTAGAATCTGATAGTGAAAATGAAATAGAGAAAGATAAAGAAGAAACTGAAAAGAGTAATCAAAATAACAAAATTACTGGAATTAGTGTTTAGGTTTTCTTTTGCCGATTTAGTATAGTGGTAGTACAAGTGCATGGTAAGCATTAGAGGGCAGTTCAATTCTGCCATTCGGCACCATTTTAATTATAAGGAGTGATATTATGAAAAAGTTATTATTGTTTATATTTATGTTTTTTGTTATGCCTTTAATAATAGTTGCAGATGAGATAGAAGTAGGAGATTTTATTAGTCTTACTCCTGATTTAGATTCATATAGTATTTCTGGAAGTCAAACAGGTTATAGCACCCAAACAATAAATCCAAGTGAATTAAATTTATGGAGAGTTATTAATATAAATGATGATGGTTCAATAGATGCTATTTCACATTTTGCTTCATCAAAAGGCATTACTTTTTCCGGAATAACTGGTTATAAAAATTATGTAAGTGCTTTGCAGGAGTTGGCAAGTGCTTATGCTATTGAAGGATATACACAAAGTACTAGAATGTTTGGTTATAATGGTCAAACCTTAGTTTTGAGTGACACATCGGCTTTGAATGCTTCTAATAACAACTTTTATACTACTAGTACTCCTGCTGCTACGGACAATATTGGTGAAGAATATGCTGGTGGAGTATTTGGAGATTCTCTGTATAAAAGAGATTATCTCCTTGTGTATAGTGTTTATAATAAATGTAGAGCGTATAAAGTTGGTACATCAGATTATGTATCTATTTGGGTTGCTTCAAGATATTATTACTATCATAATATCGATGGTAGTATTGATTTCTATTTTAATGGATACTCCATTGCTAATGACCCGTTTATGGTAGAAAGGGCTGGGCTTCGAGGCTACAATAATAATAGATGGTATTCTTATAATGTTTCTAAATCAATTAGGCCAATTATAACTTTAAAACCTGATGTTAAAATAGCGACTGGAAGTGGTAGCCAAGATGAACCTTATACTTTAAGATTATTAAGTAAGAATAATATTTTAATTGAAAATGTTGATAATGGTACTATAAATATTGATAATAATACTGATATAGAAGAGGAATCTGTTGTTACTTTTAATATTGTTGCAAATACTGGTTATTATTTAGAAAGTCTTTCTATAGTTGATTCTAATAATAATGTAATTGATTACGATGTGAATGAAAATGATTTTTCATTTGTTATGCCAGGAACAAATGTTACTATTATTCCTGTTTTTCAGAAGGTAAAAAGTGTAATTGAATATGTTGATGATGAAAATGTTGGTATACAATTTATAAATACTGAGGATTTAAATAATGTATCTTTTGGGACAAATGTTATATTTTCCGTTGATTTATCTGATTTTTATGAATTTGAAGAAATAGAAATAACAGATGAAAATGGTAATATAATTGATTATCAAAAAAATGATAATGGTGAATATAGTTTTATAATGCCGGATTCTAATGTAAATATTAAACCTATTTATAAAAAAGTAGATAAACCAGTAGAAGAGCCTGTAGTTGTTGGTATTGAGAATCCTAATACTATTGATAAAATAATTGTTTATGTTTTTATATTATTATTAAGTTTTGGTATATTTATATTTTTATTTAGAAATAAAAAAACTGAATAATTATTAAAAAAGTATGTTTGCTATATTTTTCATAGAATAGGTGATATTATGAAAAAAATATTATTGTTTATTATATTATTAATACCGTTTATAGTATATGGTGAATCTTGTAATCAAGATGATATAGTTATAGATAATTTTACTATGACTGATTTAAATGGATCTGTAAGAGAAAAGGTAGATGGTTTTGCTGAAGGTAAAACTATTAATCTAAATCTTAATTTATATGATGTGGGAGATTATGCAGAATATAGTTTTACTATTAAGAATGTTTCTAGTAGTGATTATTATTTTGATGAGAATTCTTTAATAAGTGGTTCTAATTATGTAGATTATGAATTTGTATATGATGATGATTCTAGTGTAATTAAAGCTGGGGAAGAAAAAAATGTTAAATTAAAAGTTATATATAAGAATCAAGTGCCTAGTGATTTATTAGTAGGGGGAGTACTTGATGATAGTAATATATTATCTTTAAATTTATCTAATAGAGAATTAATAGATTTTGTTGTTAATCCTAATACTAAAGATTTGATTATTATATGTTTTGTTATTTTAATTATATTTGGTATTTTATTATTCTTTTTAATTAAAAATAGAAAGAGTTTTAAACCTTTATTATTAATAATTGGTTTATTTGTTTTTATACCAATATATGCATATGCTATATGTAGATGTGAAATAGAAGTAGATTCTAAGATATTTATAAAAGATAAAGATGCTGAATTTGATGTTGGATATACAGTTAATAATAAAATAAGATCATTAATAAATTATGATGATTTTGATTATTATGCTGATCATGCTTTTAAAAGAAGTACTACTTTACCAGATAGTGTTAAAGAACTAGCTGATAGTTGTACTTTTGATGATACAGTTGATGAACAAGAATTTGAAGAATTTTTGAATAATAATTATTATGATATTTATTATTATATTGTTCGTTTAGGTGGGGTAGATGATAATGGTGAAACTATATATCTTTCTATTGATTCGTTATATGGTACTATTCTTGAAGAATTTACTCTTTCTTCTTTAACTGAAGATATAATTAAGGATAAGGAATTATATTTTAAAAATTATTTTAGTGATGCGTTCACTTTTGAATTTTATGATACTGGTGAGTTTTTATATTTTGTATATGATGAAGATAGTAAAAGATTAGTTCAAGTTAGTGAAGATGAACAACAGGATTTTATTAATAAGAAATTACTTGAAAAGTATTTAGAAGAAAAGAATAGTTGTTCAAATTTAATTAATTCTAAAGATTCTTTTTATGATATTTATGTGTGGTATGATGAAAGTAATCAAGATTTATACTATTATACTGATAGTGAAATACTTTATTTAAATGAAAATGCTATTAGTACTTTTGCTAATTTATATGATTTTAGTGATTTTACTGATTTAAAATATGTTAATACTAGTCGTGTTAAAAATATGCATTCTATATTTGCTGGTGATTATAAATTTACTGATTTTAGTTTTCTTGAAGATTGGGATACTTCTAATGTAGTTAATATGAATAATATGTTTAGTGGCACTGGGTTAACTAATTTAGATTTTTTAGCTAATTGGGATATTTCTAATTTGAAAAATATGTATTCTATGTTTAATTATGCAAGCAATTTAGTTGATATTTCCGCTTTGTCTAATTGGGATATTAGTAATGTTGAAGATATAGCATGGATATTTTGTGGTACAGATATAGATTCAGTTGATGCGGTTAAAGATTGGGATATAAGTAATGTTAAGGATATATCTGGCGTTTTTGATCATACTTATATTAGTTCTATAGTTAATTTGTCTGGTTGGAATACATCAAATGTAACTAAAATGATTGCTACTTTTAGAAATAATAGACTTTTGAATCTAGATGGAATAGAGAATTGGGATACTAGTAATGTCATTGATATGGATGATTTATTTGGAAATTCTGAAATTATAGATATTTCAGCAATTAGTGGTTGGGATGTATCCAAAGTTCAAAATATGCATGCTTTATTTAGAGGAGCGAGACAATTAACTTCTTTAGATGCTATTGCTGGTTGGAATACTAAGAGTGTACTAAATATGGAACAGGCTTTTGGTGATATGTCTTTATTAACTTCTACAAGTTTTATAGCAGATTGGGACACTTCAAATGTTGTAGATATAGACGTGATATTTAGTGGTTGTAGTTCTTTAACAGATGTTAGTGGCCTAGAGGATTTTGAAGTCGATAGTGTTAAATTTGCACGTTCTATTTTTTCTGATTCTGGCATTAGTGATTTTACGGCAATTAAAGATTGGAAGCTTTCTAATGTTGTTGATTATACTAATATGTTTAACAAAACAAAGATTACTAATTTAGATTTTTTGGAAAATTGGGATGTTAGTAACGCTGAAAATATTAGATATATGTTTGGTAATTGTAAAAATTTAATTGATATTTCTGGTATTGCAAATTGGAATGTTTCAAATGTTACTGATATGTCTGGTTTGTTTTTTGATTCAAAGAATATTTCAAATAGTAATGTAATAAATGATTGGGATATTAGAAAGGTAACTAACTTTCAAAATATGTTTAAAAATGTTAATAATAAACCTAATTTTACTCAAGTACAAGGTACTTGGAGTTATGATGGTACTTTTATTCCAGATAATTCATAAAACTAACTTTATGTTAGTTTTTTATTGTATTAAAAACAAATGTTTGATATAATTTTTTTGGTATTAATTCTATGGTATAGGTAATGTTAAATGGATGCTTTATTTGTTTTATATTTATTAAAAGTATTGTATAATATATAAAGAAGAATAAGGTGGTTGTGTTATGAAAGATACATCTTTAACATTAGTAAAGGATATTTTAAAGAGTTTAGATTCTTATCCTGGTGAATGGCAATTAAATTGTAATATTAGTAATATTTCTTTATGTAAGAATGGTAAGAATTTATTTGAAGCTTTTTTAGATAGATATTATTATCTTGCTTTAAATGTTATTTTTAAAGATGAAGATTTAATTAAATCTTTTAAATATGGTTTATGTTCTTTACCTGGTGATGGTTATAGAAGATTATATTTTTCTAAGAGAGTATTTTTACGTAATGTAATTCCTAATATAGATGATGTATTAAATTGTAGTGGGGAAGTAGCATATAAATCTATTAAGAAGGCTTTAAGAATTAAGAAAGATATGTATAGAGATGTTGTTCTTAATGGTAAGAAGTCTGATTATTATGATGATGTTATTAATGAATATAATAAATATAATCTTAAGATTAGTTTTGATAAGTATTTAGTAATTAGTAGAAAGAAATATACTAGATTATTAAATGGTTATAATGCTTTATTAGATTTCTTTAATAAACCAATTGATTTAAATAAGTTTATTGCTTGTTTTGATCCTGATCAATTATATTTATTTGTTTGTTATACATTATTAGAAATGAATAAGAAGTATTTAGATTTATATTCTAGATTAGATTTTACTATTAAATATATTGACGAATATGTTAAGTATGTTAAAGGTGTTAGAAAGAGTTGTTCTTTTTATAATTCACATATTATTTTAAATAGTGACAGAATGATTATATATACTATTGATGATTTAATTAAAGATTATGAAGATATACTTAAGAGAATTACAAAATAGATATATATAGTATCTATTTTTGTTTTTGGAGGTAGAAATGAAGAATGATGATATTTATTTAACTAGTACTTTAAAACCTGTTGGGTTTAAAAATAAGTTTAATAATGTATTTTTAAAACCTTTTTTAATTATAATTTTGATATTAGGTTTATTAGGTGCTTTAATTTATTTTGTTTTAGTACCTGTTTATTTAAAGTATTTTTTTAGAAATCCTGAAAGAGTTTTTGATGATGTATTTGATTCTTTAGAAGTAGATATTATTGAT
>JAEEGL015732308.1_pt1 | contig 43001 bp, 37 predicted proteins | sample 9134231 | NCBI WGS metagenome assembly JAEEGL01 (sample SAMN16246548, study PRJNA631951) | gut metagenome | biome: gut microbiome; feature: rumen; material: fiber-attached | host: Bos | place: Iran: Karaj | collected 2018-10 | reverse complement strand
ACCAGGGGCTGATGCGACCGCAGGCACCACTTCCCGTTCCACATATAGCCCACCGCGGGTCCCAGCCTGCCGCTGAAACCGCCCAGATAACCAGCCGATTGCTTTGCCATAACCTACAGTTTTAAAGTTATTATCTACTGATCATAACGTTACTATCGCCTTATTATTGCCTACTCGAGTAAATTTTGACAAGGAGAAGAGAAGGAGAAAAGTAAGCGATGAGTAAGACATGATAGTTGCTAGGAGTTGGTTTTCAGGCACTTTTCTGCGTCCGAAAACCGTCCCGAACAGGCCCTTTCGACGACCTTCGTGACATCGACTGCAATGCAAAAAAACAGCCTTGTTGAAAGATTCTTCGCGTGTATCAATAAAAAATTGTAATTTTGCATTTCCCCAATTATTTACAATATTGGGGTATTGTTTTTTATATCAATAGGTTAAATGATGAAAAAAGAGATAAAATTCAGTCTGGTTTACCGCGACATGTGGCAATCGAGCGGCAAATACCAGCCGCGCGTCGACCAGTTGACGCGTATCGCACCGGTGATTGTCGCGATGGGGTGCTTCGACCGCATCGAGACCAACGGCGGCGCTTTCGAGCAGGTGAACCTGATGTACGGCGAGAACCCCAACAAGGCGGTTCGCGCCTGGACCAAGGAGTTCAACAAGGCGGGTATCCAGACCCACATGCTGGAGCGCGCCCTGAACGGTCTCCGCATGTACGGTGTGCCGAAGGATGTGCGCCAGTTGATGGCCAAGGTGAAGAAGGCACAAGGTGTGGACATCATGCGTTCGTTCTGCGGATTGAACGACCCGCGCAATCTGGAACTCAGCGTGAAGTACGCCAAGGAGGCGGGCATGGTGAGCCAGGCCGCCCTGAGCATAACCCATTCTCCGGTGCATACGGTGGAGTACTACATGGGCATTGTGGACAAGCTGGTGGAGTTCGGCGCCGATGAGATATGCCTGAAGGACATGGCCGGTGTGGGACGTCCCGCCACCCTCGGCCGTTTGGTGCACGAAATCAAGACCAAGTACCCGCACATCAAGGTGCAGTACCACGGTCATACGGGCCCTGGCCTCTCGATGGCCTCGACCCTGATGGTGGCCGAAGCGGGCGCCGACGTCATCGACTGCGCCATGGAACCCCTGTCGTGGGGCATGGTGCACCCCGATGTCATCTCGGTGCAGGCTATGCTGAAAGATGCTGGTTTCCAAGTGAAAGACATCAACATGGATGCCTATATGGAGGCACGCAAGCTGACGCAGGAATTCATCGACGACTTCCTGGGTCTCTATATCAATCCAGGCAACCGTGTGAGCACGTCGTTGCTGGTGGGCTGCGGTCTGCCGGGCGGCATGATGGGCTCGATGATGAGCGACTTGCGTGGTGTGCACGGTGCCATCAACATGGCCCTGAAAAAGAACGGCAAGCCGGAAGTGAGCTTCGAAGAGCTGACGGTGCAGCTGTTCCAAGAGGTGGAACACATCTGGCCCATGCTGGGATATCCTCCCTTGGTGACTCCTTTCAGCCAGTATACCAAGAATATAGCTGTGATGAATCTGCTGGCCATGGCGCAAGGTAAGCCGCGCTTCAGCCAGATCGACAAGGACTCGTGGAGCATGATTCTCGGCCGTGCCGGTCGGTTGCCCGGCCAGTTGGCCCCCGAAATTGTCGAGCTCGCCAAGCAGCAGGGCATGGAATTCTACGATGGAAACCCGCAGGATGCCTATCCCGACGCCCTTCCGGAGTACATTAAGGAGATGGAGCAGAACGGCTGGGAGCGTGGCGAGGACGACGAAGAGCTCTTCGAACTGGCTATGCATGACCGTCAATACCGTGACTATAAGAGCGGCGTGGCCAAGGAGCGCTTCAACAAGGAAGTGGCTCAGTTGCGCGCAGAGCGCGAGCCCAAGCCTGCAGCTCCCGCCACTGCCGAAAGCCTGGCGATGAACTATATCACCCCGAAGCACCCGAATGCCACACCTATTGTGGCCACTGCCACGGGCCGTCTGCTGTGGGAAGTGCGCTTTGACGACCAGAGCACTGCGCCCGCACCCGGCACCGAGGTCAAGGAAGGTGCCACGATGGCCCATATTGAGGCCAGCTATGCCATTGTCCCTGTGACGGTTCTGAAGGGTGGTCGAGTGGTCGACACCTGTGTCCGTCAAGGTCAGATGGTCAAGAAAGGCGACGTATTAGGCTGGTTGGAGTAATCAATCGACCGGAATAAAAGTACCGTCATCGGCAATACTGATGTGCGGATTGGCGAAGTCTTCCTGCGTGAGATCGCGGATAGACTTCGCCACTTTGTTTGTATCGTCGAGCCGAGGGCCCGTGTGGTAGGGCTGGATGAAGGAGTTGATGCGGCCGTCAATCAGCTTCCCGTCCATGTTGATGCGGGCCGTAACCACCGGAGCATATCCCGAAATACCGGTCACGTTGATACCTGCCGCTGTGCAGAAGTTGCCCAAACTGTAGGCGATAAGGTGCCCGTTGTAGACTTCCATGGCACGGCATACATGGGGTCCATGACCGTAGACGAGATCGGCTCCCAGGTCGATACAGAGATGTGCGAAGGTGCGCAGGTCGCCGCGGTTTTCACCAAGGAAGACCTCTGTGCCTTCAGGCAGGTGGGTTTTGTCCTTGCCTTCGGCACCACCATGGAAGGAGACGATCAAGAGGTCGCATGAATCACGCAGACTGCCGATGATACGTCGCACGGTGGCAGTATCTTGATGGCGGTAGGTATAGCTGTTGTGACCGAAGGCGCAGAAGCCGTAAGTGACATTGTTGCGCCGTAGGAGTGCACTCTCACAGAGGTCACTGACTCCTGCATAGCGGATGCCCATGCTGTCAAGCAGTTCCATGGTCTGGACGATACCTTCGGTACCAAAGTCGTTACTATGGTTGTTGGCAAGGCTGAGAAAGTCAAATCCGGCGTCACGAAAAAGGGCAGCGTAGGCCGGAGGCATACGAAAGGCGTAGCTATATTTGCCCTTGCCCTTGGTGCATTCGCCGCGGTCGCAGATGGCTCCCTCGCAGTTGCCCACGGCAATATCGGCTCCCTGCAGCAGGTCGCTGACGTCCATGAAAAGAAACTGCCCGTCGTTGCGGGGAAGTTCAGCTTCGGGATAGGTGGTGCCGAGCATCATATCGCCCACCATAGCGATGGTGACGAATGACGGCAGGGTGTCGACAGGGATGGTATCGACGACGGCCAAGGCACTGTCGGCGGCTGCGGTGTCGACGACCTCAGCCATCACTACGACCGGAATGAGCTTGATGAGGCGGCAGGCCGAGATATAGCGTTTGCGATAATAGGCGTCGTTTGAGGCGGTGATGCGCACGCCAGTGCTGGAGGCGTGGATGAACTTAAAGCCAGTACTGTCGACTTCTGTGACGATACCCACATGGCCAATGTTGCGCCCAGCCTTGCGACCTCCGAAGAAAACAAGGTCGCCCCGCTGCAGGTCGGCTCGGTCGACATGGGTGCCTTGCTTGTACTGTGGTGCCGCCGAGGGTGCAAGGAAGTAGCCGAACTGACCGTATACATAGCGTGTGAAGCCGGCGCAGTCGAACCCGGCAGGGGTTTTGCCGCCCCAGTGGTAAGGCACGCCGATGTGGCGATTGGCCTCGGCCAGCACCGAGTCGATGGTGGGGGAGAGGACATAAAGGGTGTCTTGGGCCCGCAGCGGCAGGGCTGTGGCAAGAACCAAAAGCAGTAGATAGACGTTTTTCTTCATATTTTCTCAGGTTAGGTTGACTGGAATCGAAGGTTATTCGGGGATGTTGATTTCCTTAAAGCGCCGCTGACGCTGTTGCCAACGCTCGCGTGCAAACTGTTGCATGTCGGTCACTTCGTCGCTTTCGTCGATGATTTCCAGCCCAAAAATGGTCTCAATGATGTCCTCAAGGGTGATGATGCCCTGGAAGGAACCGTACTCATCGATGATACCGCTGATCTGTTCCTTGTGTTTCAGCAGGTTGTCCCAGATGTCGGCCACCGACATCTCCTCGTTGAACAGAGGGATGGTGCGCTTGATGTCGCCGAGGGTTTTGCTGAAATGGTCCTCGGCCAGCTCCTCGAGCACCTCGCTGCGGAGCACGTAACCGGTGATGAAGTCCTCCTCTTCGGCATAGACGGGGATGCGCGAGAAGTGGGAGTACTCGTCAGAACGGTAGAACTGTTTGAGGGTCATGCTCTCGGGGGCTGTGGCGGCCACCACGCGCGGTGTCATCACGTCGTAGGCTTTGATGTCGCCCAACTTGATGACATTCTGGATGATCTTGTTCTCATCCTGGTCGATAACGCCCTCGTCTTCACCCATATCGGCCATAGCGGCCACTTCCTCGCGGCTAACCGAGGCCTCTTCCTCGTCCTTCGGGGCGATGATGTTGGTGAACCATTCCACGAGGATTACAATGGGGTAAAGTATGAAAATCAGCGCCCTGATGATGTAGGCCGTGAAGCCCATCAGGCGTCGCCACTGGCTGGTGCCGATGGTCTTGGGGATGATCTCGCTGAAAACCAGGATGAGCACCGTCACCGTGGCACTGACCACCCCGAAGGGTATGCTGTTGAGAACCAGGGCAGCCTGACGACCCACGCCGGCGGCACCGATGGTGTTGGCTATCGTGTTGAGGCTCAATATGGCGGCAATGGCACGCGCATTGTCGAGTTTGTAGCGCTTGAACAGTTTGGCGGCGCGGTAGCCTTCGTCCTCGCGCATGGTGATGTAGCTCAGCGGTGTCGACATCAACACCGATTCGAGTATGGAACAGAGGAACGATATCAGCATCGCTCCCAGCAGAAATACAATGAGTAGCGTCATGTTGCTATATAAAAAATGCGGTGCAAAATTACAAAATAAAATCCACGTGGCCAAAACACATTTTCCGACACCCCTCACGAGGGTGCCCGAGAGGGTGCTCCGAGGGTGCTCCGAGGGTCCACTCTCCTCCGTGTCATGTCCGACACAACTCCGTATCATGTCCGACTGTTGTCCGCTTTTTGTCGGACATGACTCGGACATGACTCGGAGTTGACACGGAGATGTGTTGGATTTGATGTATTGCACAGGTGGCTGTGAACGAGACCGATAGGGTCGAAAATCGGACGATGGGGCGAAATAAGTCGGCTATGTCAGGAATTTTTTGTAATTTTGCACCCGAAATATACCCAAAGAAAATGAAGAAGACTATTGTCACGCTCCTCCTCCTGCTCCTGTCGATGCCCGCCGTGTGGGCCGACGAGGGTATGTGGATCCCCATGCTCCTGGGCCGCAACGAGGCCGCCATGCAACGTGCCGGTATGCACATCACGGCCCAAGATATCTATGACGTCAACAACGCTTCGCTCAAGGATGCCGTCCTGCTGTTCGGCAGCGGCTGCACGGGCGAGTTTGTCAGCCACGAGGGACTCGTGCTCACCAACCACCACTGCGGCTATAGTTTTATCGTCAAGCACTCTACCGTCGAGCATGACTACCTGACCAATGGCTTCTGGGCCATGAACCGCAGCGAGGAAATCCCCTGCCCGGGTCTTACGGTGACCCGTCTGGTTCGTATGGAAGACGTTACCGCTCAAGTGCTTGAGGGTGTCACAGACGAGACCCTGGAGCAAGACCGCGAGCGGATAGTCGAGAAGAATATTGCCACCGTTACGGCCAAGGCCGTCGAGGGAACCCACTATAAGGCCATAGTCAAGCCTTTCTATTATGGCAATCAGTACTTTATGTACATCAACGAGGTCTTCACCGATGTGCGACTGGTAGGGGCTCCGCCGAGCAATATCGGCAAGTTCGGTGGCGACACCGACAACTGGATGTGGCCGCGTCATACGGGTGACTTCTCCATGTTCCGTGTCTATGTCGACAAGAACAACAAGCCTGCCGCCTACAGTAAGGATAACGTGCCTTACGTACCGATGAAGCACCTCGAAATCAGCCTCAAGGGTGTTGACGAGGGTGATTTCACTTTTGTCTTCGGCTATCCCGGCACCACTCGCCGTTATGTCACCCACGACTATGTCGACCTTGCCGCCAATGTCGAAAATCCTGTCCGCATCGCTCTGCGCGACATCCGTCTCGACCACTACAACACCGCTATGGCCAAGAGTCCTGCCCAGCGCCTGAAGTACGCATCGCGCGTGGCCTCCATCGCCAATGGATGGAAGAAGTGGCAGGGTGAGTCGCTCGGCATCGAGCGCCTGCATGGCGTGGAGCAGAAGATGGCCCAAGAGGCTGCCTTCCAGACCTGGGCCAGCGACAAACCCCGGTATCACGATGTGCTCGACAGTCTCGAGGCCAATTACAGCGCTCTGCGCGAGGTGGAGCTGGAGTGGACCTATTTCAGCGAGGCCGTGTTGGCCAGCGATTTCATGAACAGGGCCTATCGTCTCTGGCGCATGAGCCACCAGACCGACGAGCAACTCGAGGCTTCGGCAGCGGCCTTCCGCACGACGAACGAAAGCTATTTTGAAGACTTCGACCTCCATTCGCCTGTCGACCAGGCCATTTTCACCGAGACATTCCTCTACATGTGGGTGCATGGCTTCGCCCCCTACATGAACAAAAAGCACTCCACCGCCACCGAGGTGGAGGCCACGTTGAAGAAAATCTATTCCAAGTCGGCTCTCAACAACGCCAAACAGATTGACAAGATGCTCTCGCTCAAGCCGTCCAAGATGCGCGAGGCCATCCTTAAAGATGCAGGTGTGCGCTTTTTCAGCGAGCTTTATGCCTATCATCACAGCGCCGAAAAGCAGCAACGTTACGCCGTGGCCGACGACAACATTCAGCGCCTGATGCGCACCTACATCAAGGGTATGATGGAGCAGTATCCCGACAGTAATTTCTTCCCCGATGCCAACCTGACGTTGCGAGTGGCCTATGGCCATGTGGAAGGTTTCCGCCCCAAGGATGCTACCTATTACACCGCTTACTCCACCATCGACGGCATCATGGAGAAGGAGAACCCTGACATCTACGACTACCGAGTTGAACCGCGCCTCAAAGAGCTCTGGCAGCAGAAGGATTATGGCCAGTATGCCAATAAGAAGGGTGAATTGCCGGTGGCATTCATCGCCACGAACCATACTACCGGTGGCAATAGTGGAAGCCCTGTGCTCAACGCCGACGGACAGCTGGTGGGCATCAACTTCGACCGTTGCTGGGAAGGCACGATGAGCGACCTGCTCTTCGATCCCGCCTACTGTCGCAATATCTCACTTGATATTCGCTATTGCCTTTTCATTATCGACAAGTTCGCCGGTGCCAGTCATCTGGTGAACGAAATGACCCTCGTTGAGAAATAAACAATAACAACAGCCATAATATGAAGAACCTCCTCAAGAAAAGCATCCCCGTCCTGCTCGTGGCCGCCGTTTTGGCCATGTGTGGCAGCTTCAGCGCCTGTGGTAGCAGCCAGCCGGGTACCAAGCGTGGCGACGGCCCTATGTATGAGCGTCAGCAGACCAACCGTGGTTCCAAGGTGAAGTCCAACATTAAGGTGCGCGGATCGAACAAGAGTAACGGCCATACAACCCGTAGTTATTAATGCAGTCATCGCTTTATCCGCTCAAGTTCCTGCCCCTCTTCAAGAATGTTATATGGGGCGGTAACCGCTTGAAGGACTATGGCTTCAACTACGACCCGCTGCCAAACTGCGGCGAGTTGTGGGCCCTTTCGTCCGTAGAAGGCCATGAAAGTGTCATTGCCAACGGCTTTCTAGCTGAGAATACTCTCAACGAAGCCATCGAGATCTATATGGGCGACTTGGTTGGAGACCGTGTATACAACCGCTATGGGATGGAATTCCCACTGCTGGTGAAGCTCATTGATGCTGCGCGGGACCTCTCTATCCAGGTGCACCCTGACGACGATTTGGCCCAGCGTCGCGGTATGCCCCGGGGCAAGACCGAGATGTGGTATGTCATGCAGGCCGACCCCGGTGCAACACTTATCAGCGGTTTCCGTCGCGATACCTCCCCCGAGGAGTATACTGCCGCCCTTGCCGCTGGTCATCTCACCGACCTGCTCCATGCAGAGGAGCCTGAACCCGGCGACGTTTACTTCATTCCCGCCGGACGTGTCCATGCCCTTGGGAAAGGCCTTATGGTGGCAGAAATCCAACAGACTTCCGACTGTACCTATCGTATCTACGATTACGACCGTGTTGACAAGGATGGAAAGAAGCGCCAGTTACATACAGCTGAGGCCATGGATGCCATCGACTTCAGTGGTATTGGCGGCCATGCCCATACTCACTATCATCCCCAACGAAACCAGACTGTCACCCTTGCCGATTGTCCATACTTCACCACTCACCTCATAGACTTTGATCAACCGATACGAAAGAACCTCGAAGAGGTCGATACATTTGTCATATATCTTTGTGTCGAAGGCCTCACAGCGGTCAAAAGCATGGAGACCATTGTGCCAATGCATGTGGGTGAGTGTGTCCTGGTGCCTGCCGTGGCCGACAGTGTGGAGCTCTTTTGCGAAGGCCCTGCCAAGTTATTAGAAGTCACCATCGATACTACTGGCTGGGACGATGCTCCTAGCATGGAGAACGATTGGGTGGCTCAATTCATTGGTGGACTCCGTGAAGAGCATGAGCATGATTGCGATTGTGACCATGATCATCACCACTGTGGATGCGATTGCCACCATGAATAGAATAATAGAGTAGATAAAGAAAGAGCCAGACATCAGGTCTGGCTCTTTCTTTTTTATCATTCGGCCGAGTGGGCGTTGACCTCAGGATTGACACGTTTCACCATGCCTTGCAGGGCTGTACCGGGCCCCACCTCAATAAATTCGGTGGCACCGTCGGCCAGCATGTGCTGCACTGTGGCCGTCCAACGTACTGGTGAGGTGAGTTGCATCAGCAGGTTGCGCTTGATTTCAGCAGGGTCGCTATGCGGCAGGGCGTCGACATTCTGATAGCAGGGGCAGATGGGGCGGCTGAAGGTGGTCTTCTCGATGGCCTCGGCCAGCTCCACGCGGGCAGGTTCCATCAGGGGACTGTGGAAAGCACCACCCACTGCCAGCGGCAAGGCCTTGCCTTTCACCTCTTTGACCTTCTCGCAGGCACGGGCCACGCCCTCGTTTGAACCGCTGATAACCAGCTGCCCAGGGCAGTTGTAGTTGGCCGGTACAACCACCTCTCCTTCAACCGAGGCGCAAATGTCCTCGACCGTCTTGTCGTCGAGTTTCAACACGGCGGCCATGGTCGACGGGGTCTTCTCGCAGCATTTCTGCATGGCGTTGGCGCGAGCAATGACTAAGCGCAGGCCGTCTTCGAAGCTCATGGCGCCGGCTGCCACCAGGGCCGAGAACTCGCCCAGCGAGTGACCGCCCACCATGTCGGGCTTGAACTGCTCACCCATGTACTTGGCCAGGATGACCGAGTGCAGGAAGATGGCAGGCTGTGTTACCTTGGTCTGTTTCAGATCTTCCGGCGTGCCGGCAAACATCAGGTCGGTGATGCGGAATCCAATGATCTCATTGGCCTTCTCAAACATGGCGCGGCACTCGTCGTTGCCGTCGTAGAGGTTCTTACCCATGCCTACAAACTGGGCTCCCTGTCCGGGAAATACGTATGCTTTCATTCTTCGTATTGTTTAGTTATTATTGATTTTACGTTGGTTATTATCTCTTTAGGCATCGGAAGGCGGAAGGCGTCGGCCGACAGATGATAGAGGCGAATGGAGAGAATCAACTGGGCCACAGCCATGAACCCCTGGGCTGTCAACGCTGCCCAGGCCGACCCCACAGCCCCTAGCCGAGGGATGAGCACTAGATTGACCACCACATTGAGCACCAATGCCGTGGCAGCGAAGAGATTAAGCTGCCGCAGTCGCCCGCCGGCAGTCAGCAGGGTGCCGAAGATGTAGGTCACCCCAATGGGTATCAGGCCGAAGATAAGCACCCGGAAAACTGGCACATACAATGCCCCAAAGCCTGGGTAGAGCCACTCCATCAACGGACTTGCCCATAGCAAGCCTGCCACAGCGCATCCACCGCCGAAAAGCATCATCGGCCAAAACACCAGGCGAACCACGCCCGAGAGTTCGGCGTTCGCAGACTCCACCACCTTGTCGGCACACAGTTTTGAGAAGACGGGGAGCAGAGGTACACTGACAAGATAGCAGACCATGGTCAGGGCGTCGAGCAATCGGAAGGCACCGGCATAGATACCTGCCTGCCCGTCGCCCGACAGGCGGCGCAAGAGGATGGGATCCAATCGGTTGTAACTCGCCATCAGCAGCACCAACAGTGCGAAGGGGAGGCTCTTTTTAAGCATTACCAGCAAAAAGCGTCGGTCGATACGCACCCGTCGAAGCCCCGCCTTGCGACCGATGACCGTCAGCGCCAACAGCGCCGTCAAGCTGTAGGCCACCAGCTGCGCATAGACAAACCAATAGATGTTGAACCGTTCACGCAAAGGACTCCACAGCAGACAGCCGCAGATGACAATCATCAGCACCCGGTCGAGAACTGAGAAGAGACTGTCCCACCGGAAGAGCATCAGCCCCTCGAAATTGCTCCGAAGATAGAGTATCAGTGAGTTAAGTGCCTGGCAGATGGTCAGCAAAGCCAGCAGGCGGAACTCGTCCGAGCCGTAGCCCAGCAGCAGTCCCACCGTGAAGGTCACCACCAGATAAAGTCCCAACAGGCACAGTTTGATGCCTAAAATGCCACTCAGGTGCTTGCTGATTAACTGTGGATGTTGTGCAATATTGCGCGTGTTGAAGTTGGTGATCCCCAGGTCGAGCAGGATATTCAGGATGAGGCTCAGGTTGAAAATGGCGATATAAAATCCATAAGCCTCGTAGCCGACGGCGTTTTGCACGTCGACCTCGATGCCCAGGATCCAGAGCGGCTTGACCAACAGGTTGGCCAGCAGCACCCAGAACAGACCGGAGAGTAGTTTCTTCTGCAAAGGTTCTATCGCTTACTCTTATCTACCTCTTCTTAACGCCGTCAGCCTGTTTTTATTGTATCTTCTGCCAGTACACGCTCTCGCCGATGCCCAGCACCGTCCCTTTGACGCGAAGTCGCCCGTCGTCGGTGAATTCTATTGTCACCTTGGCCTGTATACCGCGCTGTGGATCATAGATTTTGGTGTCGCTCCAATGGCGTTTTTTGGCGTTGTATTTGAGGCCTGAGAAAAGCACAATGCGGTCGGCTGGGGTGGAACGCAGGCTCTTGTCGGGGTTCTTGTCGTCGAGGAGTTTGTTTCCGTTCTTGTCTCGGTCATGCTCCATCCAGATCACTTGCCCGCGGTAGCTGCCGTCGGTCAGCTTCACAATCTTCACCTTGAAGCGGTCGTCGCCTTGCTTGCCACTGTAAGTGCCTACGATATTGTCGGCCTTGTCGTTCAGCGCGTTCTGTGCCGCCGCCGGGCACACAAGGGCCATCAGGGCCATCATCGCCAATAAGATACGTTTCATCTTGTCCTTTGTTATCAATTTGATTGCAAAAATACTAAAAAAATTCCAACCCGCAAAAAAGGCATGCGTCTCAGCATTTTTAACTCCATGATTCATCATCCCTCATCCATCGTTTTTCATAAAAGATAAGTCGCGCACGACCTAATCCGTATCATCGCCATGCCTACACCGTGTGATGTCCGACAAAAAGCGGACAACAGTCGGAGTTGATACGGAGTTGTGTCGGAGTTGATACGGAGTTGATGTTGACTTTGAGGCAGTTAGGTGTTGTTTATACTATAACTACACTGATGCTCAGGTTGTTGTAAGGTGTTTTGGGCCTGTTTTCATCCGCTGGGCATTGTTGAGGGAGGGAGCCGGAAAGCAACCGAGAGGCCCCGTCGACACCCCTCGGAATGTACAATTAAGTCGTGCACGACCTATTTTCCGTCAGGGCTATTTCAGAAGGCATAATCGTTAAAAATGACTGATTTTTAGGTTTTTTAACAAATTGATGGGGTATCGTATGAAAAAAAAGTGTATCTTTGCAATGAATTATATATTTTAGAGAAGCATTTTAAGTAATTAAATACTAATTAATTAAATACACAAAACATGAAGAAAAAAGTATTAGCATTGGCCGCTATGGTGGCTTGCGCCTTCTCCTTCAACGCCTGCGATCCCGACCTCGACCTCGTGGGTCACATCAATCTGATGGCTACCAACCCTCAGCAGGGTTTCCCCGGTCTGGAACAGGCCTATGTTGACAGCACTGCCCTGAATTTCAAGTCTGCCATGTGCAATGTCAGCATTGACAGCGTCTATATCGAGGCCGGTGAATATTCCGGCACCTACGACATCCACGCCGGTACCGTGTTTGTGGGCACCACTCAGACCTTGATCTCCAACGATGTGGCCGACCTGACCTACCCGTTGTGCGGCATCAACCTACGCGACACCGTGGTGGGAACCTATGAAATCAGCCTGCCTATCGATGACTTCTCGTTCATTGACTACCTTGACTCCACCGACGTCAACGCTCTCATCTCCAGTGGTCTGTCCATCAGTGAGGTTCTGGGCAATGTGTTTGCCGTCGCAGTCAGCGAGGATGCCTACTACCTTGGCTTTGCCGGTACCGTCACCATCAGCAACTATGGTGCTGAGTATCACCGCGTGGAGGGCTCCGTGAACAACGTACAGGCCATCTACATCACCAAAGAGCAGATCGAGTACCTGGTCAACCTGACTCCCGAACAGCGTGCCACCGTCGACCTGGCTGCCTATCTGCCCAAGATTACCTTCAACGGTCAGATTTCCAGCATGAGAGCAAACATCGACGCTGTCATGCAGGCTCTGGATGAGAACACCAAGTAAACGGTTTTTGCTGTTGCTCACGGTGTTGGCTTTCGGGCCAGCTGCCGTGGCACAGTTCAACACTACCGCCCAAAGCGCCCGTGAGGGTGCTTTGGGCGGTGTCCTTATTGTCGCCCCTGAGGTGCGCGGTGTGGCGCTCGACTGGCGCCGCGGATGGCTGCAGGCCGAGATGGCTTCCAAGAGCCTCAGACTCCACTTGCCGGTGGGTGCAGGATTGCTCGGTGTCGCCTATGAGCATCATGGAAATGCCGACTATCATGAACAGCAGATGGCAGCAGCTTATGTGCTGACACTCAACGACTGGCTGCGGGCCGGCGTGGCGGCGCGCTACCTTCACCTCGGCACATCGGATGCCCACTACACACCGCAGCAATGGCTTGCTGCCTCGGCGCTGATGCAGGCTGTTGTGGGACGCACCACGCTGACGTTGCTGGCGGGTTCACGTCCCTGGGACGACTTGTCGCCCTGGCGATTACATCTTCAAGCGGCCTATCGTCCCACGCTTCGCTGGCTGACGGTGGTCGAGCTGGAGCGCGAGGAGTTGACGCGTATGCGCATGGGCCTGGAGTATACCGCCGACGGTGGCTTCCGTCTCCGTGCGGGACTGGCTACACGTCCCACGCTGCTCACCTTCGGTGCGGGCTTCCGCCTGTCGCACTTCGATATCGACCTCGCTGCCCAAGTACACAGCGCCCTGGGCGTCACCCCTCAAATCTCGTTGGCACTATGGCTATAAGGCGTTGGTTGATAGTGCTGTTGCTGCTGATGCCCGCGCTGGCATCCGCTCAGGTGGAGACGCAGTTGGAGCCCTGGGTCGAGGAGACCGACGACACCTGGGCTGCCGGCGAGATGCATGACCAGTGGCTCGAGCTCGGCGACAGGCCCGTCAACCTCAACGACACTCACAGCCTCGACCGTCTTTTTTTCCTCTCTCCCTTCCAGCGACAGGCTCTTCGCAACTACCTGATGCTCTATGGACAGCTGCTCAGCTTCAAGGAGTTGGGTTTTGTGCCAGGCTTTGATACTCTGACGGTCAGGTGGCTACAGGGTGTTGCAGTGGTCGAACCCTACACGGCTCCACGCCGATTGCGGTTGGCCGATGGTCACCATCAACTGGTGACTGCTGTGGGTGGAGTTGTAGAAGAGGCTGCAGGATATCGCGACAGCAGCTACGATGGCGATCGACTCCATGCGCTGTTCTGTTACGACTATTCGCTTGGTGGCAAGGTGGAGCTGCGGCTGGTGGCCGACAAGGATCCTGGCGAGCCGTGGGGTAAGGATAATTTTGTGGGTTATCACCTGATGCTTAATGATGTAGGCCCGGTGGAATGCCTCATCTTGGGACGCTATAACCTGCAGTTTGGTCAGGGCTTGACACTCTGGACGGGTTTGCGTCCCTTCAATTTGATGGGTGCCACCCCGATGCGTTTCGGTCACGGAGTGCGGCAGGCGGTGACCTTCTACGAGGAGGATTATCAGGAGGGTCTGGCGGCATGTCTCAATCTTGGTCGTGGCATAAGGCTGTCTGCCTTCGGCTCGCGTGTCGATGGTGAGACACTGACTGGTGCCCATGCCGACCTTCGTCGCGGCAATTTCGTGGCGGGCGTCACCTTTGCTTACACAGCTCTCGACAGCGCACCGGTGCTACGTGACTACGCATACAATCAGAATTACTTTCGTGGTCAGCAACTGCTCAATATGGGAGTGGATGCGATGTGGAGCCATGGCGGTTTGACACTCTTTGGCGAGGCATCGATGGATGGCTTTGGTGCACCGGCGGTCATTGGTGGCCTCGGCCTGCATGGTGCCACCGGTAACCGTCTTAGCCTCACGGGTCGTTACTATCATCCGCAATATCAGAACCTGCATGCCCAGGGTTACGCCATTGGTAACGGTCAGGGCGAACGGGGTGTGACACTCGACGCGCAGACGGTGCTTCCGTTGAAACTCACCTTGTTGGCCAGTCTTGACGTGCATCGGTTTGACGTACTGCGTTATGCTGATTACAGTCCGTCGACGGGTGAGTGGCTCCGCTTACAGCTGGGACGGCAGTGGGGTGGATGGCTTAACGCTACGGTTCGTTATGTCTATCGTCTGAAGGAACGCAATATTCCCAATTTGGATACGACACTTTATCTGGGTGAGGAGACGCTCCGTCAGCAGCTACAAGGCGAAGTGAGAGGTGTAATGGGGCGCTGGGCGTTGACTGCCAGGGCAGTAATGAGCCATTTCGACAGTGAGAATGGTGACCCTCAACAAGGTACATTGGTTAGCCTTGGAGCTCGTTATAGCCATGATCGCCTGCAAGCTTCGACGGCATTGGCTTGGTTTGATGTGGATGGCTATTACGCGCGTATCTATTATAGTGAAAGTAATCTGCAATATGCCTGGAGTATGCCATCCCTCAATGGCCGCGGTCTAAGGGCCCATGCGCTGGTACGTTACACTCTTGGCCATGGGATGACGGTAGCAGCCAAGTATACCATCACCGTCATGCCAGGGCAAGAGAGCATCGGTAGCGGTGACGCAATGACCGACGGACCGGTCAGACAAACATGGATGATTCAGCTCCGTTGCAAGTTCTAAGTGAAAAAACAAAGGGTTCCAAGCCAATGCTTGGAACCCTTTGTTAAATAAATATGTGTATAGTCTTATTTCTTATAGCGTGACCACTTGGCGATGATTTCGTCAGCTTCCTTAGAGCGGATGACGATCATGGCCATACGGTTCTCCTCTTCGGGCTCGTAGGCGGTGATACCACCGACGGGCACCATGAGGAGGCGGTTACGGTCGGCACCGTAATCGTTGACCAGGGCGTCGAAGGCAGCCTTGCAGCGTTTCTCGGAGAGCCAGTCGTTGTGGCGCTTGGAACCTGTGAGTGAGTCAGCAGCACCGATGATGTAGTACTCGATGGTGTCGGGCACTCGATCCATGGACTGGGCGAACTTGCGCAGACGATAGCGTGCATTGCGGTCGAGATCATACTTGTCGAGTTCGAAGTAGACCACGGTAAGCGCCAGCTCACTCTGGATGAGGGCATCCATCACGTTGACAGGAGCTGTGGTGGTGGGCATGGAATCGAGCTGATCCTGTAGGCGATTGAGCGAGTCGAGAATGCTTCTGTACAACATCGAATCGATACTCGGGGTGTTTTCCAAGGAGTCGATAACACCGTTGAGGCGCTCGATACGACCGGTCAGGTTGCTGACAGTGGTGCGTGTACCGAAGGAGAGGAACTCGTGGTAGACCTGTTGACGTCCCACTTCACGAGTGATGGGGTCGCGTTTGTGTACCTGTTTCAGCAGGTTAAAGCGAACACCACAGGTAATGGTGGGCATGATATCGAAGCGGGAATAGCTGTTGTCGTAGGGAGACCAGTCCCATGTTGACTCAGAACCCTGGAGCTCCAGGATAGTATTCACGGCGAGATTCTGGCTCACGATGTACTCGGCACCGATACCTCCGGTATAGGAAAGTTCGAAGTTTTTGCGGAATTCACCCACGTTGCCGCGCGGATTGCGTTGTTTGCCATGTAGCATGGAGAAACCTAGTCCGATAGGAGTGAAGATGTGAATATGAGTGCGCTTTCCGATTTCGTATCCGGAGAAGAAGTTGGTCCAGTCGAGGGTGACGTATCCGACGAGGGAAAGCGAGTGCGCATGGAAGGGGTAGTATCCGTTCTCGTTCGGCGTGTCTTGGGTGAAGTCGACAAAGGGTTGAAGACCATACTGGGTCTGGCCGTCGACATCGAAGTAGGAGAGGCGTAGCGAAACTGCAACATCGGGGATGATCCACTTACCAATCTCGGCTTTGAGATTGTAGTTGAGTTTGTTGTTACGGGCTGAAGCTACCAGCTCATTGCCACGGAAGGTCTGAAAACCGCCACCGATATCCAGATACCAGTTGTCGAATGGCGACATGATAATGTAGACCAATGTGTCGTGGTCGACACCGAAGGTAAAACCACGGCTGTTGAAGTTCTGCGCAGATAGATTGTTGGACAAGAATAGCGTGAGCGTCAATGCAAATAACCCTTTAATCCAAACCATCTTGCTGCGCTTGGAGTGGTTTGGAATATCAAGAGAGTGTTTCATATTTGATTGTATAGTTAGTATTGGGGGGGTAATGTGTTGATTCTTAATCATTTATTATATAGTTATCTTCTATTTGTCTTCGTTATCTTCTTCTTTGTCTTGCTTATCGTCGCCGTAACCATAGCCATAACCATAACCGTAGCCATAACCATAGCCATATCCGTAACCGTAGCCATATCCGTAACCGTAGCCGTAACCATACTTACGTTCGATGGCCATGAGTTTCTTGTAATGTACATCGTTGAGGACGATCGATATGTTGGGGAAGGAGTGATCCTTGTAAAGCTCGTCGATATTGGCAAGCAGTCGTTTGTCGGTGTGACCGGCACGGACGACAAAGAGAGTGTTGTCGACGAGGTGTTTGATGATATCGGTGTCGACAACCAGACCTGTAGGTGCGGTATCGAGGATGATGTACTCGTAATGTTTGCGCAGTTCGGCAATCAATATATCGAGGCGTCCGTTACCAAGCAGTTCGGTGGGGTTGGGCGGAATATGTCCGGTGAAGAGGCTGTCGATGCCGGTGCACATGATATCATGCTTGACCAGCGACTGCCAATCATCGGATTTACCAGCAAGATAGCTGCTCAAACCGTGGTGCTTGCGCGAGTAGAAGCTGCGGGTCATGATACCACGGCGTAGGTCGAGGTCGAGCACTACCACCCGTTTGCCAGCAATAGCAAAGCTGGCCGCCAGGTTCGAGGCGATGAATGTCTTACCCATACCGGCCTGCAACGAGGTGACCATGATGACACGTCCTTGGCCACTCTCTTTGGCTGTGGAGCCTAGGAAGTCGACTTTGGTGCGTAATAGGCGGAACGATTCGGTCATTGTGTCGTGGTCACCGCTCTCGACAACCAGGTCACGTGTGTCGTTCTTCGGACGTGCCGGGATCTCGCACAGGAACGGCGCCGAGGTACCTTGCATGACATCATTGTAGAATTTCACCTTGGTGTCCATCAGGCGGCGGAGGAAGAAGACGGCCACGGGGATCAGCAGGCCGATGAGCAGTCCGTAGAGGGTGCTTTTACGCTCGTTGGGAGCAATGGGTGTGCGATTAATACGCGCTGGGTCGAGGATCTTGCCATTGGGCTCAATGGAGGGGCGACTGATCATCAACTCTTCACGACGGCTGAGCAGGTGTAGGTAGAGCTCTTCCTTGATCTTCTGGAGGCGTTCCAGATTCTCCAGATATAGTTGCTGCTGAGGCACCTGGCTCATCTTGCTACTGGCGGTCGATTCGACAATCTGGGTCTCGGCAATACGCTCCTGTAACATACCAATATAAGAATCCAGCAACCGATTCATCTGATTGCGCAACGAGACCAACTCGCTCCGTTTGGCGCGGATGGTCGGATTGTTCTGGGCACCTTCGTTGTCCTGAAGATCGAGCACCAACGAATTGTACTGCGAGATGATGCGCATGATGTTTTCGTTGTCGAACACATTGCTGGGCGGTATCAGGTGCAGGTCTTCGCTACTCTCGTTGGATTGGATGAGGTATCGCGCCATGTTGAGCTGCTTGCGCAGACGGGCGATCTCCTCCGACGACTCGATGCTGGTGGTCAAATAGGTCTGTCCGAACGACGAAATGTCGATCAACTGGTGCTCACGCTTGAATCCTGCCAGGGCGTTTTCCTGGATGCCCAGGTCGGTCTGAAGCAGCTGTAGACGCTCGTTGATGTAGTCGTAGGTCTCGGCGATGATACGCTGCTTGTCTTTGATGGCGTCGTCGTTGTAGACTCTGATAGCTTCATTGATGACATCGGCGGCGCGAATGGGCGATGGGTCGTGGATCGAAATGTTGACAATCGAGTTGAGATCGTCGTTGCGTGTCACGCTCAGGGCCGCGCGATAGCGTTCGGCAGTGGCGGTCATGCTATGGTGTGTCACCGTGATGACCGACTTGTCGGCGCTGTTATTGTAGAACCATGTCTTCTCAACCATGAGACGGCCAAAAGGCATGGCTATCGTATCGTCAAAACGAGCCCGCAGGGGAGATTGGTTCTCGCCCATATTGATGCTGTAGGTCTGGCTGTTGTCGATCGTGATTTCAACCGAGGCATAGTCCTCCTCACTGATATCGATGAAATGCGCTTTGATGGGAGCTTCGCCGTATAGATCCTTCGTGCGGCCGATAATGCGGGTCTTGGAAGTGTAGAAGATGTTGAGGTTCAGGTTCTGTGCCACCTCCAGCAATGCACTCTTCGATGTGAAGATCATAATCTCGTTGTTGACATTGCTGTTGTAAAGGGCGCGGGTGCTGAACATGTTGCGCACCGATGCCTCACGCATGGTCGTCTCGGCGTTGTTGTTGCCGGTCGAACTGCCCTTGATCAGGATGCGGGCATTGCTCTCGTAAATACGGTCTTGATGGCGGACTTTGTAGCCGGCAATACCAGCACCCAGCACACCACAGATCAGCAGCCAGTGAAGGTTGCGCAGCAAAATGAACAGCACGTCCTTTACGTGCAGCTTCGGACCGCTCTTGCTGTCCAGGAATGTGGTATCGTTACTGGTTCTTTCGTCGGCCATGGGTGGAGGTTATTGGTTGAGAGTTCGATAGATGGCAATCGAAGTCACGAGCGACGCCATCGAGACAAATGTGGAGACAAGGCCGGTCCAGTAGGCAAACTCGGACCGAACCGTTGCACTGTTATAGTTGGGCATGATGATAAAGTCGTTCTGCTGCAGCATGAAGAACGGGTCGTTGAAGACGTCGCTCGACCGAGGATCCAGGTACCGCATCACCATCCGTCCGTTTATCTCGCGCATCACCGCTATGCGGTCGCGGCGTGTGTAGTCGTCCAGTCCGCCCGCCAGCGCCAGCGCCTCGAGGAAGGTGCACCGCTCGTTCGGGATGGTGATCACCTTGCCCGAGCCGTTGCCCAGGAAGAAAATCTTGAAGTTGGCGAAACGCACGTTGACATAGGGGTCGGGAATGTAGCCGCCGCGTTGCAGCATATGGGTCAGCGAGTCTTGCAGCTGCAGGCGGGTCAATCCCGCCACATGCATCCGGCCCAGCGTCGGAAGGTCGATGTTGCCGTCCACATCCACCAGGTAGCCCTGCGTGTTCTGTCCCGCCGCACCTTGCATCTGCGTTGTGGTCAAGTTGAACGGCTGCGCTAGGTCGGCATTCTTCATGTCCGACGACATGACGGAGATATACAGCTGGTCGTATGGAGAAATCACCGCTTCAAAGCGGTTCTCGATCTCTATCTGGCTCCCATGGGTCATATCCTGCAGGTAGTCCACACGACGTGTTGTGACGCAGGCGCTGCACAACACTGTCAGTACCAGTGCCGTCATCGCGATTGTTATTCTATTCCTTTTTCCCATGTTCGCTGATGTGTTTTAAAGCCATTTAACGGCTCTTTTGTATCAATATTGTGTGTGTATTATATTAAAATAATTAAATAATGTTAAAAAAAAGCATACATTCCTGCCGTCAAAAATGCTCCAAACCTCCTGTCAACTCCCTCTGTTGTTCGCATGTTGTCCGCTTGTTGTCCGGTTGTTGTCCGCTTTCAAAGCGGACAACAACCGGACAACAAGCGGACAACAAGCGGACAACAGTAGGACTTAGGGTCTGTTTGGGAGCTGTTTTTATACCGAATGACCCAGTCTGTACACGATTAATCGTTTGGCCTGGTTCTTCCACCACTGGCCTACAGCCTCGACACCCCATCGCACTCCAACAGGCATCCACCGTTGCGGATGGGTGTTGATGAGCAGCTTATAATGGTGTATGGGGTGGTTTATATCGTTGAGAGCATGGATGATATCGTCGGTAGAGTGGAAAACAAGCCCCTGCTCGGCCCACCGTTCTTGATACTGGGGCACCTTGTCCCTCACGCTCACTTTGTAGCCGTCCCACCGTCGGCCGGTGTCGGTCAGGTATAGCGTGGTGGAAAAATCGGTGTCCATCATCGGTTCATAGTCAATTCCCAACGCACGAATATCATGTTGATTCCAAATGTCTTGGCTGTTCCATGGCGACCGGGGGCTGCCATGGGCGCAGACGGTGTGCACGTCGGCTAACTCCCTGAGCTTCGCAAGGTTGTGGCAGAAGTCGTTGTAGGCCGCCTCGATGTCGCCCTGGCAGGTGGTCAGGCACTCGTAGTGGTAGCCCGCAGTGTGCCCCAGCGCCACGATGGCCCGAATGGTGTCCGCGTGGCTCGTAAAGTGCATGGAACGAAAGTAGTAGGTTGCCTGAACCCCCATCTCGGCCTCCACCTTTGCCACCCGCAGCGAATAATCGGGCCTGAGGTCTACATCATGCCTGATCCTATGATCTTTATGTTGCCGAAGGGCGACGAGAAGCGCTTGGTATTTGTCGATTGTGAAGTCCATCTAGTGGTGCAATGTTTTGACAATTCGGGCGGGTACCCCGGCGGCCAGTGTCCAGTCCGGGATGTCGTGTGTCACCACGGCGCCGGCGGCCACGATGGCACCCTCGCCGATATGTACGCCCGGCAGGATGGTTACGTTGACGCCCACCCAGGCGTTGCGGCCGATAACAGTCGGTGCTACAAAGGATTCCACACATTGTGTGTGGCACTCCATCGGGGTGCTGTGGGCCAAAACATAGTCGTTGCCGGCCAGCGATGCACCGTCTTCGATGCTGATGAAGTAAGGGTACGGGTAGTCGAGTATGCAGTCGGGCCCGATGTGTACCTGGTTTCCTATGCGGACGCCGCGCCATCGTTGTAGTTTGATTCTAAGACCGTTCCATGGACACCGCTTGGCCCATTGGTTCAATACGTGGTCTTTCCACCGCACGACGGCAAACCACGCCGCCGACCGGTAGCCGTGTTGCCGGGCCGACCGCCGTATGGTTCTCACGAGGCCCTCGCGCCGATAGTGCGGCAGGGGTTGCCGTTTCAGTTCAAGATACGCCTTCATGGTGCTCTATGTAGTTGACAAAAAACTCGGTAGGGTCGATCATTGTTTCCAGCATCCGTTGCCGTTTGGTCTGCCATTCGGCTTTTAATGCCACCGCATCCATCGATAATAGTGTGTTGATGTGCTGTAACATGTTGTCAAAACGGTCGGGGGTGTAGGCATAGCATAGGTTGTATTTGTTTTCCAACAGATTGGGTACAGAAAGCCGTCCAGCGAAGGTGTTGCATTTTAATGCAGGCACACCCATCACTGCGGCCTCGGAGGTCATGGTCTGACTGTCGCCAACGAACATGGAACTGTAGGCCATCAGTGAGTGAATTTCCTCGGGCGGTACCGGCAGGCGATAGGGTTCGAATTCGGGTTCGACGACCCGTTCCGAGGTGATAATGACGCGACCGTGGGGTTTCAGCATTTCTACCAGCGCTTTCTTCTGTCCAAGTGTAAGTCCTTGCTGTCCAACGTCATGGTGTCCCTTCAAGGCTACGAAACGCATGATGAAGAATCGTTCGCCAGGGTGTATTCCAGCATGTTGCAGTATGGTGGGATCAGGTGAGAATCGGGTGGGGTGGAGGTAGGCTAGTTCGTGTGTGCCGGGGTAGTAAACGGCGCGCGGTGTCTTGCGCTGTATGCAGTCAGGAGTGAAAACAGCCGCGGAAAAAGGATGGCTGTATTTTACTACCAGGGGTTCGGCGGCATCGTCGTCGTCGTCGAATACGTAGGATTTCATCCGCGTAAGTTGAGATACTTGACTCAAAACCAGACCACAACTGAGCCCCAGGTCGATATGGTTACTGCATACGAATCGGAGCAGCTGCATGTCTTGCTTCAGGACCGTCTGAGCCTTGCCGACCAGCGAATCTTTTTTACTCCCTAGGTCAATCCATGGGGTCATGCCGTAGTGCTCCATCAGTCGCTTGGCTACGGGTATGTCGCGTACCGAATAGAACAGCCGATGTCCCCTTTTTTTCAGCTCTTCTGCCAACGGATGCAACAGGTGTACATGTCCCGGATGTCCGATGTCAATCAGTATGTTCATGTGGATGTAGTTATCTTCCTAATAGTTGCATAAGTCGGGCATAGAGCAGTTTTCCTCGCCGACGAATGTTGAGCAGTACTTGATAGCGTGAGAAAATCATCACGGGAACGAATGCGTAGGTGGGGTCGAATTTCTTTTTGTAGTGTGCCACGCCGCCAAAAATCAGGTCGCCAGCACCTAGTTTGTGTAGTCGTTGTATGGCTTCCCACACCATCAATTCGTTCGGACAGTGCGACATGTAGCGATGATAACTGCCGGCAGTGAAATAGGTACTTCCGTTACGTCCGAAGGCATATATGCCTGATGACATGGAGACTTCGTTTCCATTGTCGTCTTTACCAATCACTTGTAACATGAGTACATGGTTCGGGAAGAGACTATGGCAGAGGGCTGCCATGTTCTTACGCCGTTGGCACGGCAGACCACGGCTATGCTTACGGTGCAACACGTCTCGAATATGGTCATAGTGTTGGTCGACAAAGGCTTCTATGTCCTCCTCATGCTCAACCTGACGTACTTCCAACCCCTCTTTGCGAGCCTTGTTGATGGCGTATTTGCATGATTTGTAGTGCAGATTTGCCCATAGCTCTTCTTCGCTTTTATGCAGGTCTAGATAAAAGGTATTTCGTGGATTGTATCGGATGCCGGCATTGTCAAGGAGTGGGTTGTGCCAGTCGTCGATCCATTCTTTACTGTCGGTACGTAACTGCCAATCACAGATTTGTATATAGTCTGCAATGTGATTGTTCATTAACCATCGAGTCAGTTGACTGTATATCTCGACTCGCTCTTCTTGGGTGATGGCCTCCTTCATGCAAAGCCCTTGTGCAAAAGTGCCTGTTCCCATCGAAGGGGCGGAGATAATGCGGAGGCCAAGGAAAGAACGGCTGCCGATGAACCAGCCGATGATGCATCCGTTACTTTCTACCTGTACAATAATGCGACGTTGGTGCATCTTGTTTAGATAGTCATCCCATGCAGCAGAGAAGAAACAGTTGCTGTCGGCAGCTGAGGCTAGTTCATTCCAGAGGTCTGGAGTGGGTTTAACAAGTGAGAATCGGTAGTCGATCATTTTTTCTTTTTGAGTAACGTGAGTATCTGTTTCCCGATGAAGTAGACTGGTTTGTTGTTGATATGTAAAAACCGCCCATGCTCGACGAGGGTACCGCCAAACTGAGCTTTATAGTCTCGAACACCGTATCCACCGTCGTTTGGACTCCCTGCGCCCATCATATCGAAACACGGGTGACCTTGTTTTGCAGCGTATTCAATTGCATTATAAGTAACTAGTGTCGTCGGGAATAAATGTTTGTTACCATGAGATTCACCACAAGCATACCACTCATACAATGTTTGGTTTTCAATACCGACACAGAGAGTACCGCCGATAACGGTATGGTTATCCTGAGCAATGAAGTAATGTGCGTATGGCTCCTCAAATATTTTTTCAAAAAAGCGAAGAGGAGGGAGCGGGGTCTTTACTTTCTTTTTGTATAGTCTTTGTAACATTACATAGAAGGTGTGTACATTCTCTAGTGTGGGATTTATTTCTAAACTAACATTCTCTCGTAGGGTACGGCGAACCTCATAGAGGCGTGTTTTCCCCATTTTTGATTTCCAATCGCTCGTTGTATCGATATGAAAGTTATAGTGGGGATGATAGCTAAATCCAGCAGTTTCGAATGCATTTCTCCATTTCGAATAGTCGTTATAATTGCGTGTCTCAATGTAAGTGCAATGTCGTTTAAGAGTTGATACGACGGCCTGTAAGAGTTTTGTCACAACGATGTCTTTGATTCCTTCGGCTAATAGGGGACCACCATTAATGATACCTCTGGCACAGAGTCTTTTCCGCAAACCATGTCCTTCGCTGTTTATCACACATACTACAAGTCCTTGTAGTATTTCTTCATCTTCTATAGCGATAACAAAAGTGTCGTATATTTCCAGACGTTGATAGAAATCGTACATTTCTGGAGTCTGGAATACGCTGGTTACGGGTGACCGATCAACCAGTGCCTGCCATTGTTCGCGGTCAATATGTGTGATGTCAGTTAGCAGCTTCATCGATGATGGTAAGATGTTTGTTGTTTTTCAGAAGAGGAATATGATCAACGATGGTGACAGTTATAGGTGTTTGTAGCAAATTGCTCCAGTAGTCTATAATTGTTTGTTTGTCACTTTCTTGAAAACCATTTTCAATGGAAATAATAAATTCCACCTCCTTGTTTTTATGGCGAATCATACGATAGGAAGAGACAGAGGGAATTGTATTGGCAAAGAATTTTGTTAGGTTGTGGATTGTAATGTGTGTTCCTCCGACCGATAAAATACATTCGCATTGGCGGCCGATGATTCGGATTATTCTTCCGTCTTTAATCTCCACAAGGTCTTGAGTGTCATAGCGTACAAACGGGTGTGCCAGATTCCAGAAGTCGGTGCTGACCACCCGTCCAATACCATTGGTAATAGGATTGTTATTATCATCAAGTACCTCGATGACACCGTATGCATATTCAACATTGTAACCGTCATGTGCGGTCGTCTCGTAGGTGTTTGGAGTCCCTTCGCAACTATATGAGTCAATGATGTCGCAGCCGAAAGCTTTCTCAATCTCGTCACGATAGGCATCAGGAAGAGTAGAGCCTGTTGTCATAATGTGACTAGGTTGAAAGCAATAATTTGTGTGGCTGTTACGGTATTTCGCCAAAAGATATAGGGGGACGGGATAAGAACGAATAATGGTAGGTTTGGAAGATTCTATCTTATCAAGTAGATTAGCCAAAGTGTTATCGTTTATTGAGTAAAAGGGGAGATATTCACAGTGGTTGATTTTGTCTTGCAGCATCTTCAGTTTGCTGCTTCGCGAACTATTGGTGATTTTCATATAGCGGTCGCCGAGTCGATATCCGGCTTTATACCAAGTGTTCAACTTGGATGCCATATTGATTGAATAAGAGAGTTTCGACTCGTAGAAGGTGAAAGGTTCACCTGTTGACCCTCCAGAACGAGAGATAATACGTTTATGTGTAGGGAAACTGCTGGAGGCAAATCGTTCAATGCCTTGCTGACGCATAAGAGATTTGTTCACAATGGGCAAATCATTAAGTAATACTGCCTCAGGGGAAATATTGTGTTCATTAAACCAGTCACGGTAGAAAGGTACAGTTTTTGCTATATGGCGGAACAGAATCTGTAGTCGATTTTTCTGGTAGAGCTCAAGTTCTTCAAGTGTTTTGTTGTCAAAAGTTCGAAGAAACCGCATGTATCGATATGTGTGTTCGCCTTTAATAAGGTCACTTAGTGGCAGTATTATGTGTTCATGTAGGAATGCCATAGAGGGTGTATAGTTTGGTTTTGATGTTAGACCACTGATATTTGTTTACGGCCTGGTGGGCTTGGTGAATAATATTGTGACTATCTTCTTGATGGTCAATAATCCAAAGCATTTCTTCGGCCAACTGACGGTCGTTGTCACTCTCGCAGAGTAGGCCTGTTTGTCTGTCTTCAATCATATAGGGCACGCCGCCTACGTTGGATGAAATTACCAGCAGGCCGGCATTCATGGCCTCAAGCAGTGACACTGGCATATTGTCCACTGTAGGAGTAGATAGCATCACATCGGCACGATCAAGATGAGTATATATCTCACTATTGTCCACTCTACCAGTAAAAGTTACATTATGTAATTGCATCTTTTCGGCCATCGATATCAATACTGTATGCTGTGATCCATCGCCAACTAGCGTAAGTGTGGCATCGGGAAGCGCTACTTGCACCCGTTTAAATGCTCGCAAGATGCAGGGTATGTTATATAGTTCTTCATGAGAACGAATGCAAATGAAAGTGGGACGAATCGTTGTCCGTTGACGGAATCGAGAATTGTCCAATTCAATGATATTGGGAATGATAGTATATGGTAACCCATGTTGTTTGAAAGTGTTTCCAAGGAAGCCTGACAGAACAATGTTTGCATCAGTTCTTGAAAGAAAATGTTTTACAATTCGTGTATGTTTGGCGAAAAACCGATCACCACCACCACCATGATACGTTAGCACCACACGTTTGCCGAGATGCCTTCCGACAATGATACCGACTACTGCAGGTAAGAATCCCCAACCAGAACAACAGTGGATGTGCAGTAAGTCGTAATACTTCAGATTCTTTCTAAGGCGATAGGGTAAACCAAGCCTCCCCAAAAAAGATCCTTTTGTTGAGAAAATGTTGGCAATGTGTCCCTCTTCCCGCAAGTGTTTCTGTAGGAGCTCTACTTGCCCAGAGATCCCACCGACACCAGGTTTATAATTGCATATCAATAGAATAGTCATGGTCAAAACAATCCGCGGGAGCCGAGTTTGAAGAATGCCCATCCAATGACCATCAATGGCACCACATAGTACCAAAGCCTAACATATTTGTAGTTTTTGGTATTGAGTAAGTTGATACCATAGGATGCCATGATCAGCAACCCCGGTAGGGCAGGTAGTAGGAAGCGTTCCGAATTGGCAAAACCGCTAGACGAAATGATACCGAGGTAGGCAATGACAAATGAACCAATGAGTGATAGATTGCGCCAGTTCTTAGTGATAAAGATGGCGCTGAACACAGCTAACAAGACAAAACCACCGAAGAAGTTACGCACATAGTTTCCTCCGCTGATCATCTGTTGGTTGTATTGCTCGTCGATATCAACCATTGTAGGGAATGGCATCACGAACATCATAGGAGCCATCACAGTTCCGGTAGCGTATTTTGCCCATTGATTACCTTTAGCGGTTTGCGATGCTCTCTTGGCCTCTTGGTTACTTTCGCGATCGTCCCAAGTGGCTTGTATTTCAGTGTTAATTACACCACCAGTCAGTGTAACTACGGCCAGTATACCCCAAGCAATGAGCATAACGCGTTTACCACGTCCCACAACCGATGTGTTGGTAAACACCAATGCGGTGACAAATGAGAATACAGCTGCAGCGCCCAATACTGTGCGGAAAGAAAAGAGTGTGACAGCGAGCAACAGAGGGATAACAATTGTGAATACATTGTATTTTTTGCTTCGTAACAGGTAGTCTGATCTCTCAAGAAATGCTATTAGCAAGAAAAGCATGAAGGTTTCCTTTAAGTGCATTCCACAGTAGAAAATGAAGTTGGGCATAAAGCAAGTGAAGATGGCGGCCATTCGTCCTGTCTCTTCATTGATGCTACGTTTTGTCAGAAAATAAACAAGTATACATGTGGTAGCGCTGAATATGCAGTTTACCAGTCGGGGTAAAAGGATGCTGTTACCTGTCAGTTTTGAGAGTACGGCCAAGTAGAAGATATAGCCTGAGTCGGAGATGGAGTCGGTCTCCACAAACAGATAGTGCCACATAACCTTGAGGGGTGCAGGGTGGTACCCCACTGACTCCTCATAATACCAAAGCGAATCAGCGGCCGAGAATTCGAAGGGCATACCGGTTTTATTCATATAAAAAAGATATGCGAAAATCGCCCATGCCCAACGTAAACCGATAGCGGTAAGGAAGAGGTTCCGGAACAATAGCTTTTTGGGAAGGTCTTTCCATTTCCGCCCGCAATAGGAGCTAAGTAGGAAGAAACCCACCACCCACATAATGCCCAACAAAATGAACACTAGTGACATGGCGTGTCTTATGAAAAACAAAGTTACTGCTGCCAGTGACCCCAGGTAGAGATAGATGGCGGTAGTGGATATTTTTTTAGGTAGATAAGGAGTCATTATTCAACCAATCAGTTTGCGTTTTAATTTGATAAGTCGGGTCATATTCTTTTGTCCAATTATTTGGAATAAAGTACCCTTCCAGCCCCTGTTTTTCGGCTCACTCCATGATCCCATAAAATGATGATCACAATAGGTGTTCTCGGAAAGGAAGTACTCTCCAGTAGTCTGTTTTGGGCAGAAGTATTCTGATGGGAAAACAGTTAAGTCTTTGTATTGCCCCATTGCCCCATCACATACGAACCCGTTAGCATTCATGATGGCACTGATCCGTTGGGTGTTGGTCGTGGTATCGAGTGTGCCGTCTCCTTTGCAGAAATGTACTCCATCATACGCGTGCAGTTGCTCTGTCACCCATAGCCCACCTGCCTCGCTAGCCATCAATCCCGTGACAGGAGGCTTGTGTTTGCTTCCTTCGTAACCAGTGAAGGCTTTGAGGTGCAGTAAGTCGTCGAGAGGTTTCAGTATCTCCACATCGGTATCCATGTAAACACCACCTTCGGTCTGCAATGCGTATAGTCGAACATAGTCGGTTACAAAGGCATATTTTTTTGCCTCATAGGCTTCCTGGGTGTAGGGTGTAATGTTAATGTCGAAGTTGTCCTCACTCCACAGTTTATAATTCCAATCGGGCATATACTTATGCCACGAGGCGATACAATCCAATGCCAACTGAGGCATCTCACCTCGGCCAAACCAGCAGTAGTGTATTGTTTTAGGTATCATATTCCTAATAATCTCAGTGAAGCATCCGGCGTACCATATTTCTGCCAATATTCATGGATGTTCGTTTCCAACAGATGCCTATAATCAGAATGGGAAAGCATATACTTTATCGCCTCAATCATTTCATCTCGGGTGGTGCCTGTGATATGAATGTGATGGCCATGGATCAGAGGTGCAGGCAGGTCGTTTAATAGCGGTGTGGATAGAATGGCTTTGCCAAGTGCCATATATTCGCCGAGTTTCCATCCATGGCAATCCCAATAGGCCGGAGTGTTGAATACAAGAGTTGACTCTTTTGTCTTCTTGAGGCATGTATGACCATTCATTCTACTTGCAAGACAGTCGGAAAACAAAACAGCGGAGGGGTTATGGGGTGAAGCAGCAAGCCCTCCTTCAAAAATTATTTCCGGCTCCAATTCTCGGCAGGCTCTGATAAAAATGGCACGACGTAGATTTACACCTTCGTTGTTACGGTTCCATTCGTCGTTTTGCCACAAGGTGGAGAGGTGGAAAATAATATTGTCGCGTGCCGGTTCGGGTGTGTAATCTTTTAGTTGAGGACGTTGCAGCATCCTCCGCCAACATCCAAGATATTTACGCACAGGCCGACCGGTTCCAATCATGCCTAATGTGGCAGAAGGCCATGCAAGTATTGGATGGATATAGCGAATGGCGAACGATGGACAGAGGGATACAAGTTTGCTTTGTAGATTCTTAGGTGTCTTGTCCCAATTGGTGTTGACACTGCCGTAGACATCACACCATTTGTAAAGTGACTCGTTTATCTTGTAACTGTCATTTGTGTCGATGGTATACCGCTTCTCATGCGTACCCTCTTTAATGATGAAACGCATGGTACGTGTGAAACGGTCTTCGGTAGATAATTCGCTGAAAGCATGCCTGTTGAAAACCAAATCTGGGAACGTAAAGCGGTCTATGAGTCCCTTGATATAAAAACTCATGTACTGAATATCGTCTTCGGGGTCGATAATGATTTTCATCGCATGAAATGATGTTTGATACGAGATCCTATTTTTAAAATATATTGTCTCAAACGAAGCTTCCAAATTGGCTGTTGGTACAATCTTTGGGTATGTATTGGCTGGCGACTCCAGTCCACTTTGGCCAGTTCTTGCCGGGCGGCGCTGCGGTAGCGGCGGTCGAGCAGATAGTTCATCAGACTGTATGTGCGGAGATTGTCTACCAGCTGTTTGTAGTCGCCATTAGAGGCCTCGAGTGCCGTCAATTCTTCGAGGTGCCACAGCATGTTCCGCTCGGGCGGATGCAGGTGGTGGGTGCCACGGAAGGCTACGGCCACGTCTTGGTTGTAGTTGGCCAATGGACGGTTGAGTAACACAACCTTGTGGGTCAGTGCGATGCGTAGCCATAGCAGGAAGTCCTCGCCCAGCCTGACATCTGTCGGGAAGCCACCGGCCTCGTCGAAGATCGCGCGTGGCATACAGACGCTTATCGATGTCAGTGGCATACAGAGCGTCCGTGCATAGACTTGGCAATAGTTGATTTCACCTTCTGTAAAGCCCGCTTCTACCCCGATGGGGGCCACGCGTTTCCGGCCGTTTTTGACGATATAGTAACCTGTGCCATAGATACCGGCATCGGGATGCCGCTCCACCAGTCCCGCCATTTCTTCAAGAAAGGTAGGCTCCCACCAGTCGTCGGCATCGAGGAAGCAAATATGCTCCGCCGTCGATTCTGCTACACCACGGTTGCGGGCAGCGCCGGGACCAATGTTCTCCTCTAGTCGAACAGTCCGAATACGAGAGTCGGTAACTCTTGCTACAATGTCGCCGCTACCGTCCGTCGATCCATTGTCGACCACGATAAGTTCCCAGTCGCCGTAAGTCTGCCCCATGACGCTCTCCACGGCCTTGCGGACGTAGGGTGCCTTATTGTAGAGTGGCATGACGATGGAAAACATCATTACTTCTTTTTATAAGGAACAGTCTTATTCCATAATCCATACCATGTTCCAGATACAATAGCACGGATTTTGGCTGCTTTGTCTGTTTCGAAAAGTGCTATCTTGATTATTACTTTGAGGCGTCCCATCAGGTGTTTACATTTCCCACGTGTGCTTATGTCGTATGGAAATTCATACCACATCAGTATTCGGTTGCGACTGTCGTAGTAATGGCGCAAGGCGTTATAGTCCGATACGTATATATGATGTCCTAAGAAACTCACCTTTCGCTGACTCCCAACACGGTGCATGAGATTACTCCCGTTATATTGAATGGTACGATAACCATGTTCTTGTGCCCGAAGGCACATTTCGGCATCCACCATACTGATGAACAAATCATCACGAAATGGACCAAGCTCGTCAATCATGGCAAGAGGAAAGATGCTTCCCGATTGAGCCGAGTCATTGATCGGTGTCCATTCCTCAGATATAGGCTGTTCACGGTTGATGATGCATGAGCAGATACCAGGATGATGTTTTGCTTCGACGTGTCGACGGTAGTTGTCAAACCCTTCAAAACATGAATCTTGGTCCATGGTCATCAGGTGAGTGTAGCCGTTCGAGCGGGCATAGTCGATCGCCCAGTTGTACGCTTTGGGCAGTCCGTGGTTGATTCCGTCCTGATGAATCATTATCTTAGGAAACTTCTCCTGGATTCCGCTCAAATCAAGTGGATGTTCACTATTGTCCCATAAGATGAGCAAGTCGACACCATTGGCATACGAGGCTACATTACGGTATAGTTCGTCAAGATTGGAATTATAGGCAAGCGTAATAGCAGCAAGTTTCATCAGTTCGATGCTAAAAGATTAGTTGTCCCAGGTAGGTCGATGGAGAGCACTGCAAGTTGCGGTCCCAGCAGAAACCATAGAGGTGCACGTCGAGGCCTGTCCAGCGGTCGGGTAGGGTGATGACCACCCCCTCCTGGTGACGGTAGGCCGGCAGCGAGAGCTGTCCACGACATAGCGACGGAGCATAAGCATAAAGCAGCACGTAGTCGTTTGCCTGTCCGGCATCGGCCGCGAAGGGGACGTTTACGGTCACCCCTTCCACCTGCGACTGGCCGAATTCAACCGTCGGCAGCGGTCCATCGGCCAGCACAAGGGCGCTGTAGTCGATGCAGACTTCATCGCCGTTGAGACTTACACACCCCTTGTTGGTGCGGACAAAACAGTTTTTCTCGGTCGTCTGATGCTCGGTGGCGGGGCCGCGGAAGCCGATTTGGACGGCTTTCAGCATATAGCTGCCCAACTGTGAAATGGTACCGAACAGACGTCTGTGAGCCAGTTGGGCGGGTGTGCACGGGTCGTGCGGGTAGGGTTGGTAGCTGCGCACGCAGGGACGACCTTTCCAACGATAGCCCACAGCGGGGCCCAGTTTACCCTCGAATGCATCGAGGAATCCGTTTTTGATTGTTGCCATATTCTTTTTTTGTTTTAAAGTTTATGGCCATCAATATAAGCCCTTTTTGAAAAAATGGCTCAAATGACGCGCTAGATTCCGCACTTGTCCGCCATTGTCCGTCATTGTCCGCTAGAGGAACCATTCTCGAGAACCGCTTTTTCCTGCCGTTCAGCATACATTTTGTGTACCCAAGGGTAAGGATGGTGTAAAGATGGTGTATACAGGGTGTATCGTCAAGAAGTAAGTCGCTCGGCGATGTGCTGGGCGGCGTGGCCGTCACCGAAGGGGTTGACGGCGTTGGCCATGGCGCGGTAGTGGTCGGGGTTGGAAAGCAGGTCGCTGACGGCATCGACGATTGTCCCGCATCGGGTGCCTACCAGGCGGGCCACTCCGGCCTCGACGGCCTCAGGTCGCTCGGTGGTGTCGCGCATTACCAGTACAGGTTTGCCGAAGGCAGGTGCCTCTTCCTGCAGACCGCCGCTGTCGGTGAGTACCAGGGTGCACTGCTGCATCAGCCCCACAAAGGGAAGGTAGGGCTGCGGCGGGAGAAGGAGGATGTTTCCCCGGTCGGTGTCGATCAAGTCGTGTACGGGTTGCTGTATGTTGGGGTTGAGGTGGACGGGGTAGATGAAGTCGACATCCTCGAAACAATGTGCCAATTGGTTGAGAGCTTGGCATATGTGCTGGATGCCGTCGCCGAAGTTTTCGCGTCGGTGACTGGTGATGAGTACCATACGGCGGCTTGGGTCGCGTCCAAGGTCAGGCATCATGGCACGCCCGTTGTCGACCACCCAATGCAGGGCATCGATCACGGTGTTGCCGGTGACGGCAATGCGGTCAGGACTGATGCCTTCGTGCAGCAGGTTCTGGCGTGCGCGTTCGGTGGGGGCGAAGTGGAGGGTGCAGAGTTGGCCGTTGAGGCGCCGATTCATCTCTTCGGGCCAAGGGCTGTAGATGTTGTCGGTGCGCAGACCGGCCTCGACGTGGCCCACGGGTACCTGTTGGTAGTAGGCGGCCAGGGCGGCCAGGGCCGATGTGGTGGTGTCGCCATGTACCAGCACCATGTCGGGTTTCGCCTGCTGCAGAACACCGCGCATTCCGAGCAGGATGCGCGAGGAGAGGTCGTAGAGATCTTGTCCGGGCTGCATTAGGTCGAGGTCGTAGTCGGGCCTGATGCCGAAGATGTCGAGCACCTGGTCGAGCATCTGGCGGTGCTGAGCGGTGACGCAGACGAGCGTGCGGAAATGCTCAGGTCTCCGCTGCAGCTCCATCACCACGGGGGCCATCTTGATGGCCTCAGGACGAGTACCGAAGACGATGAGTATGGTTTTCATTTCAGTATTTTTTTCAGATCGTTTGCCAGTTGTGTGGAGAAAAGTTCCGCCCCACAGCGGTTCAAATGGGTGGCATTGTAAAAGTTGACAGTGTCGTAATTTATGCTGTCGTGAGAGTAATCGAGGATGGTGATATTGTATCGATCGGCGTATTCCAGGAAAGTTTCTTTCATTTTTTTCTCGTCTTCTCCCATTTTATTTATAACACCAATATAACTAGGTGCATAAACAAAGATAACTCTAATGTCGTTTTTCTTACAGTATGAAAGATATTTTTCGAAGATTGTTTTTGCCTCCGGGTGGGTGTCAAAGACTATTGTGTCTATTTTTTCAAACTCAGAACCGTCCCACATGCGATCACGTCCTTCATACCCTTTGTATTCATTGGATGGATTGTGCATCTTGTTTTTGATATGCAATCCTTCTTTTATCATATTAAAGTAGCCAGCATATCGTTTTAATGGTATTGCAATATCAGTCCAATTAAATTGTTCCGTTTCTCTTGTTGCTTTATATAATTTCTTGTCATGTTTAATATATGGCAGATACTGTTCTCTTTCGTACATGTTGCTCATATACAATGTAATATGATCGATGTTTTGTAGTACGATTATTGGTTTGGTGTGATTTCGACAATATGCATCGAAAATATTGCATTGTGCATCAATGCAGCGACCATTGCAGCTTAAATTGTAGGAATTGCCCCCTAAAATACTATCAAGAATCTTGGGACTATACTGTACCATTCCTCTGGAGGAACCCATGATAATCATGTCGTAGTCGGTTTTATCCCAATATACAGTATTGTACCGATCTAGCATCTGTACCTTAGAGTGCCACAGGTTTCGTGTAATTACGTAATCCAAAACCCACATTAAACCTAGTAATATTACGATTGTAATGGCCGTTTTAATTACAAACCGTCTCATTGGTTAGAACTGGAAGTAGATAAAGGTTTCGTTGAAGACACCGTACATAAAGATCATCCCAAGTACCATCAAATAGCAGAGATAACGGAGTACTCCACTATGTACTCTTGTCATATCAAGACCGTGTTCGCGGCGTCGTTGTACCCATTCAACGACGAGCATGATAACAGCAAGACCGATTGCTCTCAACGGGAGGTTGGTTCCGGTAAGGCCTCCGGTGAACAGCTCACGGTAAAAAACACCGGCTTCGCCAATACTTTGGCTTCGGAAAAGAATCCATCCAATGGTGGATAGGATAAAAGTCAATATCATTTGACCCAATTCTTTGAGGTTGGGCAGCCAGCGATCATCGGCGATGGTATCGGTGTATTTCCGGTTTTTGCCCATCAATATCAAGGGAAGAAACAGTATGGCGTGGAATGCACCCCATGCGAGGAAGGTCCAGTTTGCACCATGCCATAGGCCACTGACGAGAAAGATGACAAAGGTGTTGCGCACCACTTTGACCTTGCTTACACGGCTGCCACCGAGGGGTATGTAGACATAGTCGCGGAACCATGTAGTGAGCGATATGTGCCACCGGCGCCAGAATTCGGCGATGTCACGGCTGAAATAGGGTAACTTAAAGTTGCGCATCAGTCGAATGCCAAACAACTTGGCGGTGCCGATGGCGATGTCGCTATAGCCTGAAAAGTCACAGTAGATTTGAATGGAGAAGAGTGCCGCTGCCACGGCCAAGGTGATACTGCTTTGTCCAGCGGGATTTCCCCAGATATCGTCTACAAAAACGGCGCAGTTGTCGGCTACCACTACTTTTTTGAAAAAGCCCCACAGCATCTGCCGCACACCGTCGACGGCCATGCCGTAGTCGAACTGGCGTTGCTGCTGGAACTGAGGCAATAGGTTGGTAGCGCGCTCGATAGGCCCTGCCACCAGCTGAGGGAAGAAGCTGACGTAGGCGAAGAAGGCAATGGGGTCACGTGTGGGCCCCAACTTACCACGGTACACATCAATGGAATAGCTTAACGCCTGGAATGTATAGAAAGATATGCCTACAGGAAGTATCAAATGCAACATAACGCTGTCGCCGCTGCAGCCTAATAGATTGGCAAGTTCAGCAGCAAAGAAGTCATAGTATTTGAATAGACCAAGGATGCCCAGGTTGACAATAATGTTGCCCCATAGGGCTGTTTTGCGCCAATGGCCGTTACCGATTATCAATCCACTGACATAGGAACATGCCGAAGTAAAGGCGATTAGCAGTAAGAATCTCCAATTCCACCAGCCATAAAACAGATACGATGCCACTACCACTAACAGATTCTGCCATTTGGTGTGACGATTGAGCAGCCAATAGAGTGCGAAAACAATCGGCAAGAATACGAAGAACTCTATCGAAGTGAAGAGCATAGGCGGTTATAGAGGTGAAGGAGAGACGGACTGATATGGGCTATGTGGTAGAGTCTGCGGTGACGGGGAGTGATACAAACCTGATGGAATTGTTTCCACTCGGTGGGTGTGAGGGTATTGTCTTTCACAGAGATATGGTTGATATAGTTAGAGGCCAATACTTGATAGATAGCCGCCTTGTCAATCCCCTGCATAGGTATAAATGTGTCGGCAAGGATTTGTTGCACATGCCAACTGTCGGCATCAAGTTTGGGGTCGCTACTACGAGTGATGCTGCCTTTACGCACATGATAAATGTACAGAGTATCGGCTATTGACTTCACGCTTCGGGCGCGGAGCATGACCATGGTGGTGAAGAGGTCGTCTTCAGCACGGCGGAGGCCGTTAACGAAGCGCAAACCACACTCCTCAAGGAAATACCGTCTATAGACTCGTTGCCAGACGCATACGAAGTGTACCGGGGTGGCCTCCAGCCGATGGCGGTTGAAGTAGTCCCAGCCTGTATGTAGTGTGTAGTGTGTAGTGTGTAGTGGATAGTGAGTGATTGTTTGGGTTTCTTCGTTGTAGATACTGGAACCGAAACCAATGATGTCCTCACCGTTTATTTGCGGTGCCAAATTGGAGAGTGCATGCGGCATCAATTCGTCGTCGCTGTCGACAAAAAGGATGTAGTCGCCTTGTGCTGCATCAAGTCCTCGGTTGCGAGCTGTGGCCATACCTTGGTTCTCTTGGTGGATGACCTTCACTTGAGGATAGCCTTCCAGCAGAGTTGCCGTGCCATCGATGCTGCCGTCGTCGATGACGATGACTTCATAGTCAGTGAACTCCTGCGAGAAGATGCTGTCGAGACACCGTTGCAGGTAGGCTTCGGCGTTGTAGGCGGGTATGATGATGGAGAATATCACTTATTTATCAAACAGAATGGAAAGGATAACTAAAATTTATGTGGCAATCATAACGAAAAGAACAAAAAGAAAATTCTGATAGTTCTTTTATAATCTGATTGAGATAAAAAAGTGTTCTGGTTGAGATGTTCAGCGTTTTTTCGGCTTTTTCGGTTAGATTAATGGAAGAGGTCGTTGAGGTGGTTTTCGAGCCTCTCGAAGTACCCTGCCACAACCTGCCATGCATCGTCTTTCAGGCGGGGCTGCTCGTAGAACTCGCGGTAGCGGGCGGGGTTGTTTTGCAGCTCCTCGATCTGTTGAAGCAAAGCGCTATTGTCTCCGTCGGGATTCCAGAAAAGGATAGCGTCAAGGTTGAGCATGTCAAGCTCTGGGGTGCCGTTGGCGCCCCAATAGATGGGGATGCAGCCGGAGCCGATGGCGTGGAACACCTTCTCGGTGACGTAGCCCTCGACAGAGGCGTTTTCAGGGCAGATGTAGAACTTATACTGCTTGAGGAACTCGGCTTTGTTGTCGTTAAACGTTGTCTTTAGTTCGTCAGTGTTGTGGAGGAGTTTCCCGGCACAGTCGACGGTGGCGATGTTATTTAAGCTCTTGACCAGTCGTGTACGCCGTTGTGCCCCAGGGTCGTTGGGGCCGCGGTTGCCGGAGACCAGCGCACAGAAACAGTTACGTGTAGTTGAATCCCAGCGCTGATGGCTAAGGTTTTCGCATATTTGTTTTATGTCATTGATGGTAGAGTCGGCAGGGAACATCTCTAGTATCCACAGTGGGAAACGCATATATCGTGGGTCGTTGGTGTAGTCGAAACCGAGACTGAGGTTGATGGCTTTATGGTCGAGGAGGTTGTGCAGGTAAGGAGCGAATCTGGGGTAATGGTTGTTCTCACCATTGAAATAGAGGCGTTTGCGGTTATGCGAGAAAGCATGAATTAATGTGTCCAGACGAAGCAAGTTCAGGTTGCCAAGACTGGAGAAAAAGACGTAGCGGGACTTAGGATAACGTACAAGGAACCCTCTTTTTTGTAGGAAGGTGGTGAACCATATCTCGTCGGCCGGCTGTTTGTTCCACCAATTGTAATAGATGATGTGCCCGTCAGAGGAGGTCAGAGGGTTACGGTAACGGCGGTAGAGAGTGTGAATATTCATCAGAATAAGAGGAACTGACTATTTGTTATGCAAAAATTTTTTAGGAGAACAATAATTTTGCGTGGAATTTGTCTGTCAGTTGTTTAAGTGAAATAAAGAATAGTGTTCTGTTTTGAAAACTTCTGTGTATGGTGAATTACTGATATTTAGGACAGAGTCATGTTCAACGTTGGTTGAAATAACCCATAGCGGAGGAGTATCAACCTCACTTATGCTTTGAAGCACATCTTTTTGAAACACTTTGTTGTCACCAAAATTGAATATGGGACGGTTACATTGTACTATTCCGTTTTGAGGGAATATCGGGAATAATAGACAATTACTGATTAAATCATTCCATACACTGGCGCGCTCTGAAAAAGGAATTTTTGAGGTTAATATATATCCTTCGTATGATGTATGATTCTCATTTGTGCCCTGAAAAGAAAATGTAGCTAATGTTGATGCAATTTTATGACGTGCCATTCGTATCAGTGGTTTATCTTTAGTATATGGATTAGGGTTATGAGGTTGAACAAACAGTAATACAAGTAAACTCATTAGTGCCATATGTCGAGGCACTTTTGCTGTAAAACTAATACCAAGCACAATGAATGGAATAAAAGAGATGTAATAGTGAAGAAACATACGATGTCCAAAGAGCACAAACAAGCAACACAGAGGGCATGTTATCATAACAAACAATCTCCATCCTCCATAACAATGGGATAGTATCATCATTAGTATGATACAGAGCAATAACGGTAGTTTTGCAATGGGTAACGTAAAGAAAAGAGAATTCCCCCCAACATATCCAATATTAACACCAAACATGCCATTCCATAGATCAACCAGCGCATGATGGTATGCAAACCAAGCTACGATAGGAATGGTAATAATGGAAAAACCTATAAAGACACCTAAATAGAGATGCAATAGGTTACCCAATTTCCCTTTACTAGTCATTGTAAGTATTGACACCGATAATAATAGGCCACCAATAAAACCCATGGCATCATTAGGACGAATAAATAGAGCATATGCAAAAATGAAACCATAAAAAAAACCATCGCTCAACATACGTCGTGTACATAGTGAAACTTTCTTGTCATTTTGTAAATCCAGATACCATTTCATTGCCACATACAATGCTGGCGCAAAACCATACAACATCCATTCTTCACATAAATTTCCTCCCTCAAAAAAAACTATATAAAGCAATAGACTTACAAGTAATGATATTAGAGACCAGAACCCTCCAGCAAATAAACGAGCTGTACGATACATAAACCACATTGATGCTGATAGACCAATCAGTTGTAGAAGAAAAAGAGGAAACCTGGTGAAATAATCTCCCCCAAGGAAAAAAGGAATTGCATTGATGAAGTACAAGATAGGACCCTTGTTGTCGAATAAGTCACGGTATATAACCTTTCCTTCTGCCAATGCTTGCCCCATATATTTAAAGACGGTACTATCAAATCCATCTACTGTTGAAAAAGGATTTGTTGAACAGGAAAAAACAAGTAGGAATAGTGCAGACAGCGGAATGAATATCAATGGGAATAGCCGCTTGTTACAAAAAGAATCCATCCGGTTTATGCACATTTTTAGTAAATTATAAATCATGCAAATATAATATACGGGTTAAATAAAACGCATGGTGAAAATAACTAAAAATAAGAACGACGGATTATGAGTAAAGTATTTTTCGGGCCTTTCTCACCAAATGTTTGTATTCCAACAACACGGCAGTGGTGTCGCGCTTACCGATGAGACGGAGTGCTGCCAGTTGCATTTCTTGTTTGAGCACGGAGAGAAGTGACCATTGTTGCATCCATGGCTTCTTTTCGCCAATAAAATGTATTACTGCAACGGATTTGGGATTTCCCATTTCATTGGTATATGTGTAACCAAGATGTTTTTCATAATATGATGCGTATTGCGCAAAAATACCATACTTTTCTTCCAAATTCTTTTCCGGTTGTTGTGGCCAATCAGGATAATATAGCTGCAGTACATCTTGATCTCCACATATGTCTTTTCGCATCATAACTTCTGGTATCCTTTGCACCAAATCATATAAAAGATTGTCTTGTGGTTGTATTGTCATTAGTCCAGAATTCAGATCAATCCAGTTTTGATTACCGGGGTAACTACGACCGGCAGCTACAGCTGACATATGAGGGAAGGCGAATAAATGGTCTAGATTCTGCAGAACAAACATATCTGCATCAATAAACACTATTTTTTCAAACTGAGTCAGCCCGAAAATTAGCAGTTTGTCAAATGTGTAGTTAAATCGAAAATGTCCGTTATTATTGTTTTTTTCAATTAGTTGTTGCGGTATTTCAACAGAATGGTCGTATTGTAGGATTTTGATGCCGGTTCGCTCTAGTTCGGCGATTGTTCTGGCTTCATCTTCGACCAGTCTTTGAGGTAACATGGCATAAAGCGGAATCTGTGTACCAGTCGACTTAAGGCTTAGATACATGGCAACTAGTCCTAGTAGGTAGTTCTTGCTGGTAACCATAGTGATGTAGGCGTAGTTCGGACTCATTTGGTATGGAATGAATTAATTGTATCTCAGGGCTGTTGGAGTTCGATGCGAGGAAGCAATAGAAGATCAGCTCCGCGACGGATGTTGCCTCCCCATGCTAGGAGAGCGCTTCGGAATGTATGATTGTTGATGATAGAAAGTGTATAGGCATTGTAGGCACCGTGTGGATAGGAGAAGTGACGGATGGGATGACCGAGGAGGGCTTCCAGCTCCTGTTTGGATTGCATTATTTCTTCCCTCTGCTCTTCGGGGGAGAGGGTGTCGAGTTTGGGATGGCTGACGGTGTGTGCGCCGATAGTGCAGAGAGGGTCAGCATCTAATGCTTTCAAGGATTCTGTGCTGATTCCCAATTTCTCATTTGGATAGCTACGCTCACGCTGCTGCACCTCGGCATTGTTCAAACAAGTTTGGCACTGCTCTCGGCTTTCGCAGCGGTACCACCACATGGGTAGTCGATTGTCGATAAACCCCGTAGTGACATAGACGGCGAACGGGATATTCATCTGTTTTAGGATAGGGTGGGCAATATCATAGTTGTCTTGGTATCCATCGTCGAAGGTAAGGCAAACGAAGGGGTGGTTGGTATGGCCTTTGGAGATAATTTCGCAGGCTTCGTCAATCGAGACAAACTGTTGACCTTGTTGGCGGTAGGTCTCAATGGCTTGCTTCAGGAAGTCTGGAGTTATCTCAAGCTCACGGTTTTTGTTCTCGCTACGCTGTTCCACCACCCGATGTAGCATCAAGATACGCCCCAATACGGGGTGGGTGAGGTTGTGTATTTTTTTGTTTATCCAGTTGAGCATGGCTTAAATATTCCACTTCTTTTTTGTGAAATTAAGGAGGGGATTTTCAATATATTTGTGTGCCATGTATGAGGCAAGCAGAGAAAAACCTAGTAGTAATATATAATACGCTAAAAAAATAATAACTGAAGAACGATCAATATCAAGTCTATTTGATACCACTCGAAATGCTTTCAAAAGTAGACACCCGTGAAATAAATAGATGCCATAACTATATTTCCCCAATGTTTTCATCCAATCAAAGACTTTCCATGAGTTGTTGAATAAACAATAACAGAAAAACAGGAGAAGAAGTCCTGCTATTACATGTGTTTCAATTATTTTAACCCTCGTACATAATGCAAGTAATAGGACGGAGGAAACAATGAGTGTGAAGGCCGAAACGGCTTTGCGCTTAGCCGTGGAATCATCTTCTTTTTTGAAAAAGTAGAATACGATACCAAGTGCCAGAACTGGAAGCTGGCGAGGCAGCCAGCCATAGTAAAACCACTCATTGTCGTTATTTATACCAAGTAAAAGCAGAACCCAAGAAAAAAGCAAACTCGCTAAGAAAAACAGAACTGCCCGCAAGGAAGTATTGATCAATCTATGTATGACTGGCGCTATTGCAATGAAAATTGTCAAAGTTCCAATATACCAGTTGAGCCATGGATTAAAGTGGTTGGGGGAAAAGCCATTAGTGAGGGTGGCTGCATATAGAGCATGTTGCCATATTGGATCTGAAAAGTTAGGCACTCGACCAAGGGCTATGAAGTACTGAGATAAATGCCAAAAAATTGCTATGTATAAAATGGGTAATAATCTGATTGTTTTATGTATAAAGTATCTGAGATATTGCTTTATTGTCCATTTCTCTCCTGCCATACGATCAAGCAATTGAAATGTAAAGAATGCGGAGAAGATGAAAAATAAAGAAACTCCATACATGCCAGCTGTAGCGATTTCAGTCAGTGTACCAGACAAATTAAATTGTTGTACAGTATGAACAGCAACTACACCTAGAATGGCAAATCCCTTTGCTTTTGATATCCATTCGATTACCTCTTTATTATCCATTTTTCTTAGATCTAATAAGGCTTTTTATCATGATTTTGTGGCGGTTTTTGGCAGGAAGAGTGGGGTAGAGCCCACTCATGAGGAGGCGGAAGAACACAAATGGGGAGTAGCCATGAGGGAAGTATGTGTGTTCTACATATTCCAATGCTCCATAGCCAACATGGAGTTTGAACCTATGTTGT
>JAEEGL014376786.1_pt1 | contig 43006 bp, 32 predicted proteins | sample 9134231 | NCBI WGS metagenome assembly JAEEGL01 (sample SAMN16246548, study PRJNA631951) | gut metagenome | biome: gut microbiome; feature: rumen; material: fiber-attached | host: Bos | place: Iran: Karaj | collected 2018-10 | reverse complement strand
GTCTGAGCTTACGATTCATTCGGTTTATTTAAGCTCAGACTACTGAGCGATAATAAGTCTTCTGGTCATAAAAACTATGCTCCTTTCTTAACTGACAAACTGCATATCTGTTTACGATTATACAAAACAGCTTAGTACGTTTCAAGCTCAAGAACGTTTCCAACCAAACTTGCGCCGGATTAGTCATCCAGTCCGTATTTCTTCCGCTGTTTTACCAATATAGATATCCGCTTCTTCATTGCATGGTTCCTGTGATTTTCTGCACCAAGACTTTTGTACAGTGTATATCTCTCCATCGATAAAGTACCGTCTTCCAGCGCTTTCTTTATAGCACATCCCGGTTCGGTGTCATGCATGCAGTCGCTGAATTTACACCGGCTCTCGAGTTCAAGGATATCCGAAAAAATATTGTCTAAGCTTTCCTCCGTCATTGCCATTCCTATCTCCCTCATTCCCGGAGTATCGATGATCGATACTCCGTTATCAAGCTCTATCAGCTGTCTGTGGGTAGTAGTATGGCGTCCCTTTGAATCAGACTCCCTTATTGCCGAAGTTTTCATTATATTCTCACCTGTAAGCGAATTAAGCAGTGTCGACTTACCCGCCCCTGATGAACCCATCAGACAGATAGTCGTACTGGGTGTAAGGTACTCTTTCAGTTCATCCATGCCTATATCATACAAAGCCGATATTGCATGTACTCTTATCTTATCCGATATGGTCTCCACCTCACTCACATAATGGCCGACATTATTGCACAGATCTGCTTTTGTAAGTATTGCTACAGGTATCACGCCTCCCTGCAGCGCCACACTTGCATACCTCGCTATACGGTTATAACTGTAGTCATCATTCAACGATGTTACGATGAAGCAATAGTCCACGTTTGCTACCATATACTGCATCACGCCTGTCTTGGACTGATCCGGTCTCTGTAAATAATTCTTTCTTTCACAGACGGAAAGTATCATGCTGTCACCATCCGGGTTAAACTTAAATGTCACATAGTCACCGACTATCGGAAGTTTATCAGCCTCTTCTTTATAAAAGCTGCGATTCAGCTTTGCGGGCAGTTCTCTGCCCCTAAACTTTATTGTATAGCTGTTCTTCTGTACCTCGCAGATCCTTCCGGTCTTTTCTTTATCCAGTTCCATATAGATAAAAACTGTCGGATCCTCTCCCAGCGCGATCACATGCTCTGGCATTTCTTTCCGGACAAAACCCAGCCTGCGATATAAAGCAATTGCCTTGGTATTATCCGGACGCGGATCTACCCACACGGTTTCCGCTCCGTTTTTAAAGGCCTCATCTATAGAGTGTTCCAGCGCCCGGGTTGCGATTCCCCGCCCCCATGCAGACTTAAACAGTTTGATATCCAAAGCTGCGCTATGTGTAGCTTCATCTATCCCATATTGTGTCTCTCCGCAATATTTTCCGTCTTCAAAGATTGAATAATGCTTTTTCTCAGGTCCTGCATTGATAAATCTGTCCAGCCATCCCCGTACAGCATCCTCTGTTTCATGTAAGCCTCCGGGCCAGATATACTTCATAACATCTTCATCAGCCCACAGACTCTGAATATTCCTGATATCATCATATGTTGATTCTTTAATTGTGATCATTTTTCCCTCCGATCATAAACACATACTTCCCTTTTAGGCACACTGTCATAAAAAGGGATCAAAACATAAAACGATTTTGTCTGAAACCTCGGGATTGAAAATGGACATAAAAATACCGTGACAGCTGCCACGGTCGGAAATGATCATATAAGAATATTACAAAAGATCAATATGCACAAACCGAGGTCTTCATACCATATTCACTTGCAATCTCTGTTCTGTTTACACGCATAATTATGATTACCTCGCTTTCTTCAAAATTTATATTTCCTGCAAATCATAACAAAGCTCCTTCGCCTTGTCAATGATTTTTTAATTCATGAATTTGCGTCCATCGGAATTATAAGCGTGACTTCAGTGGTATCCTCCGACTCCCAGCACTTCATAAAGATGTCACCGCCGAGTTTTTCCGCGATCTTCTTGGAAACGTACAGGCCTATGCCCTGGCCCTCTTTCCCTTTTGCATTTGAACCGCGCCAGAAACTCTTGAACACATATGCAGTCTCTTCTTCAGAAAGCACGCTGCCTTTGTTCTTAACACTGATGATCACATCCTCGTCCTGTCTGCCCATGCGCACACTGATGCCCTGACCGGAGCCGTACTTTATCGCATTATCCAGAAGCTGGGATATCACCTTATATAAACCGTCCTTATCACTTAAAAGGATAGGATCGTTTTCGCATACTGTCTCGAAAGGAATATGCAGCAGTTCCATCCTTCCGGAATATTCTTTTTTTACGATATCCATCAGTTCCTTAAGATAGAAGGAGCTTATCACGCTAGTGTGCTCAACTGTTGTTGATGCGCTGCTGTCCATGATCTCTTTTACGAGAGCTTCCACCTTATCAACATTCTGTCGGATCTTTCCGGCAGTCTCCGCATCCTTCTCATCAGGTGTTTTATCTTTATGATAGATACCCTTCTCTATCGCCTCCGCATAAAGTCTGATATTTGAAAGCGGAGTCTTTATGCCATGAGCAATGGAGATTATCAGGGTCTGTTTTTCCCTCTCCATTGCATTAATGTTTTTGTCCTTTAGGCTCATCTCATCTTTCAGCATGTTCATGCCCCAGATGTATTTACCGAAAATCCCCGATCTGTTCTGAGGTATACCATCCGTAAGTCTGCCCTTTGCTATCTTTTCGGGATATTCCGAGAGTGCATTGAAAGGTTTTACCATCAGTCTGTAAAGCATTATCACGATAAGCATTAAGACAAGATAGGAGAGCAGCATTATTGCTGCTACGGTAAGATATGTAAATTTCTCATCTCCGGACAGATATGTTATCTTAAGAAAACCTTCAAGTTTTCCGTCAGTACCCTTTACCTGAAATACAAATTGTGCTCCGAATGCATCCCGTTTAGTTTCCTCACCATAAGAGGGCAGTTCATTTATTCCGATATACTCCACGGTATCAGGCACAGCCCTGTCCTCGTACTCTCTGCGATAGCTTTCAATATCCGCAGCATAGTTAAGTCCTGCATTTACGGCAGCTTCCGCATCTATGAGCATACGGTTCATCACGATATTTCTCATACCGTTTTCATTGTCATAATGTTTTTTTATAGCAGGAAATATGAGCAGCGATGCCGCAATAAAAATAAGTGTTGTTATAACGCTAAGCCTGACTATGCTCTTCAATCGTCTTCACCAAATATATAACCCTTGCGCCATACTGTCTTTATGATGTGCGGGGAATCCGGCTCGTCTTCTAGACGTTCCCTCAGCCATCTGATATGCACGTTAAGAGTTGAAGGTTCCACAAAGGCATCACCCCATACCGCATCATAAAGCTCTTCTTTTAATAACAGCCTTCTGCTGTTCTTCATCATAAACAGAAGAAGATCATAGAGCTTTCCTCTGATCTCACAGGGCTTATCATTCTTGTATACCTGTCTCTTACCGGTATCTATCGAGACAGATCCGCACTTCAGTAGTTCAACTGAACCCGCAACGGTCTCGCTCCTGTGGATCAGTGCCTTTACCTTGGCGTTCAGTATCGGTACGGATACGGGCTTTTCAAGATAATCATCTGCCCCCAGCTTGTAACCGGTAAGCTTGCTCTCATCGTCGCCTCTCGCACTCATCATGATTATGGGGATATCCTTGTGTTCTCTTATGGCACTGCAGGCCGTAAACCCGTCTATGCCCGGAAGCATCAGATCCAGAAGGATAATGCGCACAGATTCACGTTCAAGATATTCGATACCTTCCTCTGCCGTTGCTGCTCCGTTCACCTTATAGCCCTCGACTTCCAGAAAATCGCAGAGCAGTCCGCGCAGTTCATCATCATCTTCTATTATAAGAACGTCAGTCATTGATAACCTCACATGTCATTCCGGGAGTGCTGTTCAAAGGATCTCACCATGTGTTTTAGGATATCATTCCCACTGTATTTTTTCAACATCAATGTGCCACTCTCGTAAAGACAGGATGATCCGTACTGCCTTCTGTTCCGGTGAAACAGATGTCAAGATTTCCCGCAGCATAATCATAAACGATGACATGATATGTCAGATAGGAATATATCCCCTGAAAAACCGGCGCTCTCTCAATGCTCTCCCGAGTAACTATGCTCTTTATATCCGCAGCCGTGAGTTTATCTTTCTCAGCCACCCAGGTATTATATTTTGTAAAACGTACCAGGTTGCCGCCGCTTGCAGTGAGTGCATCTTCCATGCCTTCGGACTGGAATGCGTTTACCACGCATAAACTGTCCGGATTATCCCAGCTGATGCCGTCAAATAGTTTCGTATCCTTATCACGCAGCATCGACAGTCCTTCGTTGTCTTCTCCTGTATCCACGCAGTCTTCCGCCACGTAACAGTTGTTTTTATCAGCCACAAATATGTTGTGGGAATAAGTAAAGTTCTTGCTCTCCGAAACCATGTATTCACCGATGCTGCGTGCATCCGACATGTTCTCAAGAGCATAGCGCAGTTCGAAGCTGTAGCATTTCTTTCCTTCACAGATATAGTCATGACCGCAGCCTGCATCCAACATTCCCGCAAAGACATCCTTATCGTTAAGTCCCGTGAGCGTATCCAGCATGCCCAGCACCGCAAAGGTAGTATAACTGTTTTTCCCTTCCCCCATCACAAAGTGCGTGACCGCCTGGGCCGTGCACATCTGATATTCGCTGCCCTGGAGCCAGTCAAGTGTTCTGCTGATCAACATTCCACCGGTCGCGCTTTTTTCTCCCCATACAGCCAGAGCGCTGCAATTGGTGCCTCTTACACAATCGGGTACCATCTGTGCAAGCAAGGCTTCTTCATAACTCATCTTCCCGTTATCTTCCATGCCCCGCTCCCCGTCAGATAAGCTTTCCGCAAGGCCTTTTATTTCCTGCAGGTATGCTTCGGGTATCTGTTTCACCAATTCATTTATCCTGTCTGTAACCGGAGTATAATCATCATCAAGATTCGGAAAAGCGTTTTTTATATTCTCGTAAAGATAAGGTTCCAGTATTCCGGCATAATCAACATCAAGCTCCTTTATGGTTTCGGCATATGCCCTTCCTACTTCATAAGGCTCAGCTTTGTCATGGTGCAGCCATACTTCATAATATGACGGTTTCTTTTCAATAACACACAGCCCGTCTTTTGAAGCATATGACTTGATCGTCTCTTCGGATCTTGCTTCTTCTCCATCATAGCTGTCTAAAACAAGCGTGGTATCAACCGGCTCCAGAATACTTACCGCGTTTGCTGCCGCGGGCACATCAAAGTCCGGCATGTCATCGCTGCAGCCGGTAAGCAGCGCAAGTATCAATATTGTTATCGTAATTCTTTTCATATATGACTCTCCTACCATCCCTGCTCCATCAGCCACTTGTTTATCTGTCTCTCCCTCTGTGTAAGTTCAGCTTCATCCTGCAGTTTTCCGAGTTCCACGCAGCCTTCGATGTGTCCGTCGATCAGATATATCACCTTATCACTTGCCGCTGCTACTCTCGCGCTGTGGGTTACCATCATGATCGCGGTACCGTCCCTGTTTACTTTTACAAGCTCGTTGATGACTTCACCTGCAGCCTTGGAATTAAGCGCCCCTGTAGGTTCATCGGCAAACAATACCTTGGGATGATTGATCAGTGCCCTGCATAAACACGCTCTCTGCAACTGCCCTCCGGAAACTTCATTTATCTCATTATCCGCGATCTCCATTATATCCAGTCTTCGCATCAGCATCTCTGCTTCTTCCCTGACCTGCTTTCTATCCTGCAGCCCGGCATGAAATCCCGGAAGCAATATATTATCAAGTATACAGAGTTTCCTCATCATATACATCTGCTGGAAGATAAAGCCCATGCTGACAAGCCTTATCTTAGCCATCTCGCTGTCCTTCATTCCCGCATAGTTTTTTCCCATAAAGCTGATATCACCTGCCGTTGCCCTGTCCATACCACTTATCGTATAAAGCATTGTGGACTTGCCGCTTCCGGACGGTCCCATGATAGTAACAAACTCCCCTTCATCCAGAGTAAAATCGATATTCCGCAGCACATTGTTGCTGTATTTATTTACTATGTAAGTTTTACATAAGCCTTTTACTTCAATGACCGTTCCCATGTCAGTCCTCCCTTATATTCCACAGATTGATACTCTTTATCTTTGTCACACAGATCCTCATCACTATCGCACCTATCAGTATTATCATCGCCGGGATTATCACGAATGCTTCCAGTGGATCAGGTATCAGATGCTTTCCGGTGTTTCCAAAGGTCTCAAATACTTTTCCCGCCACCCTGTCGACCAGCGTAAATTCAACCAGATATCCAAGCAGTATCGCAGCCGTCATGATGATCAGCATCCTTATCATCTGCCACTTTCTTATATCCTTTTCCGAAAAGCCGACGCACTTAAGTATCGCTATTCCCGGCGTCTCTGCCGTCAGGTCCACTGTCGTATAAAGCGTTGTATTTAATGCAAGCACGAATATCATTATCACGATAAATATGATCTTCAGCGCATCTATCGTACCGGTCACATATGAGAAGGTGCGCTCCACGCTTTCTTCATATGTTCTGAAATGCTCTTCACCGAATCTTTCCTTCAGTCTGTTTATCAGTGCCCCATGCTGCGATCTCGGAGCATCCAGTGTTATATCGGTCAACTTGTGATATGCATCAAATGCGCCGGTATATTCCGTACCTGCCACCAGCTCAGGATAGCCTTCCTCCATAATATCCATGAAACCTGTGATGATAAATGTTCTCTCTGCCTGATGTGTTCCTATCCTGTCATCATCGTATTCGGTCAGAAGTATCTTCAGACTGTCTCCTATTTTTATACCTTCCTTTTTCGCCGTATAATAACTCATCATGATCTCGTTTTCATGAAGCGGAAGCTTACCGCCTTTTCTTAAGGGAAAACCTTCGTTATAAGTATCTCCGAACCACAGCGTCGCTCCTATATCATCTCCTTCTCCGCTAAGAATGGTAACACCATCCTGCCCTTCCATGTAACGGACTTTCAGGGGAATACCTTCTTTGTTTGCATCCTCAACAAACGCGTTTACTGCCCCTTCGTAACCTCCGCCTTTCTGGTAATAGTAATCCGCGAGTTCATCCTCTATATAGAAAACAAAATCCCTGTTCACCTGAAGGAAACTCTTCTGATACTGCCTGCTGTGAAGCGTGCTTTTCAGATTAAAGACCGTAAGCAGTATCACTGCAGCCAGCATATAACTGATAATGAGAAAACTGTATTTTGCAAAGCTGTTGACCATATCGGACGCAGCAAGGAACGAAGGAACTTTAAACTTTTTTGAACGGTAAAGATCTATACGATTAAACTTTTCAAAACGCTCACCGACATTTTGTCCGTGTATGGCTTCCACAACCGAGATCTTCCGGATACGTCTCATCATGATCGTTGCAAAAACGATTATAAGAACCACTATACTTACGGATACTATCAGTCCTATCTTCTGTATTATCAGAGGATCCCTTAATATGATGTTCTTACAGAGTTTTTTCTGCATATATCCCGAAATCGGTTCTCCCACGGCGATCCCTGCTATACCTCCTATGATCGCAAATGAGATATACGTGGCGGCAAACATCCAGCGGTAGCGGAAGGAATCCACGCCTATCGCACGCATCATTCCTATTTCTTTTTCTTCCTGTTTTATCGCAGCTATCATCATGTATCTGATGGTTATCATCATTATGATAATTATCATTATGCTGAGTATGGTCAGAAAATAGGATATGACAACCACTACCGTAAAATTTGAATCTATTTCGGGAGTATACTGAAATAAAGAACATCCCCTTATCAGATATTCGCCGTCAAACTGCATATCGTAGAGTTCATCACGTATAGTCCCGGCATAGCTTAAGTTCCCCGCCCTGAGCAGCAGCTTGCAAAAACGAAGCGGCATCTCGCTTTTAAGTTTTTCAAAATCCGCATCGCAGATTATCAGTTCTTCGCTGTTAGCATCGAAAGGTGTTTTATATATTTCCGCAACCTTGAAAGCATACACGTTTCCCATCTGCATGGTGATGCGTACCTCATCACCTCTTTTGATCCCGGCCATATCGGCAAGATTGTAGCTGAGCGCCATCTCTCCCGAGCTAAGCGCAAAACGTTTGTCCTCATCATTATATAAAAGATTTACTCTCCATGAGGCTGTCGTCAGATGAAAAACTTTATGCCCCGGAAAGTTATTATCCCAGGCATACATTCCGTTGATGCAGACGTCATCATCTGTCAGCCTGCCATATTCCTTGATCTCAGCTTCTTCTATCATCGCGCTCTCATCCATCCAGTCATAGAGGACCCGCTTCTTCTCCTCAAGCCTTCCCATGCCTATACTGGTATTCACCACGATATTAGCCACATTACTGATCTTATCCGTCTTAGGCCTGCCGATTATCTCCGTATACATGAGATTGGCCGCCACCACCGAAATGACCGACGCTCCCACGATAAAGCAGAACAGTATGATATTCAGACCTTTATGTGCCTTCAGGTCATTTTTCAACATTTTAAAAAACATGCCATGATCTCTCCTATATCTGATAGTGAGATCATAGCATGTTTCATTTTTTTAAATCTTTAAGAAACTCTTAAAGTTTATCCGACCGGTTTTCAACTATTTCTTCATAAAGATCCAATCCGAAACTGGTAAGCTCCGGTTCGTGGCGTATCATACGGAAAGTACGTCGTCCGTCTTCTTTTCTCTCAGCTGATAAGAATTCCACTCCGGATGCCTGATCGTCCTTTGTCTCCTCATGTACACGTCTTGCAAATGAAAGCAGATGTGTAACGGTCAGTATCCTCACCCCTGCTTCCCGAAGAGCCCTTATGATATCATAGGCTATCACCGATCCTTCCTTCTCAGTTGTCGTCGCAAAGGATTCATTCAGAAGCAACAGCGAGCCATCACCTATCTGTTCTACTATTTTATTCATACGGCCCAACTCCTCATCCAGCCTGCCGCTGTTCATCTCGCTGTCTTCTCTTCTGGTAAAGTGAACAAAAATGCGGGGGAATATGCCTGCGCGATAAGACTTTGCCATCACCATGAGGCCGCACTGCATCATCACCTGTGCGATTCCGATGCTTCGCAGAAAAGTGGATTTGCCCCCCTGGTTCGCGCCTGTCACTATCAGCAGATCTTTCTGTCTGAAGGAACAGCTGTTTCCTATGACGCTCATGCGGCGTTCCAGCCCCATTACCAGTTCTCTTAATTCCTCAAATTCCAGATCCCTTCTGCCACATACTTCGGGAAAACACCATTCATCACCGCTTCGCTCCATCTGATGTTTCAACTGCAGCGCCGCCAGATAGAACGCCGCCTGATATCTTAATCTGTCAAAGAAAGTCTGGAACTCATCCGTAAGACCTTTAAGACCTTCGACTACATAACTTACGATCCCGTATTCCAGCTGGCCTGCCTGTTCGTTTATCCTCAGATCGTTAACAGTCGAAAAAGAATCCGGTATGCGCGAATTCATAAACTCCCTGAACTTCGCTTTAGTACTTCCCGGCTTGTAAAACTTTTCACTGGCAGAAGAAACTTCTTTAAGCTTTAAAGAACTGAACTTAAGTCCGTCCTCGAGTCCGCTTTCCATCACTATCCGCGGCCTTACTACCTTGTCTCTTCCTTCGTCATCTTCATCAGCTCCGTCAGTATAGAAGGAAATATCCGCCAGCACTTTTTTTACATACTCTTCTCTTTCCTCCGAAAATGCTTCAAAGAACTGCTCCCTGAATCTGAGCATTCCTTCCGACTTAAGTCCTTCCTGTTCCGAAAGCAGAGTCCTTATCTCTGATAAAGAATCACTGAAAAGATGCAGCACCCTTATCTCCGCAGTCAGCTTCGTTACCGGATTGCTCTGCTGCAGCTTATCCCGTCCCCCTCTGCCCAGCTCGTTCCACTTACGTATCACATTGCTGCTTATACCATACAGCGCGCGTATCAGTTCTTCATGCTCTATGCAGTCCTTTATGATATCCTGCCTGTATCTTATCTCTGCCTCAGATTCAAGGGGTGTCATCATTACAGCCCGCATGGTATCCATCAGATAAGTATCTTCCTTCTCCACCTGCTTCACTTCTCCGGCTTCATAGACAAGCTTTTTCGCAGCTGAAAGGAACAGTGTCTTAAGCCCCAGATCCTTGATGATGCTGGCCGTATCATAATAGCTCTCTTCGTTGGTCCTCTCCCTGTCTTTATACAGCAGACATACTTTCATAAACGCTCCTTTAGCTGCTCATAGTTCAGCCTGTACTTATTTACCAGATTATCGGCGCAGGCAGTGTCATCAGCCTCGCCTCTCGTTATCTTAAAGGTTTGTATCCTCTGATCATTGAGCATCGCCCTTAAGCTTACCACAGCCTTCTGTCCTTCAACCAGTTCCTGCAGATGAGTAACATATATACCCATGCATTCCAATCCGGTAAAATGCTCCAGCACCTTCCGTCCCATTATGTTTGCATCATAGCTGGCCGCAGTGGTAAACAGTTCATTGATGATAACAAAGCTTCCCTTTCTGTCATCCTCCATCATCGGCGCCAGCCGCACCAGTTCTTCCTTAAGCTTGCCGCGTCCTGTCTCCACACTTTCTTCTACGGAAAAATGTGTCTGTATATCCGGAAAGAACGGAACCACGGCCGACGCCGCCGATACATCCAGTCCTATCCTTGCAAAATAGACCAGCTGTCCGAGACTTCTGGCAAAGGTGGTCTTACCGCCCTGGTTCGGTCCCGTAAGCACAAAGAACTGTTCTCCTTCTTCGTAACAGAAATCATTAGCAACCACTTCTTTGCCGGTATTCAGATTCACAAGCGCAAGAGCCAGATCATACAAGCCTTTCGCTTCCATCTTATGATCTCCCGAAACGGCAGGCGTTGCAAACTTATATCCCTGTTTCTCCATATCAAGCTGAAGGGATCTGAAAGAAAGATAGAATATCACTTCCCTCTCAAAACGCTTCAGTACGGGCTTTTCGTACTCCTCGTTCATCTTCGCCGTAGTCTTCAGTTCATCAAAGAATTCCGGCTTCTTCTTTGCCAGTATATCCAGACAGGCATTCTCCATCTCAGTCAGAGAAGGATCTGCGATAAACGGATTCTTAAGTTCCTTTTTAAATCTGTCACCATAATCCGAAGATTCTTCAGCCGTACCGAGAGCAACACTCATACGGTCCTTATCATAAGTGATCGTAAAACGTATTCCGCGTATCTGCTCCAGCAGTTTTCCCGTGCGTTCCACCAGTTCCCTGTATCCGCCGCTCTCCAATATATCTTTCAGTATCCCCAGGAATTCCCGCATGCCTTCTGAAGCAGGGCATGCTTCTTCCAGGTCTTTTGCAAGTTCTTCATAAACCTTACAGTATGCGCCTACTTCTCTCAGATGCCACACCACTCTCTGTATGGAGATTGATACTTTCTCTTTTTCGCGTCTGAGTCTCTCCACTTCCTCCATCGCCTGCATAAACTTAAGCAGTGCGCTGTACACGGCATCCTTCCTGACATCCGCATACACCGCCTGCCTGTAAGCCACATCGTCCGCAGTTGCCGGCAGATAGCGATAGTGATTCCTTACTCTCTTCCCCCACTTTGCGCTCAGCTTTTCTATTATCTGAAATAAGTTCAGATCCTGAAAATAAGCTGCGACCTCCAGCGGTTCGAATTCTTTTATTCCGGGATTTAATATACTGAATTCCGCATCCATCTCTTTACCTTCTAAAAGAAGCTGTTTTTAAGCAGCTTCTTTTGTTCTTTCTTTATCTGTTCACTTCATCCATTCTTTTAAGCGCTTTTTCCAGATCACTTTTTTGTACCCTTCCGAAAGGATCTATCTTCTGCTCAGTCTTCGGAGCGCCTTCCGCTCCCCTGCCTTCTACTATCTGCCAGGTAGCCGACCAGCAGACAGCTTCCCAGTGGAAATAATCAACATCGAAATAATCGATATAATCATCACTTCTTCCGAAGTCGATGGCTCTCTTCAGATTCATTGCCTCGGAATATCTCATCAGCATCAGCATCAGATCCTGTCTGGTGATCCACTCACCGACACCGAACTTGTCCGAAGATACATAAGGAAAGCCTGCGCAGATATGCTTTGCTTCACCCCAGAGCAGAGCAGCTTCATATTCGGAACCTGCCGCCACATCCGTAAATCTGCTCTTAAGTCCGCTGACGTCCGGCTTGCCTGCCAGCTCATAGAGTTTCTGCATTACTTCTTCTCTTTTCAGCAGATCAGTCTCATCTATGCCCGCATCCGAATACTGATACGATACATTCTCCGGCAGTATGGCAGGATCGCCTTCAGCGTTCAGCGCTGCCTTATCATCAAAGCAGAGGAAGAATTTATTATCTCCCTGGGTGGAATCATCCCAGCCGTAATCAATGGTCCATGAATGCCCCTTGCATACGGCGGATTCATCCGCTTTCTCACCTTCCTTATAGGTCTTTACAAGGAAAGGATTCTTACTGATATCAAGCGTCGTAAAGTCATTCGTAAATGCCTGCAGGAAATACAGATAAGGATTATTGCTGATATCAAGCGTTGCTATCTGATTGACTGCACAATCAAGTACCGAAAGCTTCGGATTATGTGACAGATCCAGTGTCTTTATTTCCTGATTATAGCTGCACACCAGCTTGAGCAATTCGGGATTATGGCTCACATCTACGCTTGTAGCCCCGTTAGCTGCGCAGTTATAATACTGCAATTCCGGATTCTTGCTTATATCAATGCTCTTAAGTCCCGGATTGTCCCAGATATCAAGACGTTTCATCTTAGGACATTTGGTGACATCGAGAGTCGTCAGTTTATTTCTGAATGCGTCAAGATGCGCCAGTTTCGGACAGTTGCCCAGATTCAGCACCTTCAGCTCACAGGAACCGCACATCAGATGCTCAAGCTCCGGATTGTGGCTCACGTCCAGTATGGGCAGCGGATTGGTATTGCATTCGATAAATGCGAGCTTCGGATTATTAGAAACATTTAAGCATTTGATCTTGCAGTCATAGCAGTATACCCAGAGCAGTTCCGGATTACCGGTAAAATCAAGCTCGGTAAACTTATTGCCCGAACACCACACACCTGTGATGGCCTTATTATGCGACAGGTCCATTTCCGATATATCATTATCCTTACACCACAGTCCCTGTAATGCAGTAAAATACTCAACTCCCTTTATGGACTTGACATTCTTTCCTTCGCAATCAATATTGATCACATACCTGATCTCATCCGGTTCCAGCGTTCCGTTCTTATTTGTATCAAACTGCGATATCACAGCCCTGAAATTGGCATCCGGAAAATGAGCCGCATCGATCTTGACTTCTACAGTCTCCGGACTTTCCTCTTTCTCTTCCTTCTCAAGATCCGCAGTTATGGTAAAACGCAGCTTCGTTTTCTTAGCTGCTTTATTAAACTTACTGAGCGCTTTGTTAAATTTCTTCAGCTTCTTGCCTTTTAAGCCCATGCTCTTTGCAACGGATTTTTTCACGGAAGCTTTAACGATGAAGTACGCTTTATCACTGCACTTCTTGTTTTTCTTGGCACTGAACTTCCATTTAAGCAGACCACTTGCATCGCTTGCGCCGCTCAGTGCCTTTGCAAGAGTCTCCAGCTCATCGCTCTTAACTTCAGCAAACAGATCCTTATCCGCCTTGATCTTTTTTCCGCTGTGCTTTACTACTCTGTAGTAAGATACATTAGCGATAAGATCATAGCTTTTCTCATCAATAGCATAGGGATCGGCTACTATGTATGCATAGGTTATCTTTCTGACATTCTCCTTGGAAGCCTCAGCTCCTGCGGCTGCATACTCTTCCGTTAAGCTGTCTTCTTCCGAGATCGCCACTTCCTCGAAAGCTTCATCATCTTCCGCGATCTCCTCTTCGATCACATCAACATCTTCACCGGTATATTCATTTTCACTTACGGTCACGTCTTCAGTTGCCAAAACAGGCTGAATGTATCCCGTCATTAATACAAAGGATAACAGACCTGCCAGCAGCTTCTTTCTCATTTCATTCCTCCCTCATAACAATAACAATCCCCGGGCATAAAGCCCGAGGATCAATTACTTAATCGTTAAAACCTACCCTTGCCGCATATGTGGTATGCAGCAGTTCGTGCGCCTTGTGACTGTTAGGCTCACCCAGATATTTATCATAAAGTTCCCTTATCTGCGGATTGTTATGGGACTGACGATGTGTCTGTCTCTTATCCTCCAGATAAAGCGCTTTGGCTCTCTTCTCTTTATAGGTATCCATGATGTCATCATCTTCGTGAGGCAGGAAGAATTCACGTACATAAGGTTGTCCGCCGCCGTTGATGCAGCCGCCGGGACATCCCATTATCTCTATGAACTGATACTTCGACTTACCTGCCCTTATATCATCAAGAAGCACCTTTGCGGACTTCATGCCCGATGCGATGGCAACGTTCACTGTAGTTCCGTTGATATCCAGTGAAGCTTCCCTTATACCTGCTTCGTGACCACGTACGGTCTCGAAGGTGATGGGATCTGCTTCCTCGCCCGTAAGCTTGTAGTATACGGTACGCAGAGCCGCTTCCATAACACCGCCGGTCACACCGAAGATAACGCCTGCGCCTGAATAATCACCCATGATATCCTGATCCCAGCCTTCATCCGGCAGTCTTTCAAAGATGATGCCGGCTCTCTTGATCATTCTTGCCAGCTCTCTTGTAGTAATTACCGCATCGACATCAGGTATGCCGTTCACTTTCAGCTGATCACGCTGTCTCTCGAATTTCTTTGCCGTACAGGGCATAACCGATACAACAAAGATATCTTCGGGAGCTATGTCATGCTGTTTAGCCCAGTAGGACTTGATCACTGCGCCCTGCATCTGATGAGGTGATTTACAGGATGAAAGATGAGGCAGGAGATCACTGTAGTTATACTCTGCATAGTTGACCCAGCCCGGCGAACAGGAAGTGATCATCGGAAGCACTCCGCCGTTCTGCAGACGGCCCAAAAGCTCCGTTCCCTCTTCCATTATCGTTAAGTCCGCGCCGAAGTTAACATCATATATTCTCTTGAAGCCCAGTCTTCTCATTGCGGCTATCATCTTGCCGGTAACAACTGTTCCGATGGGATAGCCGAATTCTTCGCCAAGGGCAGCCCTTACCGCAGGCGCTGCCTGGGCGATGACTACCTTGCCTTTTGCAAAAGCTTCATCGATAAGCTCTATCTCCGAATGCTCCATCAGCGCACCCGTAGGACATACGCTGACGCACTGTCCGCACTGGATACAGGGTGAATCATTGAAGCCTCTGTCCTGAGCCGGTGAAACAAAGGTATTGAAGCCTCTGTTCTCATATCCGAGTATGCCCAGGCCGTGAGCATTCTTGCATCTCTCTATACATCTTCCGCAAAGTATACACTTGGAAGTATCCCTTACCAGACCTGGAGCCAGCTGATCGATATGAACTTCCGAATGCACACCGCCGAACACATCGGCTCTTGCACCGGTTACGTTTGCAACATGCAGAAGCTCACACTTACCGTTCTTATCACACTGCTGGCAGAACTGATTATGATTGGACAGCAGAAGCTCTACGCTCATACGTCTTGCGGTAGTTGCCGCAGGTGAAGATATGGTTATCTCCATTCCGTCCGATACGGGATATACGCAGCTTGCCACCAGTCCTCTCGCGCCCTTTACTTCAACAAGGCAGACACGGCAGGATCCCTGATTACATTCTCCGTGGTTAAAAGAACAGAGAGAAGGGATCTCGTATCCGCATTTTCTGGCAGCCTCCAGGATAGTGAGCCCTTCCTCTACCTGATGGCTGACACCTTCTATTTTAATAGTTACCAAAGCCATGCTTCTCTCCTCCTACTCTTTAGTAATAGCCATGAACTTACAGTTGCTCTTGCACAGTCCGCACTTCGCGCACTTATTCTGATCGATCGCAAAGGAGGCGAGTTTGTGTCCTTCGGCGATATAATCGGTCCTCGATATACAGCTGACAGGACAGTTCCTTGCGCAGAGACCGCAGCCGATACAGATGTCCGGATTGATCCTGTACTGCATGAGACTCTTGCAGACATGAGCCGGGCAGCGCTTATCAACTATATGAGAGATATACTCATCCCTGAAATGCCTGAGTGTGGAATTGACCGGATTGGCCGCTGTCTGGCCCAGAGCGCAGAGTGAGTTCTTCTGTATGGTCTTGCTGAGTTCTTCAAGAGTATCAAGGTCTTCCATCGTACCCTTGCCCTCAGTTATCTTTGTGAGTATCTCAAGTATCCTCTTGGTACCGATACGGCAGGGTGAACACTTTCCGCAGGATTCATCGCAGATGAATTCCATGTAGAACTTGGCCACATCCACCATACAGTTATCTTCATCCATGACGATGGCTCCGCCGGATCCCATCATCGAACCCTTCTGTACCAGGTTGTCAAAGTCAATGGGCTCATCCAGGAATTCCTCGGTAAGACAGCCGCCGGAAGGACCGCCGGTCTGTATTGCCTTGAACTTCTTGCCGTTGGGTATGCCGCCGCCTATATCATATATGAGTTCACGAAGAGTAGTTCCCATAGGCACTTCCACAAGACCTACATTGTTTACCTTACCGCCCAGGGCGAACACCTTGGTTCCCTTTGAACCTTCGGTACCTACTTTTGCAAATTCCGCTGCGCCTTCTCTTAAGATATAAGGCACACAGGCAAGGGTCTCCACGTTATTTACTATGGTGGGTTTTCCCCAGAGACCTTTCACTGCGGGGAAAGGAGGACGGGGACGCGGCATACCGCGCTTACCTTCTATCGAGTTAAGCAGCGCCGTTTCCTCACCGCAGACGAAGGCGCCTGCTCCGAGTCTTATATGACAGTCAAAGTCAAAGCCGGTGCCGAGTATGTTCTTGCCCAGCATTCCTGCTTCCCTTGCATTCTGTATAGCTTTTTTAAGACGTGCGACTGCAACCGGATATTCGGCGCGGACATAGAAGTAACCTTCCTTTGCGCCTATGGCATAGCCTGCGATCATCATGCCTTCGATCACGGCTATGGGATTTCCTTCAAGTATGGAACGGTCCATGAATGCGCCGGGGTCACCCTCGTCACCGTTACATACGACATATTTTTCATCTCCCTCGGAACCAAGGGCAAACATCCACTTGCGTCCTGCAGGGAAGCCTCCGCCTCCTCGTCCGCGGAGCCCGGAGAGCAGCACTGTATCAGCCACATCCTTCTGTGACATTGACAGAGCCTTCTTAAGTCCTTTGAAAGCGCCGAAGCCGAGAGCTTCATTAAGATCCTCGGGATTGATGACGCCGCAGCCGTGAAGCGCTATGCGGCGCTGTTTCTTATAGAAATTGATATTATCCTGCTTTGCGACTTTTTCATTTGATACGGGATCCACATAGAGCAGACGCTCTACCACTTCACCGCGTCCTATATCCGAATCGACTATCTCTTCAACATCATCAAGAGTCACCATTCTGTAAAGCGTATCCTCGGGATATATCTTTACAAAAGGTCCCTGAGAACAGAAACCGAAACAGCCCGCAAGATTAACGGTAGCCTTTCCGTTCAGGCCCTTCTTTGCAAGCAGCTCCGTGAATTTGGCTGCGATCTCTTTTGAATTGCTGGAGAGGCATCCTGTTCCGCCGCAAAGCACTATGTGACGCATGGAATCTGCGCCTTTCAGCTTTCCTTCCATGCTCTCTTCGCACTGCGCGCTTATTCTGTCAAGTTCTTCTACGGAAGTGATCTTATTCATGCCGATGCCTCCTTCTTATAAGATGCTATGATATCTTCAACTTCTTCAACATCAACCTTGGGATATACCTTGCCGTTGATGCTGACAGCCGGCGCGATACCGCAGGCGCCTATACATCTTAAGGCATCAAGCGTAAACAAACCGTCCTCTGTAGTCTGTCCGGGTGTAATACCCAGCAGCTCGGAGAAACGGTCTATAACGATCTGCGCTCCTTTGACATAGCATGCCGTACCCAGACAGCAGCCTATAACATATTTTCCCTTCGGAGTAAGCGAGAAAAAAGAATAGAATGTAACAACACCATATATCTCAGCTACCGATATCCCGGTCTTTTCGGATACTATCTCCTGGACTTCCAGCGGAATATACCCGTACTCGTTCTGGATATCGCTGAGTATCATCATCAGCGGTGTCTTTTCACTTTTGTATCTGTCGCAGATCTCTCTGATCTGCTTTTCGGCAGTGGCATTTAGTTTCCCCATCAGTATACCTCCTACGTTTCATATATAAAACCACCTCAGTATACTATACAACAGCCGCCGCCTTTTTTCAAATATTTCCATGATCTTCTCCTTTTCTTCCTGACGCATGCCTTGTCTGAATGGGATAATTATGGTATTATTAAGACACCACGAAAGGAGGCGCTTATGCCACAGATCATTCCGATTAAAGATTTGAAAGATACCGCAGCTGTATCCGAACTATGTCACAAGATGGAAGAACCTGTTTTTGTTACTAAAAACGGATATGGTGATATGGTACTTATGAGTATGGAACTCTTTGAAAAAACTCGCAGAAAATGGGAGCTTTATAATGATATCGAACTGTCTGAGGAACAGATTAAAACAGGTAAGACAAAAGATGCGAGGAAGGCTCTTGCGTCAGTGAGGGAGAAGTATGGTTTATGATCTGATCATCACTGACCGGGCAGATGAACTTGTCGATAATATTGTTTCGTATCTGAAGAATAAATTGAAAAATCCCGATGCTGCATTACGTTTTGTTGATGAGCTCGATGCAGTTTATGGTAATTTAGAGGAAAACCCTTTCCGCTACCCTGAGAGTCAGGATCAGTACTTGTCACGCAAAGGCTATCGCGAAGCTCTTCTGCAGGGAATGTCTTATCGCATAGTATTCCGTATCGATGAGTTTACGATATATATCGTAGGGGTTTACCACGACCTTGAAGATTATGGGAAAAAGATCGAAGAATAAATGCCTCATATCAAGGCACTTTCTTTATCAAGCTCTTCAGCAAGTTCATAGAGCGTCCAGTTAAGATTGGTGGGCGTCACCACCGCCTTCAACCTGATCTTTTCGATTCCTGCCTCATTATAAGCATCCAGAAACCGTTCCAAAGCTTCATCTTCGATCCCATAGAAAAACATCAGCTCGGGAAGTCCGTATAGCATCGGAACCTGCTTATGCTTAGCCGCCGTCTTAAGCGGCATGCCGCAGATATCCGACACCGTCCTGTTAACATCCCCGCCTGAAAGGCTGCACAGTTCTATCTTCTGCTCATTGCAGAGTTTCTCTATTGCCTGTTTTTTTCCGGTATTCTTTGTGTAAAAATAGATGCGTTTCATAAATATCCCTTACCAAGTAACTGTTTGTGTATTCATGCATCATTGTTACAGTATATACTTTGCTAATACCTGACTAAGAGCAATAATATTCGTATTTCCCTTAAATTCAAACGTTGCTGTAAAGCCGTTAGCAAAAGAAAGTACCAATTCTGAATCAGGAACAATCTCAAGCAGGCCGGGGGTCTGTACCGCAAAAAACTGTACTTTCGAATAGGGTAAGGATGAATATGATTTTCTTGTTCCGGTGAGTCCCTGTATGTCGACAGATATGATTCTTTTATCTGTAAAGATCATTTGGTCTCTTACTGTTTTAAATGCGCTTATTATCTCTTCCCCCGGAATCAATAACCCATTCACCTCTGAACGTATCTCTTCAATTTCAATAGGCTTAAGATTAAATATGCTATTTTTTGATATATTGATCATGCTTGTTCTCCTTTCCCAATACTATTATTAGATACAAATTCCGCTACAACTGCATTCTTTTTTGTCTCATTGCCCATTCTTCATGTTTACGTATTTTCTTTATAGCTGATTCGATAGATAAGGCGTATGCTTGAGTATGCAGATTTCTGCCGGGATGTTGATGTTTAATAACATAATTTCTGCCATTTATCATACTTTTCGGCGCCCTTTCCACAATCCATAATTGTTTCGTTTCCGGCGACAAATATGAACGATTGGAACAAATAGCTTTACTTATATTGTCTTTACTTTTGGACATAGTTTCACCTCCTTTCGAAGATGAATCACCATGTCACAAATTCGTCGGTCCCCTGCAACACTGCCCGTATTTAATAGCGAGCTTTAGATGACGTCTATATCACCATTGTGATGACTCGGATATTCGTTCTTTTGGAAGTCAAAACGCACCGATGCCCTAGGCAAAATCGGAAGCCGACACTGAGTCAAAGTCTCACTTTGGAAATAGAATCTCCATCGCCTTCCCAAGAACAATATCATTATTACATCTTATTGTTTTTCCGTCAATGAGAGATGATAATCGGATATAGGATCATACTGAAATCTCGATAAATGCTCGAAAGGCTGTATCTGTCTGCCTCGGAACAGACCGCAGCCGTCGTTGATCAGCTGGTTGTTGAAAGCCTTGAACATGTTGACGTTGACTTTGGCAAGGTCAAGCTCCAGCAGTTTGATCAGTCTCTCATATGCTTCATCAAAAACCCTGCACTCACCCGGCTGAATGATATCCCGCTTAACACGATGTTCTTCCTGCTTTTTCTCATAACCGAAGTGATTGGCGGCGCCGATCTCGGCGAAGTCATCCATATCTTTTGTACGTAGCTGCACTTCAGTAAAACATCTCGCATGATTATCATAAAAAGTGATATGGAGTGAACGGTAGCCTGAAGGACGGGGAGTACGTACGTAATCTCTGTAATATTGACGGACACTATCACTTAGCGCGCCGGCGTATTCCGGATTCTGATGTCCTGAGAGTTCCGGCGTGAAGCCACGTTCTTCAAGAAAGGCGGGCAGGATGTTTGCTATCTCATAAAGATATTTTGTCTCCTGATCTTCAAGGCTTTCTTCCGGCGATACATGACATACCGGTAAAGAGACAACGATGCGGTAGGCGATCAGATCCCTGAAGCAGTTGATATTGCTCTTGATCTCGGTATCTGTCGGAAACTTTCCGTTGGTCCTGTAATACTCATATATATACTCAAGCACATAGGCATTGAACTTTTCCTCGGCGCGTATAAGGGACTTGATCCTGCCCTTGAAGGTGAAGGCCAAGAAGGGATACTTCTGTGTCATATACAGGTAAAACTCCTTGATCCTGTTGGACTGTGAGGTCAGAAAATCCGTATGTTCCAGCTGCTCTATGATCTGGATCAGGAAGTTGCTGTGTGCAAGGTCTATGGCATTGCCGCTGCCTATCGCTTCTTTTTTCAGATCGTCGGAATAACGCAGCAGTATCTTTAGCACCGTATCACCGGAATACAGATAATCGTTTAATGAGATCATTTTAAACTCCTCATAATACAAAAGGCGCTCCATCTCCGAGATGAAACGCCTTTGTTTCGTAAATCGTATAAATCCTATCATTTTTGCGAGCGAAACGCAAGTTATTTCGTAAATCTGATATTGCAATCCGCCGTGATAAATGTTAGTATCTAATCGGAGCATGAAGCAAAGGCGTTTCATCCGTTTGGATGGAGCGCCCTTTTTTTGTCAGATCGGAGGCAGGGTGATGGCAGCTTTTGACAGAGTAAAGAGCGGAATACCGGAGATGGATACGGCCCTTGATAATATCAGGCTCGGTGATAACGTGGTGTGGCGTGTGTCGGAGCTGTCCGAGTTTAAGCTTTTCATGGAACCCTATGTAAAGCAGGCCATAGAGGACAAACGAAATATCATTTACTTCCGTTTCGCAAGTCACGAACGGCTGATAGAGGACAGGCCTGAAATAAAAACAGTTGAAGTGGCTCTTTCTCATCGCTTTGAGAACTTCACTGTTGATATCCATAATGTGATAGAAAAGGAAGGAAAGGATGCCTTCTATGTTTTCGACTGCCTGTCGGAACTGCAGACCGCCTGGGCCACGGACCTGATGATGGGAAATTTCTTCAGAGTGACCTGTCCTTTTCTCTTTATACTTGATACCGTGGCGTTCTTTCCGATCATCAGGGGAAAGCATTCGGTACAGGCTATCAACAAGATACTGAATACCACCCAGCTTTTCTTTGATGTATATTCCGATAAAAAGAATATCTATGTACGTCCCGAAAAAGTATGGAACAGAAATTCAGATACCATGTTCCTTCCGCATACCTATGATCCGGAAAGCGGAGAGTTCAGACCGATCCTTGACGGAGTGAGATCCAGCAGGTTTTATCAGACTCTCGGAGCAGCCCAGCGTTCCGCCCAGGAACAGTATTCGGATTCCTGGGACCGTTTCTTTAACCGCGTAAAGCTTATGAGAGAAAACGGAATGGATATCACCGAGGACTGTATATCCATGTGCAATATCATGATGACCCGGGATGCCAAAATGCGTGAGATGGTTAAAAAGCATTTTACTGCTGAAGATTATTTTGCGGTAAGGGATCACATGGTGGGGACAGGTATGATAGGAGGCAAGGCCTGCGGCATGCTGCTGGCCAGAGCCATCATAAGAAATAAGGAAGCTGATATCAGTGAAGTGCTGGAACCCCACGACTCTTTCTATGTAGGCTCCGATCTTTACTATACATATATCGTTGACAACAATCTCTGGGATACCAGGATAAAGCAGCGTACCGAAGAGGGATACTTTACCCTTGCAGAAGAATTTGCAAACAGGATAATGGGGGGAGTCTTCTCGGAGGCCATGCGTGAACAGTTCGTGAGGATCATCGAATACTATGGGCAGGATCCCTATATCATACGTTCAAGCTCTATACTGGAAGATGGTTTCGGAAATGCCTTTGCAGGTAAATATGAATCGGTATTCTGCGTGAACAGGGGCAGTCTCGAGGAACGTCTTGAAGAATTCGAGCACGCGATCAAGATCGTATACGCAAGTTCCATGAGCCTTTCGGCCCTTGACTATCGTAAAAGACGCGGCCTTGACAAGAGAGATGAACAGATGGCGCTGCTGATACAGCGTGTGTCCGGATCCTATTACGGAATGAACTACATGCCCTGCGCCGCAGGTGTGGGCTATTCCTACAGTCCATACAGGATCATGAAGGACAGTGATCCGACTGCAGGCATGTTAAGACTGGTGATGGGACTCGGAACCTCGGCAGTAGATCGCACCGAAGGTTCATATCCGAGGATAGTCAATCTGGATATGCCGGAAAAGACCTCCTACTCTTCTTCCGCTGACAAGCATAAGTTCTCACAGGGAAAGGCTGAAGTGATAAACATGCAGGAACGTTCCCTGAAAAGATTCGCGCTGGATGTATTGGAAAAAGATATGCCAAAGTATCTGGATAAGATACTGCTGGAGCATGACTATGAAGCAGAGAATCGGCTGTACGAAAGAGGCATCAGCAGGCAGGTGAAATTCATATCCTGCAAAGGACTCGTAGCGAATAAAGAACTGATGGAAAAGATGCGAAGGATGCTTCATTGCATACAGGAGGAATATGAGTATCCGGTAGATACGGAGTTTACGATCAACATTTTGGAGAACGGAGAATACTCGGTAGACCTGCTGCAGTGCAGGCCCCTGCAGGTACAGAAAACAGAGGGCGGTACCGTTGTTCCTGCCGGAATAAAGGATACTGACATACTGCTGGAGAGCAGAGGAGCATCCATGGGAATGTGCAGGACCACGGAGCTTGATATCATAGTTCTTGTTGATCCCGTGAAATATTACAACATGCCTTATAAGGAAAAAGATCTGGCAGCAAGACTGATCTCAAAGATCAGCTGGCATTATCGTGATATGAACAAGCATCTGATGCTGATAGTTCCGGGAAGGGTGGGAACTTCTTCACCCGAACTCGGAGTGCCCACAACTTTTTCGGATATCAGCGCTTTTGAAGTGATATGTGAGACTGAGGAAACAAAGGCAGGATATAATCCGGAACTGTCTTACGGAAGCCATATCTTCCAGGATCTGGTAGAAGCGCAGATACTCTATACTGCTGTGTTCCACAACGAAAAAACTCTGCATTACTCTCCGGAAAAACTGGAAGCTTTTCCGGATATAGTCGGAGATTTCGAGGATAAGGAAATGCTTAAGGATATCGTTCATGTATATGATGTAAGCAGCCGCAAGTGTGCGGTATATAACGATATAGCAAACGAACATTTAGTGATCGCTTTTACCAAGTGAAAAGAAAGGCCGGGTGAATGAAATGAAAAATAAGCTTATCAAAGCGGCAGCTGCAGTGCCTGAGTTAAGGATCGGAGATGTAAAGTACAATACCGGGCGTATCATCGAAATGATAAGAGAACTGAAAACATGCGGACTGGTGGTATTTCCGGAACTGAGTATTACCGGATATACCTGTGCAGATCTTTTCGAAAGTGAATTGCTGCTTGAGAGTTCGGAAAATGCTTTGTCCGACATTGCAAAAGAAACCGAAAAATATGCATTAACGGCGGTGGTCGGATTGCCGCTTCGTTTTGATAATTGCATATACAATTGCGCTGCCCTGCTTTCACAGGGAAAGATAAAAGCTGTCATACCGAAATCCTTCCTGCCGAATTACAGCGAGTTCTATGAATGCCGCTGGTTTGCATCAGGAAGGGGACTGAAGGAAAGAGTTATAAAGATAGGAAATGAAGATATTCCTTTCGGAAGCGATATACTTGCGGAGGATCCGATTTCCGGTGCCGTACTCGGAGTTGAACTGTGCGAAGATCTGTGGGTGCCGGATAAACCCAGTACTCATGCTGCCCTCGCCGGCGCAAATATGATCGCGAACCTTTCTGCTTCGGATGAACTGATAGGCAAACAGGAATACAGACGGGAACTTGTCAAACAGCAGAGCGGCTCCTGCTACTGCGCATATATCTATTCTTCGGCAGGAACAAATGAGAGCAGCACTGATATGGTGTTTTCCGGACACAGTATAATCGCGCAGAACGGCAGCGTGCTGAAAGAAAGCATTTTTCCTGTATATCCGCATGCTGAAACTGCGCTGATCGATCTTGGCTGCATCATGCATAACAGAAGAAGACAAAATACATATGAGAATGATCCTGCCGGTGAATACAGGAGAGTCGGTGTAAGTATACAGTCTGTGGGAAAAGACAGATGCAGCATAGGAGAACTGGCAGCGATCATAAAAGAACAGGATCACTTCATCCCAAGAAATCCTTTTGTACCGGCTGATAACAATGCAAGGGATGAAAGATGCAGAATGATACTTAAGATACAGGCAAACGGGCTGGCTACAAGAGTAAGGGCAAGCGGGATAAAGAACCTGGTGATAGGAATATCGGGCGGGCTGGATTCCACCCTTGCGCTTATAGTCTGCGCGGAAGCAAAGAAGCTTATAGAAGATATACGCATCATGGCATATACGATGCCGAACGAAGGCAATACTTCCGGCCGTACCTATGAGAACGCAAAGAAACTGATGAGACTCTTAGCTGATGAGGAGTATGAGATAGCCATCAAGGAAGGTGTAGACCTGCATCTAAAACAGCTGGGACATGAGCCGGGCTACATGGGTGAGGGGGATGTTGCATATGAAAATGCCCAGGCGAGGATGAGGACCTATCTGCTGATGGATGCGGCAAATATGAACAACGCGCTGGTGGTCGGTACCGGAGACCTGTCGGAGCTGGCTCTCGGCTGGTGCACCTATAACGGTGATCACATGTCTATGTATGCGGTGAATGCATCGGTGCCGAAGACGCTGGTGAAGTTTATCTGCAGATCCTATGCACAGTTCTGCGGGGACGCCGGACTTGCGAAAGTACTGCTTGATATCTGTGATACGCCTATCACACCGGAACTGACACCTAACAAAGACGGCGTGATCGCACAGAAGACGGAGGAGAAGATAGGAAAGTACGATCTGAATGACTTCTTCCTTTATTACACTCTGCGTTACGGTTTCGAACCAGCCAGATGTGCAGCCTATGCCCTGAGCGCATATCCGGAGCTGACAGAGGATGAAGTAAGGGATGCGGGAAGGAAATTCTTTAAGAGATTTTTCTCGCAGCAGTTCAAAAGAAGCTGCCTGCCCGACGGACCTAAAGTCGGTTCGGTCACTCTTTCTCCGAGAGGAGACTGGCGCATGCCCAGTGATGCGACTGTAAATCTCTGGCTTGAGGAATTGTAAGACTTCGCTTTTGCCCCGGCCTGTGTTATAATGAGCTTTATGAAAAATAAAGTGAAAAATCTTATAAAGTATATGGGGTGCCTGATCATGCTCTTAGGTTTATTCGGCTGCGGGAAACAGGAAAATGAAGTGAACACGAATAATTCCGGCACTGAGCTGTCAGAAACGGAAGCTGAGACCCTAAAGTTTTCTTTCACCAGCAGGATCGAAGAAGCAGATATATGGATCATTCCCGATACTCAGGATAACAGGAAGACAACACTCTGGGGAAGCACGACGATAAAGGCTCTCGCGCAGGACGCTACGGCTGAGGTTGCTTTATCTGATTTAAGTGAAGACGGCAAATACCTGCTGCGTGTGATCGACCATGACAGTATGTATTATTCGGCAGATGCCATAGAGATCCCCGAGGGCTGTTCCATGGAGCTTAAAGAACTTGACGGACCCATGAGCGCGGAACTTGAAGTGTTTGACGCTGACGGTACGTCGTTTGCAACTTATGAAGTCTTCATGGGAAGACTATGACAGCAGCTTTTCACTGAACTCATAGAGCTTCTTTGCCAGCTCCGGATCCTTCGATCTTTTCGAAGATTTCGCTATCTTACAGTCATAGAAATATTCACCGCTGATGTCTTTAACCGAATCATCAGTCGCAAGGAAGATAGCAGTCCTTGCGCCTTCTTCGGGTGTTCTGAAGAAGGGTTTAAGCATGCCGGTGATCGTTTTGCCGAAACCCGTCTTTCTGTCTATGCCTATATTGGTCGCAACTGCGCCGGGATGACAGCAGTTGACCGTTATCCCTCTGTCTGCAACACGTCTTGCCAGCTCCCTTGTAAAGAGGACATTTGCCAGCTTGCTCTGGGAGTAGGCTTTCACCACATTAAAGCCTTTAGTTAAATTAATGTCATCAAAATGTATCTTCCCGGTCTTATGCGCGCCTGATGCAACATTTACTATACGCGCTCCCTCACCCATCATATCAAGCAGTTCCGTAGTCAGCAGAAAGTGTCCGATATGATTGATGCCAAACTGCTTCTCCAGTCCTTCTTTAGTCTCCTGTCTGTCAAGGGAGATAAAGCCTGCATTGTTTACCAGGATGTCCAGATGATCAAACATCTCATGCACCTGTTTTGAGAAAGCCCTGACGGATGCATAATCCCCCAGGTCGCAGAGGATCAGATATGTACGGCTGTTACCGTCACTTAACAGTTTTTTGTATGCCTCTTTACCACGCTTCTCATCCCTGCAGAGCATGATCACGGTCGCGTCTTCATCGAGAAATGCGCGGGCGGTGGCAAACCCCATTCCTGAGTTTGCCCCCGTTACTACTGCGATCTTATTAAGCAGCTTTTTCATATATCAGCTCTCCCGTTCTGCTTTCCTCAGTTCGCTTCGCCGAAGAATCCGGCATAAGGGAACTGATAATGAAGGAATTTGTTTCCGAACATTTCAGCTTCTTTGCCCTGAACACTGCCGTTGATGATCTCCGTAGCGCCTTCGATCAACAGCGATATCAATTCTTTTTTCACAGGCAGCGTGCCGTGAGAAGGAAAGATCTCATCAAAGCGCTCTTCATAAGTCCTCAGCTTTTCCATGCTGGGAATGTACTTCTTCATGTCCCTGAATTTACCGAACATGAATACATTGCCGTCCTGTACCGAATCTCCGGAATACAGAACTCTGTTGTTGATATCAAGTATAGCGACGCTCCCCGGCGTATGTCCCGGTATCTCTATTATCTCCAAAGGTCTGTCTCCGAGATCGATGATATCCCCGTCAACGATGGGAACCATCTCACCGGTGCCGCCGGCAGCGCGGTAATTCTCTTCTTCCGCAGGATTCATATACATCTTTTCGAAAGCGCCGTTACCCGATATATGATCTCTGTCGGCGTGAGTATTCAGCAGATACAGCGGCTTATCACTCAGCTTTTCACCATAGGCTTTTGCATCCGGTACATTCATTCCGCTGTCTATCATCAGCGCCTTTTCCGATCCTTCCAAAACGAAAAATCTTACAATCCCGTCCTCGATCCGCCATGTATGCTGATCAACTGCAATGATATCTGCCATAACTTATACCTACCTCATTCTTTTAACTATATATTATGATAGAAATTATGTTCCAGATCATACTCGGAACAGTGCAGGTCGACTTCATCGGGTATGCCTGCTCTTTCATCCAGTACCACATATCTTCCGGTCCCTGTATGCGCATCCCATTCATGCAGATACGACAGCATGGTGAAATTGAACACCTCTGTCACTCCGGCCTCTTGATCATCTAAAGAATTATTGAATGCATTGATCACCTGTCCGTCTTTCAGCAGCCTGATAAACAGGAAGGTTTCCTTATGTATGGTCTTAACGATGAATTCCAGATCATACTCATTCCCCAGCTTGTTCCTGGTAACAGCTATCGCCTTATCCCTTACTTCCTCCACCTGCTTATCAATATACTCCTGCACCTTATCCCCGGTAAAGATCCCGAAGATACTCTCTTCGACCTGACCTTCATATCTGTATCCGATGTTATATTCGGATATCTTATCGAAGATGAAAAAATACCGAAAGGGCAGACCTATCATATCCTCATCCATGTATTCCTTACCGTCTTTTGTTGTGATAAAAGTCACCTGTGGAGATTTTGCGATAATGCTTTTTATCTCTCCGTAAGGAATAGTGATCTTCTTAAATAATTTCTTCAGATATATCCCTTTTTCATCAGCTTCGAATTTCATCTGTCACCCCCGATATTACTGTTCAAATACTTTTCTGAACTCCGTGATATTTTTGCCGTCCTCCCTGCCGTATATGGCAAAGCATATCTCTTCAAAGAAAACTCCGAGCTTTTCATCGATAATGGCTTCCCTGAAATAGCCGGCCACTTCTTCAGGCTTGTTTCCGAATGCGCCGCAGCCCCAGGCTCCTAGCACCAGCTCTTTATAGCCTCTCTCTGCAGCAGCCTTAAGTATTATCTTTATCCTTCTTATAAAAGTCTCTTTTATCTTTGCCGGCGAAGCAAGTACTGCAGCGCCGTATCTGTTTGGCGCCGGAGCAGTTATCACGGCTGTTATGAAAGGCTCATCAAGCAGGTTCAGCTTCTCATCCCTGAATACCAGCACCTCAGGCGATATTATCATATAGTCCGATTCCACACTGCTTATATGAGTATTATTGTACTTATACATCTCTGCAGCCTTGGCGGAAGTTATGGATTTATACAGTGTGCTGCATCTGCACAGAGCTTCCTCCTGGGCTGTCGCACCCAGGCGGAATCCGCCGCCGGGATTATGCGCATTTGCAAAGTTCATCACCAGTGCCTTATCGTAATCCCGGGCCGCTGCGTAGGAATCACTGTTCTTTATGACTATCCTGCACATATCCTTATTCTCCGGCAGGGACAGTTCCTTCTTAAGCAGTTCCTCTCCCATCTTCGGCGTGATGATCTCAGCCTCATAAAAGCTGCCCTCAGGAAACTTTACTTCCGTCCCGTTTACGCTGTAACATGCCTTTTCACATATCTTAAGCGTTTCATTTCCTACAGCTATCAGATTCATATATACATCCTCATTCCGTTATCTTCTTCTCAAACTGTTTTATCAGTTCCAGGTTATACAGCTCATATTCATTGAGTATCCCCTCATCAAACTCCGAGGCTTCATACATCGGATAGTACCATTCCATCTGATCAAAATACGACTGCAGCTCCTTATCGTTAAACATCCTTCCGTGTCTTGCATATATCTCGTTACGCGCGATCCTTAGTTCTTTTGCATTAAGTCCTTCCAGCTCGTCTTCCGAGAGTTTTCGCCAATCGCTGTCAGGAAGTATCATGCCGTCGGTGATCATGCTCTGATCTATATCGCCTCCGCCCGTCGGATCGATAACGAACCACTTCGGAAGGTTTGAGATAAAACGGTACTTACCGTTATCATCAACAAAAGTGATGCAGCGACTCTCGTCCAAATGATCATAGGTTGCGATATACTCGCCGTTCTCGTAATGCACATCCGTCAGCTCTACCGAGAAGCGGTTGGTATCACCATGCTGATTGATATACAGATCATAGCCCTTGAGATAAACAAAAGTCAGCGGATTATTCATATCCGAATATTCATAACCCGTAGTCTCTTTAACAAAAGCTCTTACATCATCGCCGGCTATCACGGTGAGATCCGTATATATCTCATCCTCTCCGCTCTCCTTCAGATAAGCATTCTTTATCTTTGCGGAAGGATAGCCCATGTCAAATCCCGCGCCGTCATAGAACACTTCATCCCAGTATATGTCTCTCGGATCAGAAAATATACAGCCCATGAAGCCGTAGTAGCTTCCGCTGTTAAGCTTGTTCTCTACTTCTCTAAACACATCACTGCTTACATTCGTGAATATCTCCCTGCCTGTTAATTCAGCTTCGGGTTCGGGCTCCTGCTCGGGTTCAGGTTCAGGTTCGGGCACCGTCTCGATCTCTGTCGGTGTCGGAGTCTCTGTCACAACACTTTCACTGCTCTTATCTTCCCTTCTTTTACGCGAAGTCTGCTCCTCCTCCGGCTCATCCGCGCCACAGCTTATCATAAGCATTCCGGCCAGTATCATCACCATTAACAAAAGATATGTTCTCTTTTTTCTCATATGCAGCCCCTTCTCTTCATGAATCATATCTCACTTTACACTACATGTTTATCAAGGATAAGTCCTGTTAACATAGTTATTGGCATTGTCGAATTCACTCGGACGTATTTCATCATTTATGCAGAAATCCGCAATATAGAATTCTCCTCCGTCAGAAGCCTTGAAATAATAAAGCGTTACCGGCGCGTCCTCACTTCTCGGGCAGTCTCCGGTAGCCGTCACCTGTTCAAGATCAAAACCGGTCTCCGCAAAAGTCACGATCTCGCTCCTTAAATATTCCGCATCCGCATCTATTTCTTTTGCCTTGTAAGTATACTCCTCGATCATTGCCTGGTCCGCGCCCGACCACTCCAGCTTCGGAAGAATGATATGTCCCGCCACTTCTTCATCTCTGCCGTAGTATCCCGTACGGTCATGATAATAGCTGCTTTGAGCATAGGCCATGATGACTAAGTTATCCAGTCTGTGCTTCAGATTGTTCTTCTGATATATATCTGCGATCTCAATAGCTGCCTGTTTGGCCGAGTTAGGATCGCCCGCATAGACTGTCGGTCCCAGGTCAGTACTGAAAGTCGCCCCATACTTTTGCTCTATATTACTGATCTCTGTCTGCTGATCTGCTTTTATCTTATCCACAAGAGCATATTGAAAATCATCCGAGGCCCCCGGCATGCTGCCGAATTCTTCGCCATCCATGATAAAGGCATCCATGTAACTGGTAACCCTGTAATCAAAATCCTGCAGCTTATCATGCAGGACGACTGTGGCGCCGTCAGGATCCTCGGTTTTGGAAACCACTGTAGCAGACCCGTGGGCGCGCTTGGCTTCACGGATAAGCTTGTTGGCGCTCTTCGTATGTCCGCATGCGGCCAGACTGAGCATCATAACACACAGTATCAGAGCCGTTACGATCTTCTTCATATTCATTTCCTCACACATACCCTGTACAGTCTTTTTTCCAGCCTGTATCTGCTCATGATCTCTTCCTTCAGATATTCGATCTCAAACTCTTTAAAAAACTTCCGTATATCCGCCTCGTCAAAGAAACGTTTCATCGTTCCCTGACTGCTTTCAAAAACATGGTACTCTATCTCCTTACCCTGTCCTGCGCCGTGGTTAACGTCATTGATCGAATTGACTCGCAGGATTATATGTCCTCCCGGAAGAAGTATGCGCTTTAGTTCCGAGATTATCATCTCCGTATCCTTCTCTCCGAAATAATGCAGGCAGAGGTCTGCGATGATCACTTCAAAACTCTCATCCTCAAAATCAAAACCCTCCAGCATATCCATGCATCTTGCTTCTCTGATATCCGGGAAATTAGCTTTAAGATTTGCAATGGCATGTTCCGAGCCGTCGCAGGCTATCACCTGTTTTCCCTTCTCCGTAAGATACTTGGTATCATTGCCGCCGCCGCAGCCAAGATCCATTATCGGCCTCGTTGAAGCCATTATGATATCATCAAATCGCTCCAGCCAGTCATCAACTTTGATCTTCGTGCTGTCGTAGCTCTGATGTACATCCTCCCAATATTTTTTCGAATTCTCCCTGTATTTCGGCTCCATATTTATTTATATGCCTTTCTTATTTCCTTCAGTTCCTTTGCGAATCTCTCTGCCACTTCATCAGGTCCGACTATCTTTATCTTTGTGCCGAGTGAGAATATCCAGCCTAAGAACTGATCACTGAGCGCCACGTCAACTTTCGTTTCCGACCAGCCGTTTTTCTCGGAACGGTATATGGGTATGTCTTTGCCGAAACGGTCGATCAGTACGCCTACGATATCATTCTTAAACTGCAGTCTTACCCTTACTTCCTCACCGCCGAACATGCCGAAGTTTATTCTCGCATATGCAGCCATATCTATTTTCTGAAAATGTCCTCTTCCTTCACGGCTTTTTTCCGACACCTCGATATTTCGCATCTTGTCCACGCGGTAATGCTTTATCTTCTCATCATCCGCATCATAAGCGATCAGATAATAGTTCTCATCATTCCAGCTCAGTGCCCAGGGACTTATCTCATATATCTTGTCCTTCCTGCGCACCATCTTTTTCTCCAGATCCCACTGAAGATATTCGAAACGTATCTGTTTGTTGTTACTTATGGCGTTGTGGATATCATCGATGATGTAATAGATGCTCTCATTCATGGTCTTGATGCGTCCCTGCACCACCACCTGTCGTTTCAGCTGTGAAGCTTCATAATTACTGACAAGAGCAGTCAGTTTTTTTATCAGATCTCTTGATTTGTTTTCCGAGATGAATTTCGAAGACTGTATCGCATCCACCAGCAGTTTCAGTTCCGCGATCTCAAAATGTTTCTGTCCCACATGATAAACGAAGCTGCGTCCCTGCTTTTCTCCTATCACATCCATGCCCATGAATTTAAGAGCTTCCAGATCATCGTACAGACTCTTGCGGTCCGCGCTCACGTCATACTCCTCAAGCGCCTTCTGTATCTGCGGCATAGTCAGCGCATGTTCATCATCTGTTCTTTCCAGCATGATACGGCTCAGATAATAGAGTTTCAGTTTCTGATTCCTTCCCTTAGGCATGATATGTACCTCCTAAAAATCAGATAAGCCCGTCACGGACAAGGCGTTTGTAACATTCTTCGCAATGTATCTCTGCTCCTTCAAGTATCTCATCCGTTTCATCAAGCACCACATATTTTCCGCTTTTTGTTTCGTTATTCCATAAACCGAGATATGCCAGCATGGCAAAGTCGAATACATCAGTCATATCCGCTTCGGGATCATCAAAGGTCTTGCCGTTTACACTTATGACTTCGCCGTTTTTAAGCAGCTTTATATACAGCATTGTCTCCTGATGCACTTCCCTTACTATGAATTCAGGCGAAAACTCTTCACCGAGCTTTTCCTTTATTACTCCTCTTAGCTGAGGATTTATCTCATCAATGAACCTGTCCACGTATTCATCGACACCGGCCCTGTCCATCACGCCGATTATGTTTGCTTCCACCATGCCCTGATATTTGTATGCGATATTATGCCTTACGATCATGTCAAAGACTGCCGGAAAGCGCTGAGTCAGTCCCTGGCTGCCTTCCTCATCCGTATATTCGTCTCCGTTCTTTGTTCTGATCAGAGTCTTCTGCGCGCTCAGCGCAGTGATGGATTCGATATCCTCATATGCTATCGTGATCTTCTTAAAAAGTTTTTTTGCAAACAGGCCTTTCTCATCTGCAGTAAATTCCATTGCTTACTCCCCCTTATTTTTCTGTGCTTTTTATTCTCCGAGCAGAGGCTGTTCATGTTCAAACAATGCAAGGTTTATCGTATAGCTGTCATAAACCTCCTGCTCTATGAAATATTCAATGATAAGATCAAACTTGCTGCTCGGAGACAGCGCATAGCCTGCCCTTCCCAGCAGATCCTTTGTTTCATCAAGACTCAGTCTCAAAGCAAGTGCAAAGGCTACAGCCGTTATCTTCTTCGGCTGATATGCCGCATTGCTCCTTATCTTTGAAAACAGCTTTCTGTCAACGTTAGCCCTCTTATATACTTCGGTGTCAGTGTAACCCTTCTCGTCTATAAGTCTTAAGAGGCTCTGCTGCCAGCTTTCACCCACATGGCTCATCAGTTCGTCAAGACTCCTTGCGGACTTTGCCGCCATAGCAGCTCCGGCCATCGGCATGGCTGCAGCAGTCGGAGCAACCATGGAATCCATGTAGAAGCTGGTATTATCAGCCTCAGAGCGACCAAACAACGAACGTCTTCTTGGCTTGCTTTCCCCATCCGGAGTTCTTCCGAATAATGCCACAGACTGCTCATCGGCAGCATATTCGTATTCCAGCGTCTCGGAAACGTAGTTTTCATCTATATATGCGTCTACCCCGGCGAATATCTTATCCGAAAGCACAAAGGACTTCTCGTCAAAGACGACCAGTGTGATCTCCATCTCATTCTCCGCAAGAAACTCACCGAAGACGGCGACTGCGATCTGCAAAGCCTCTGCCTTGGGGAAGCCGTAGGTTCCCGTCGATATCAGCGGAAATGCGATGCTCTCACATTCCCGTTCCTTAGCAAGCTTAAGACTGTTTTCATAACAGCTCCTTACTTTTTCCTTCTCTCCGTGTTCACCGTCGATCCATACCGGTCCTACAGTATGGATGATATATTTTGCATCAAGTTTAAAAGCCGGCGTCACTGCAGCCTGCCCCGGCTCCAGACTTCCGATCTTTCGCCTTTCTTCTAAAAGTTCTTCTTCACCTGCCGCCTTATAGATCGCGGTATCAGTGCCCCCGCCATAGACCGGCTCCGGATTTGCGGTATTGACTATCGCATCCGCGCTTACCTTTGTTATATCATTTCTGATGATCTTAAAAGCCATGATAATCCTTTCCTTTTGCAAGCTTTAACCTACCGGATGATTATACCATATTTAAGCGCCACAAACAAAAAACGGCCACATATGATATGTGACCGTCTTCTTAATCTAATCCATCTCCGTTTCGGTATATCCTACTCTCTTCCCGCAATGGGTGCAAATCTTCGGATTCGGCTTTTCGTCATCGCTCTGCCTGTTTGTCCATACATATTCATGATCGCAGGAACGCATCAGTATCTGACTGCCGGGTTCGGGATAGGTCTTGGTATGTGTGATCAGCACATAATAGCAGAATTCTTTGGGATCAGTTGATATCTCCGGAACCGGCTCGACCTTCTTAACCTCAGCCTGCTCTTTCCCTATACTGCTTATGGCCTGGGATCTGTCTACTATGGGCAGATCGGCAAGGGCCACCCTGCCTTTTGCATTCTGTTCTTTAAACTCTCTGTATCCCGGCCCGCTGAACCTTGATCTGAAAACAGGCTTAACGTATCCGGTATTCGAATTTGCCTTTAAAGTTACGGGATCTTCCTGTTTCCTTACTTTTGGTTCCGGTTTGGCCATAGGCGGATCAGGCAATGGTTCAGGCATTTCTCCGACTTCCGCTTCCGGATATATCGGATTGATGTTCCTTACCTTTGGTCTTTCATTTGTCCTTATGAATTCCGGCGCAGGCGCCACCAGTCCCGGAACAGGAACATCTTCCTGCTGCTCAGGTTCCTTTGGTTTTACCTGGGGCTTGTTTGGATCATCATCATCAAACAGCGCAAGATTCATGCAACTGGGATCATATTTCTCCCGGTTTTTGTCATCCGCAAGTCTGTTTGCTATTTTTATGGCTTTCTCCAATACCGTTTCCATTTTTCAGACCCTATACAGTTTATTCCCTACTGAAAGATTATCACTCACAAAAAAGCTAAAGTCAACAGCTGTCAGTTAAGTAACAGAGTGGTCTTCTTTTTCTCCTCGGTTTTGTTTTTCGAAGAACTGCTGCCTGTCTTTTTATCTTCGGTATTATTTTTCCCGGAAGCGGCATCGTCCTTATTCTTAAGATCGCCGATGGTGATACGGACACTCTTTCTGTCAGCACCCGACTCCTTTTTGTCATCGAGACCTATCTTGACATCAAGCAGATCCTTTGCCGTAACCTTATCGTCATTTTTCTGCTTTTCGGGTTCTTTCTCTTTTTCGGCTTCTTTCTGCTTCTCAGCCTCCTTATCTTCCTTCACTTTATTAAGAGGCCCGTTCTCCTTGATCCGATCAAGTGAAACCTTGTCTAAGAAGGACATTCCCTGGGTTACGTATTTAAGCTCTGAATCGAACACGTTAACAGCCGTGGATATCTCTCTGACATCGTTACCCTCAAGCTTCTGCTCCAGCTCCTTTATTGCGCCCTTTATCTCCTTGATATTCCCCGTATGATCCGGAGATATCTTTTCATACAGTTTATCAAAGGCTTCCTTGACCTCGGGAGTAAGCTTATCTGCCTCTTCATTCTTTATCTTATCAAAGCTTTCCCTCAGCTTGTCTACTGCGGTGATGACTTTGTCTCCCATCTCCTTTCTCATTTCATCGCTTACGCTCAGGTACTCCGATAAACCGAATTGCTCGCACAGCTTATTCAATGACTTATAGCTGCTTGAGTATATTTCATAAAACTTTACTCCTTCATGGTTCTTAGAAAGCAGCATTTCAAAGCCGGTCTTTTCTTCTCCTCCGTCTTCATGCTGATATTTGGTGAACAGAACCTTCTCCATGCAGGCATATACCTTATCATATGCAGCCTTAAGTTCATCCTCTGCTTCTTCTTCCACCTTATCGGAAAGATCACTCAGGGCATCGGACAGTTCACTGAGGTCATCGCTGAGTTTCGAATATCCGTTACAGCCAAAGTATTCGCTTATAGGATCAAGAGTCTCCCACAGCCTGCTGGCATGTTTATTCTTAGTCATCAGGAAGTTCTTTATTTCTTCGTTAAATTCTTTCTTCTCCCTGGGCTTTTCAGGCTCTGCGGCCTTTTCTTCCTTAACAGGCTCTTTTGCTTTTTCCTTATCGGCTTCGGGAAGTTTCACTTCTTCCGCCTGTATCTGCGGCTGCTCATCAAGCTTGATCTTACCGGCTTCCACATCCTTCTCGAACTTTCTCAGATCACCGATCAGATTCCGTCCTATCTCCTCGGAATGTGTATTAAGCTTCTGTGCAAATTCAAGCGGATTCAGCTTATCAAGACCCTTATATTTCATGTAGACTTTAAGCCGGTCCTTCAGATCCTCATATCCGCTTACATCATTGAGCTTCTCGGAAATCAGGTTCTGATCCACATATTTCAGCTTCATATCGTAATCAACAATGATCTGCCTTAACTTGACATATGAAGATTCGGCCTGCTTCTGCCCTTCTAATTCGCTGAATTTTCTCGTATCCGAGCTAAGAGAAGCATACCTGTCCATGATATCCTTAAGGTACTTATACTTCTCGTCCTCATCCGGTGTAAGCTGTGTCCCGGACGTTGTTTTCCTTTCACATTCAAGTATGTATTTTTTCGACTCCCTTAATGCATAATCCAGTCTGCCCATATCGCCAAAGACCTTGAGCTTTCCATCAGCTCGTCTCTGCGCCTCAATAGCGTCGATCTCATCCTTGTAATATGCCATCAGCTCCAGCTCAAGCCTGTTAAGATTATCCTTTTTATTATCAATGTACAGAGCCACGTCTCCGTTAAACTCAGAGAGGACGTTTACCAGTTTTTCGCTGTTGTCCACGGTATCCTTATCAGTGAGGCCCGCCTCCTTAAAGCGCTTGTTATAAGCATCTGCGATCTTTTTGAAATCAGGTCTGTCACCGTAAGCCCTTATCATTGCCTGGGTCTTTCTGGCCGTAGCTACCCTTAGCCTTTCGGCGAATTCATTGTCGGAATTCTGGTTATATTCCCTTATTTCATCAATTTTGTCTTTTCTTTTCTCAGCCTTCTGATCCTCTTGTATGATCGCCTCACGCATCAGCATCTCTGCAAAGCGTTCTTCTTTGATATCCTGATCTTCCCAGAGCTTATCTTTTTCAACCGCATCTTTCTTCAGTGTATCATTAGAAAGATCATTACCCAGCATGGCATTCCTGCCCTGCTTCTCCATAGCTTTCAGATTGAAATAAGTCTCCGGCTTAAGTCCCTCTCTTTTAGCGAGCATCATTAGTTCCGGATCGCGCTCCAGCATTCTGTACATACGCTGGCCGATCTCCGAATTGATCAGATATTCTCCGCCGCTGTCCAAAAGGGCATGGGTATTTGCTTCCCATTTTTTGGTCATCTTATTGAGACTGTTGGCGATCACGCGCGCAAGAGGCTTCTTATCACCGTTTTCATATGCCTTCAGATCCTGTACAGCCTTCTGTCTTGCTCTCTCTGCAAAGGGTATCGCATCCGTAAGCTTATCCAGCAGTTCCGAACAGAAGCAGTCATAGGTATGAGCTGCATAGTTATTGGCTATGGTTTCAAAACTCAGACCCTCGAAGGCTTTATAGCCTTTAAGCTTGTTGTACTCAGCTCTGAATATCTCCTTATCCGTAGTCTCTGCTACCGCGATAGCCACAAAGTCCTTATCGGAGAGCTTACTGTTTTCTCCCGCAGGACCTATGCCCTTAAATTCTTCATTGATCTCAGTGAGCTGCGTAAATGCTGATACCTTCTCGGTCTTGCCGTTCTTCGTTACATCAATGTATTTGATCCTGTACTTATCCTGAAACTCCTCAAGGAATTCGGGCTTCTTCCCGAATACGGCTTCCAGTCTCGTAAGTCTTCTCATGTGCTTTTCCGGAATATCCGTTCTGTTCCTGAAGCTCTCATCCTGCATCTTCTGCATGTTCTTGCCGAGGTTTGATATGAGCAGATCATTATAGTCCTTAACATTGCTGTCGGACTTCTTCTTTTCAAGATTGGTGTATGTCTCGCTCTTATTGCTGAAGGCTGCATTCATATCGGCTTTGAGCCCGGACAGCACCTCATATGAATCAACAGCCGCGCGTATTCTTTTCTGCTCGGTTCCGGATTTGGACTTACTGTCCTTTCTGGAAGAGTCCGCGCTGAACTGCTCGGATTTATACTGCAGATAATTCGTGGAAGCATTTGCCGAATACTCCAGTCCCTTTATGATATCCTTAATTTCATTATCGCTTATATCCTTCGGATCCTTTTTAAGCGCAGCATCCGTAAGCTGCTTAAGCATCTTGATATTATCCTTCAGATCATCAAATTCCTCACTTGTATTTGTTATCCTGAAGAAATCGCTGACTCCGTTGACATACCAGGGCGTTGAATCTTTAAGCTTTTTACCAAGCTCCTCTGCCGCTTTGCTGATCTTCTTAAGCATGGCTGTCTTTTTATCTTCAGGAGCAGCTTCCCCTGCAGATCCACCTTGACCACCCTTGCTTCCTCCCTTAGAGGGCGCATCATCATCCAGACTGTTATCCGGTACATCAGGCAGATCATCAACTACGTCATCATGTTCCTCGACATCCATAATATGCTCGACATTATATGCAAAGTTCCTGTCTATGCCGAGCATTTCGATATCGTCTTCATTCAGCCTTCTCTCCTCTTCGGGGCTTCTCTTTTCGGCTTCATGCATCAGATAGTTTAAGTTGACCTGCTTGGGCAGATATGCCTTCTCTAATTTGATGACACCGCCGTCTGTTAACAGATCCTTATCCTTTGTATCGTTCTTATTATTCTCTTCATCACCGCCCAGACGGTAGTATCTTACGCCCTCCCTGTTGGCAACGGAATTATCCATATCGGCCATTCCCGAAACAGCGTCAGGCGCGCCAAGGATCGAGCCGTCAGTTTCAACCCTCGCATATTTGCTGGGCACACCGAAGATACTCTTATAATCTTTGCTCAGTTTTATATCCGAAAGCCAGGTCAGCTGCACCGGTCTTCTGCTCTTCTGCGGTCCTATCAGATTGGGACCGATAAGCTCTTTTACCGAAATGCTGTAGGTATGGTCAGGTCCCACACCCAGCCTCTTTGCTGTCTCTTCGTTGCTGTCCTTGTACTTGATCGTGTCACCGTCAATTCCGGTGATCGTGATGTAATGGTCACCTTTCAGGAATGACATCGGACACTTATCAACCAATATGGTATGCAGTACCTGCTTTTTGAAAAGCTTCCCGGCATTGGCAAGATACTCATCCTGAGATATGCCTTTTTTCTCTATCTCAGAATCGAAGGGCACGATATCCAGCTGCCTCATCATCTTGCTCGGCGCAAAGCGCAGGATGGAATCTCCCATATCCATCATGTTCTTGCCTCTGTCCTCGGTATAGGCACTGTCCATCCTTCCGTTTTTGTCAAAGACTTCGCCTTCCGCAAGCTTAGGCCTGTAATTCCTGATATCTTCCTGCTTTACAGACCTCTGTCCGCCAAGACTGTTCACCATCATAGCTCCGGCCACTGACCAGCAGCCGTTGAAACTGCTCTGCCATTCATCCTGATGCACATCAAGCTCGGCAGCATCTTCACCTGTTATGATGACTCCCGGCTTATGTTTTCCATCATCGTAATAGTCTTCCAGATTTTCAAAACAATTATCCGCAGCAGTATTGATAAGCTCTGCGCGGTTTGAAGAATTGATATGATTCTTAAGATGCGCCTTCTCCTGATCGGTAAGAATCAGATCATTTCTCTGCATATATTCTTCTATCTGCTTAACATCCGATGTATTCTCGATACGCGCAGGTATCTTATTGTCTTTAGGCAGATATTCGGAAAGCCAGGGATTCTCCGCAAGCGCAGTTTTATATTCGCTCTCGATCTGATTCGGAGGAGTCTGGACAAAGCGTTTCCTGATCTTTTCGGGCGTCATATTGCTTCTTGCAAATATCCTGCTGTATTCCACGAGTCCCGGATGTTTGAATACGCCATGTACATAATTTATTTTTTCAAGTTCCTTTGAATGCTTGAAGAAAGCAAGGGGCAGCGTGGTCTTCTGTCTTGCCTTAAATGCCTTGTCTACCGCCATCAGGTCTTCCGAGAGCAGCTTCAATGCATCGTTGAAGGGTTTCAGATCTTTTGGCGCAACACGCTTCGTACTGTTGCGTTCTATGTATTTCCGGTTTTCGTTCCGTTCATACTTTTCCCGCAGATCCTTTATCATATCGATATTGCGGGTGTATCTGCCGCGAAGTCTCAGCAGCATATCAGCATCCAATGTCGGATACTCTGCGCTGTTCTCACCCTTTGTGAAATATGCAGTCAGATCATCAACAAGATCATTCACATTTCCCAGGGCATAACGGTTATTGTTGTAGAAATTTCTGTCGCCCCTTATGGTCTTCCTTATCTTTTCCGCAGCGGGAAGCAGTTTTCTTAGTGCCTCCGGCTCCTTATAATATGTATTGACAAAATTGGTCGGTAACTCGGAACGGCCTCCCTTATCGAATATATCCTGTATCTTATCCAGAGGCGCTACGCTTACCGGCTTCAGGGCATGGAGCACTCTGTCAAATTCTTCTATATCTCTGCCGTGCTTGATCGGAGGAAGCGCGTCTTTAGGTCTTGCAATCTCATCGGCCTCATAGATCAGCTTACCTCTTTCATATGCAGGCCTGTCAGCTTCTTTCAGTCTGTTTGCCTTGAATCTGTTGCGGGCATCCTCTAATTCGGCATCAAAATCAATATTTCCGAAATGCTCCGGCTGCGCTTCCTTAAGCTCGTTCAGCCTCTCTCTCATCAGGAATTCCAGTTCAAAGCAGCCTCTTCCCAGCTGTATTGCCTTGGAAGATCCGCCTTTTGTAAGATAATCGGCTGCGCTCTTCTTATCGCCCAGCATATTAAGACGTTTCTCAAGATCAGCAGCCTCCTCACCGATGGCAACTTCCGTCTTGATCTCTATGGCAGCAAGAGTATTAAATGCATCCCTCAGGGATTTTTCGTCAAAGATCGCATCGGCGACTATCTCGCTCTTTTTCTGTTCTTCTGCTTCGGTGTAACTTCTGTTTACATCATTCAGTGCATGGTCTTTTGCAAGATAGAATGCGGTAAACCACAGCTTCTCTTCGGTATTTCTCTGAGCCGCATAGGTCTCTTCGGTCTCAGGTTCCTTAAAGAGCATTTCGTTCTCTTTAGCTGCCAGTGCAGCCTCGGTATACATTGCATTTCCGATGGCATCGACATCACTGCCCGCAAAAGGGTTTTCCTGAACCACTTCCGCATCTTCAGCGTAAGGGCCTGCTGTGGTGCCGAATTCACCGACCCCCGCAAAGGGATTTTCCTGAATAGTTTTTTCGTCTTCGGAATATGCCCCGGGAATCTCACTCTGCCCTATGTCTTCAGGGAAGCCGTCTCTGTCTTCAGGAAGCTCTTTCTCACCTTCCTGCAAAGAATCCAGCAGCTTGTCGAGATCATACTTCTCTATGTCGGGGATTTCATAAGGATCATCTTCCGTTTTATTCTCTTCGGTTTTATTCTCTTCAGTCTTATTCTCTTCTTTTTTCTCTTCCGGTTTTTCTTCTTCCGTCTTATAGATTACAGGCCCGTTCTCAAAAGGATTGATAAACTCATCCTCTTCATATGCATGTGGCAGAAAATCATCCTCAGGTCCTTCATTACCTGCTTTATCTTCGGGAAACAGCTCGGGAGCTGCTTCGGCGTAAATATTCCTGACACTTTTCTCACCGTTTTCAAAGGATAAGTTTGCATCATTATCCATCATGGCGCGTAGAATAACCGGTCTGATAAAGCTTCTTATTGTTTCGTTATCGGCATCGGCATACAGCGGATCCTTCTTCAGTTCGCTTTCCACTTCATCCCAGATGTTTACAGCTTCACCGTC
>JAEEGL013227450.1_pt1 | contig 43007 bp, 33 predicted proteins | sample 9134231 | NCBI WGS metagenome assembly JAEEGL01 (sample SAMN16246548, study PRJNA631951) | gut metagenome | biome: gut microbiome; feature: rumen; material: fiber-attached | host: Bos | place: Iran: Karaj | collected 2018-10 | reverse complement strand
TTACATCCACACCCTTGGGAATTGGACCAACTATTGGCACAATTGGCGCCTGCGTTACAACAAAGAGCATCGCGGCGATGTCTATCCCACGCATGGCCTCGGCCCTGTGGCTCAGCTGCTGAACATCCATCGTGGCGACCGCTTCAAGACACTCATCGCCATGGATACTAAGCCCGTGACAGGCTTGGAAGCGGTGGAGCAGTACCCTGATGATCTCGAAAACCTCGACGCTCCATTCCGCAATGGTGACCACACAACAACGCTCATCCGTACGATGCAGGGCAAGGTCATCGAGATACAGCACGACGTAATGAACCCGCAACCCTACAACCGCCGCTACCAACTGACAGGTACAAAGGGCTTTGCCAACAAATACCCCGTTCAGGGTTATGCCCTGAGTTCCACACAGATGAAATCCGCTGGTGTTGAGAATATCACCACCGACAACCTCTCTGGCCATGAGTTCATGCCGAAGAAGGACTTCGATGCGCTGGTCAAGAAATACGAGTCGCCCATTGCTACAAAATATGGTCCCATAGCTCGCGAGGTGGGTGGACACGGAGGCATGGACTTCATCATGGAGCTGCGCCTCGTCTATTGCCTCCAGCACGGACTGCCACTGGACATCGATGTCTATGACCTTGCCGAATGGTGCTGCTTGGCCGAGTTAGGTGCCTTGTCGATGGACAATGACAATGCCCCCATCCGCGTTCCCGATTTCACGCGCGGCCACTGGCAGGACCAGCAAGGCTTCCGTTATGCCTTTGCCGAAGCTGCTGAAGAGGCTGCCGTCGACTCGCTCTCTCGCCAATACACCCGCATTTTGAAGGCCGATGGTCCCAAGGCAGCCGAGAAATGGCTCAAACGTAACGGATCAACTGCGCAGAAAGCGAGGAAGTAGTCACTGGTGAGACAAATCATAATAAATGATGTAGAACATTGGTTATACACATATGGACGCGTAAGCTCACACATACGTACGTGAAAGCTCACACGTATGGACGTATAGGCTATGACGTATTAACGTGTGCGAGAATACCGCCAATGGTACACATGCTATTCATGATTCCTCACTGAGATGCCATTGTGAAGTCTGAGCAGTGAAAAAGTTTGGAAAACGGAGCTGTGATTACAGAAAAAGTTGTATCTTTGCAGCGTAAAAATAGTAAAAACATATCAGTCATGCAAGAGAACATCAACCCGAGAGCCTCTCTCTCGGCTTTAGGTAAGAAAACCGACTATCCTTTCGATTATGCACCCGAAGTGCTCGAGACCTTCGAGAACCGCCACCCCGACAACGACTACTGGGTGCGCTTCAACTGCCCGGAGTTCACGAGTCTGTGCCCCATCACGGGTCAGCCTGACTTCGCCGAGATTCGCATCAACTACCTGCCCGGCGAGCGTATGGTAGAGTCGAAGAGTTTGAAGCTTTACCTTTTTAGCTTCCGCAATCATGGTGATTTCCATGAGGATTGCGTGAACAAGATCATGAAGGACCTCATCAAGCTTATGGACCCTAAGTATATTGAAGTGTTAGGCTTATTCACGCCTCGCGGCGGTATTAGCATTTATCCCTATGCCAACTACGGCCGCCCAGGCACGAAGTACGAGCAGATGGCCGAGTACCGTATGCTGCATCATGATTTGTAAAAAACATCGCAGCCCCCTCCCATTGGTGAGGGTAGAGGGGGAGAAGGGGATGAGAGAATAATGAACAAGCGGACTTTGCAAACTTAGTGCAAAGCCCGCTTGTTTTTTCAATCTTTCCGCTCGGTTTTGTCGCCTCTTCGAGCGATAGCGAGTCTGAAGCGCTCGAGCTTGCTCGCTTCGACACTTCGAATAACTTTTCCGAACGGTTTTGTCGCTTCGCTTGCGAAGAACCTTTCAACTTCTCAACTTTCAAAGTTCTCTTTGACGGACGAACATGCCAGCGAACTTCTCATCGACGGCTTCGAGCGGCTGGCGGAAGAGGCCGTAGACAGATGAGCCCGAGCCCGACATAGCAGCGTAGGTGGCGCCGAGATCGAGCAGGCGGTCGCGCGTGGCGGCTATCTCGGGGTAGCGTGGGAATACGCTGGCCTCGAAGTCGTTGACGAGCAGGCCTTGCCATTCTTCGATGGGGCGCTTAATGACTTCACTAATGGGCGTGTCGGGCTGCCGGGGGGTGATGGCAGCGTAGGCATCGCGAGTGGAGACCTCGACGTCAGGCTTGACGAGGACCAAGGTCCAGCCCTTGAGATCGAGGTCAATGGGTGACATCAAGTCACCGATACCGGTGGCCAACACGGGCCGGTTTTCGACGAAGAAAGCGCAGTCGGCACCGAGGGTGGCGAGGCGTCGCTTAAGTTCGTCGCCGCTGATGCCGAGGTGGAAGCGCTCGTTGAGGAGACGCATCATGAAAGCCGCGTCAGATGAGCCTCCTCCGAGGCCAGCGCCGGAGGGAATGTGCTTGTAGAGGAAGATGTCGAGCTCGGGGAGGGTGTGGTCCTGTTCGATCATGCGAAGGGCGCGGATGACGAGGTTGTCGCCGGCGGGGCAGTCGAGTTGTGTGCCGGCAAGGCGGAAGCGGAAGCTGTCGGTCTCGCGAACCTCAAGGGCGTCCTGGAGGGGGATGGGGTAGAAGACGGTCTCGATGTTGTGGTAGCCGTCGGGACGGCGCTCGATGATGTTGAGGCCGAGGTTGATTTTGGCGTTGGGATAGACAATCATAGGGAATGGAGGGTGAAGGTGAGGAATACCCCTTCGATGAAATAGCGGGACGCTATCGCAAGTAGGCGGCGAAGAACGCGTAACGCGGTGGCCGAGGGGTGTTGGGGCGCGATGGTAGAGCGCGGGCGAAAAGCGCTGAGAAGCGCGATTTGCGGCCCAAAGATAGGGAGTGGCGGGAGAGCGACCAAACTTTTGGGCAAAAAAATGGTAGGAAAGGAGGCTGTTTAGGTTTTTTCAGTTAAAATCTTTGCTCAGCTGAATGAAAAGCCTTAAATTTGCGCGCTTTTTAATATATAAGGAAGTGCACTTACGCTGTATTCACATAAAAAGCAAGGACTAGATACAAGGAAATGCATTGACAACAAATGTTTGAATAAGGAACAATAAACAATAATTGCATAATCAAGAACAAGAACAGCTTAGCATGGATAAGAGAAAGTATAGCCTGGGACTGAGGAAGATGGTCCTCGTGGTGCTTGCGTTGGTGAGCGCTTACGTGAGTGCGGTGCCGGTGGTGCGTCATCGGGCGCAGGTACAACTGGTGGACGGACGTACCGTGTGGGCAACCATCGTGGGCGACGAGCACCACTCATGGTGGCAGACTGATGATGGCGTTGTCGTTCAGGAACGTACCGACGGACTCTTCGAACTCACCGAGCGCAGCAGCAGCGATGAGCGAAGACTGGCTCAGACTCGACGGGCGACGGCACTGCAGCGTGCCCCTCGACGCGTGGGCTCGCAAGCTTCGGCTCCGCTGCCCGCCAAGGGCAGTCCTAAGGTGCCTGTCGTGTTGGTCAACTTCACAGACTCAGTGTTCACCGTAGGCTCGACCGACGATGAAATTCGTCGCTACTACGACCTCTACTGCAACGGCACGCGCGACGGCCAGCCCTACCGCGAGCACGGCAGCTACGGCTCCATCCGCGACTACTTCTCCGACCAGAGCGATGGCCAGTTCACACCCGAGTTCGTCATCATAGGTCCTGTCACGCTTGATAACCCCGAGTTCTACTACGGCGCCAATAGCAGCACTGGCAAGGACATCCGCTACAGCCAGTTCCGTACCGATGCAGTCGGTAAGGCCACGGATGTCTACGAGGGTTCGTGGGCCGACTTCGACAACCGCGGGCGCAGCACCGCCAGCCAGATATACGTTGACATGGTGTTCTTCATTTTTGCCGGTTGTGGCGAGAACAGTTCTTACATCGAGAACACGCTTTGGCCGAAGGAATCGAGTTCCGGTGTCACCATCAACGGCATCCGTTTCGCCACCAGCGCCTGCTGCAGCGAGCGGCGAGCCATCACGAAGAACCGCAAGATGATCGGCACGGAGTCCGACGGCATCGGCGTCATGTGCCACGAACTCTCGCACGCCTTGGGTCTGCCCGACCTTTATGACACCAGCTATAAAGCCTTTGGCATGGACCTATGGAGCCTGATGGACTACGGCTGCTATGGTCAGAACGGCTTCCGTCCGAGCGCCTACACGGCCTATGAGCGCGAGTTCATGGGATGGAAGCAGATTCCCGAACTGACGTCGTGGCAGAGTCTGACGCTGCAGCCCATCGCTGCCGGCGGCACTGGCTACCGCATCATCAACGACGAGAACCCCGACGAGTATTACATCATCGAGAACCGCCAGGAGGTAGGGTGGGATGGCGGCATCTGCCAAATGGGTCACGGCCTTCAGGTGACGCACGTCGACTACGACGCAGTGGCTTGGAATCGCAATGCCGTCAACACCGATAGCATCCACCAACGTATGACCATCATCGCGGCCAACAATCGTTATATCGGCACCTCCCGCCTTGACGCTACGCCCGACGATTTTATCATCACATGGGCTGGAAACCTCTATCCCTACATCTACACCGATGCTGACGGCAACGAATGTCGTAACGATGCGCTCACGAGCACTACTACGCCCGCCGCTACCGTCTTCAGCAAGTCGGGTTTCATGAACAAGGACCTGCACGCCATCACCGAGCACGCCGACCAGAGCGTCACACTCTACTACGGCAACGACTACGACCCCACGGTGGGCATAGCCGCTCCTGAGCAGTTGAAAGCCGATGTCACACCCCTCTACGACCTTGCTGGCCGTCGACGCGACGCCGCTCATCTGCCCGCAGGCATCTACATTCGCGATGGCCGAAAGCTCCTTGTGCGCTGAGGATGTCAGCCTCCTATAGTCCTGATCCCTCAACGAAATGAGAATCAATTATTCAATCAACCAAGCTTAGGAAACTACAGATAAACATTTATGAAGAAATTGTTCATTTGGGCAATTGTCGCTCTGTTGAGCGTAGGCGCACAGGCTGTCCCTGCTCGCCGCGACTCGCGCACTGTTCGCAACAGCGACGGCACCATGCTTACCATCAGCCTGCGCGGCGACGAAGCCTTCCACTATCATGTGACGTCCGACGGCACGCCTGTCCGCAAGGATGCCAAAGGCGATTGGGTGCCCGACACTCGCGACGTCGTCCGGTTGTCGTCCGAGGCCACGGAGCGTCGCAATGCCCACCGCCACGCCCTCGCCCTCAACACACGGCGACTCATGAAAGCACCCCATCGGATGGGCACCTCAGCGGCCACCGACGTCAAGAAACGCGGCCTGCTCATCTTAGTCAATTTCACCGACGAGCAATTCTCGAATACCGCTGAACGCTGTCAGGCCATCTACTCGCAGATGCTCAATGGCATAGGCACTCCATACGGCAAGAATTTCGGAAGCGTGCGCGAGTACTTCCGCGCCCAAAGCTACGGACAGTTCGACATCGAGTTCGATATCGAAGGACCTGTCACTGTGTCGAAGAATATGGCCTACTACGGCGGCAACGACTCCAACGGCGACGATAAGGCGCCTGCCAAGATGGTGGCTGAGGCCATCGCCCTCGTCGACGACAAAGTCGACTTCAAGAACTACGATTGGGACGGCGACGGCGAGGTTGAGAACATTTATGTACTTTATGCCGGATATAGCGAGGCCTCTGGTGCTGACGAGAACACCATTTGGCCCCATCAGTGGCAACTCAGCGATGCTGGCGTTGGCAGGGTCAAGGTGGACGGCGTCACCGTCGATACCTACGCCTGCGGCTCCGAGCTTTTGGGCACCAGCGGCAAGACCCTCGACGGCATCGGCACCATGTGTCACGAATACAGCCACTGCCTCGGCCTGCCCGACTTCTACGACTCCGCCGGGAAGAACTTCGGCATGGGCGAGTGGAGCATCATGGACTACGGCTGCTACAACAACAACGGCTTCTGCCCCGCCGCCTACACGGCCTACGAGCGTTGGTTCAGCGGATGGCTCGAGCCCGTAGAACTCACCGAGGGCACCGTCGTCACTGACATGCCTTGCATTGAGGAGAACCCCGTCGCCTACGTCGTCTACAACGACCGCAACCACAACGAGTACTATCTCCTCGAGAACCATCAGAAGGTGGGATGGAACAAGTACGCCAGCGGTCATGGCATGTTGGTCGTGCACGTCGACTATGACCAGAATGCTTGGTACAACAACGTGGTCAATAATACGGCCTCGCGCCAGCGCATGACCATCATTCCTGCCGACAACAAGTTGACGAGCGCTACCCTCTCGGGTGACCCCTATCCCAACAGCGGCCGCAACACAGCCCTCACCGACGCATCGAAGCCCGCGGCCACCCTCTATCGTGCCAATACTGACGGTGCCAAATTTATGCATAAGCCCATCGAGAAAATCACCGAGTCGGGCGGTCTCGTCGGCTTTACTTTCATGGGCGGTGCCCCCGCCTTGGCCGTCCCCGAGCCTGTGACGGACGAATCACTGATGGCCCTTACCTCCACAGGTTTCATTGCCTCATGGGGGGATGTCGACGGAGCTTTAGGATACAAACTGCGCTGGGCAGAGCTAGACGATGACGATTCGGGCGAAGACCCTGCAGACAGAATCATGCTCTACGAGGATTTCGAGAAGTTAATAGCCGAGTCCGATGGTAATCAAGACCTCGGGGCCTCGCTCGATAATTATATGTCGAACCCTGGATGGACCGGGCAAGCCGTCTACAAAGGCATGTACGGGGCCAAGCTGGCTTCCTCCAAGAAACCCGGTTCGCTCACGACGCCCTTGCTGAAAGGCGGCTCGGGCACAATAACCCTACTCATGGACTGCTCTCATTACAACAACGATAGCGCCAAACCCACCTTCTCCTTCCTCGACAAGAATGACAATGAGGTATCCTCCTTCGAGTTCGAGCCCGACGACGAATTCATCCTATGGTATGAGTTCGAGGAGGGCGTGCCCGAGGATGTGAAGCTTCGCATTTCCACGACGGCAGGCAAGCGCGTCTACGTCGGTGGCCTTTTTGCCTTCGATGCCATCCTTACCGAGGACGAGGTCAACGATTTTCTCGAGAAGGCCTTCGGCGAGAGCGAAGCGCCCAAGCACGTGAAGAGGCAGCGTCTCGCTAGTGCGCCCCGTCGTGCCGAGCCCGTCTACGACCTCATTGGCGGCATCACCAACGCCAGCTATACCTTCGAAGGGCTCACCCCCGGCAAAACCTATTCCTGGCAGGTGCAGGCCTATGGAGACGAAGGCGTCTTCTCGGAATGGAGCCCCCTCGTCACCGTCAAACTGCCTTTGAACGAGGATGTCGATGGCCTGCGCGAGCTCCCCGCTCGTGATGGGACTCCGGCCGAAGCTACCATCATCGACCTCGCTGGACGAAGCATCGACGCGAGCCGTCCGCTCCGCCGCGGTCTGTATGTCGTTGGTGGCAAGAAGATGGTCGTGCGCTGAGCGAATCGCTATTATCAATTCGCCAATCTTGGTGTATTTCAACTTTCAACTTCAAATCCTCAAATCCTCAAATACAACAATGGACAATCGACTTCATCTCGTCATAATGGCAGGAGGTATTGGTAGCCGCTTCTGGCCGATGAGCACCCCCGAGCGCCCCAAGCAGTTCATCGACGTCCTTGGCTGTGGCCGCACACTTCTGCAGCTGACCGTGGACCGCTTCGGTGATATCTGCCCCGCAAGCAACATATGGGTCGTCACCAGTGCCGCCTATGCTGACATCGTCTACGAGCAGTTGCCCGACGTACCCCACAGCCACATTCTCCTTGAGCCTTGCCGCCGCAATACGGCGCCTTGCATAGCCTACGTCAGTTGGCGTATCAAGGCCGAGGACCCGCGCGCTAATATCGTAGTCACGCCCTCCGACCATATCGTGATGAACGTACAGGAGTTCCGTCGCGTTGTCGCTTCAGCGCTGCGTTTCACAGCCGAGACCGACAGCATTGTCACACTCGGCATGAAACCCACACGCCCCGAGACCGGTTACGGCTACATCCAGGCCGACCTCAGTACGCCCTCAGCGCGCAACCGCGAGGTCTACCGCGTCGACTCTTTCCGAGAGAAACCTGACTTAGCCACGGCCGAGCGCTACATCCGCCGCTCCAATTTCTTCTGGAACAGCGGACTCTTCATCTTCAGAGTGACCACCATCGTGAATGCTCTCCGCATCTATGCCCCCGAGATTTCGCAAATCTTCGAGGCCCTGCTGCCTATCTATGGCACTGAGCGAGAGCAGGACATCATTAACGAGCGCTTCCCTGAGTGCCCCAGCATCAGCATCGACTATGCTGTAATGGAGAAGTCAGAGGAAATCTTCGTTTTCCCCGCCGACTTCGGGTGGAGCGACCTCGGCACTTGGGGCTCCCTCTATGAGCGTTTGCCCAAAGACCCCTCAGGCAACGTCGGCATAGGTCCTGCCATTGAGTTCTACGAGAGCCGCGACTGCATTGTCCATGCCACGCAGGAGCGCCGTGTCATCGTCCAGGGACTCGACAATTATATTGTGGCCGAGAAAGACAACGCCCTGCTCATCTGCCGCCGCTCTGAGGAGCAGCGCATCCGTCAGTTCGTCGAGCAGTAAACCTCAGCTGAGCAGGGAATAAACGGCCCTCCGAACAGGTCTCAAGTCATCAGCCGAGCGGGCATAAACCATTATTAGCGCAAGCACAATCGTCCCTTCTCACAGGCACAATCGTTCCGATTCCATTCGTCTTCTATGCGAAAACTACTCTCTTTACCTCCCAGTCTCGTTCCGGCCTTCCATCAAGTGGAGGGTGTCGACGAGTCAGAATACTACTGCACGTCCGACCCCGTAGGCCATCGCGTAGGGTCGGGTGGGGGAACGGTTTGGCTCCTCCAACAGGCCGCCTCCGACCCGCAGTTCCACTTCCGTTTGGGCGACGATCGTCAAGCCACTGAGCGCTGCATCATCGTTCACGCCGGTGGTCAGGGCCGCCGCCTGCCTGCCTATGCCCCCAGCGGCAAGATTCTCACGCCCATGCCACCGCTCCATGGCGACCTCTACGGCCCCAGCTTACTGTCGATGCAAATGCCGCTGCTCGAACGCATTATGGAGGCTGCGCCGTCATCGCTCCGCACGATAATAGCGTCGGGCGACGTGCTCATCACTGCGGCCAACCATCTCGACCCTCTGCCTAGCGCCGACGTCGTATGCTATGGCTTGCCAGCAAGCCCCTACCGCCTCTCGCGCCACGGCGTCTATGCCATGCCTAAGACCGCCCCCACGCAGCTTGATTTTATGATGCAAAAGCCGACCTTCGAACGGCTCAGCGCCCTCGAGGCCACCCACGACTGCCTGCTCGACATCGGTCTCTGGCTACTCAGCGAGAGGGCCCTGCGGCTTCTGCGACAGCGTGCCACTGACGAGCATGGCGCCATTCAGTCCTATGACCTTTACTCCGATTTCGGCGGATCACTCGGCATGCACCCTACGACACCCGACCCCGAACTCTCAACGCTCTCCGTCGCCATCCTGCCCTTGCCCGAAGGGCGTTTCTTGCACTTCGGCTCATGCTCCGACCTGATTGCATCGGCTTCTATTCTCGCCGGCAGCGACAACGTCGAACGTGTGTGGGTGGAGAACAGCTGCGCCGACGGATGGACGTTCTGCGGCGAGAATATTGTCACGGGCGTTCCCGAGAACGATTGGAAACTTCAGCTCCGCCAAGGCCTCTGCCTCGATGTAGTTCCCATGCGCGGCGGAGGCTTTGCCCTACGTCCCTACGGCTTCGGCGATGCCTTCCGCGGCACCTTGGCCGAGCCCGAGACCACTTATCTCGGCCAACCCTTCTTCCAGTGGGTAGGCCAGCGAAACCTGCTCAGCGAGTTCGACTCGAGCACCGACATCCAACTTGTGCCCCTCTTTCCCGTCGTCTCCACGATGGCTGAGGCCGAGCCTATCTTCCGCTGGATGACCAGCGACGTTCGCGACGAGAACGTCCGCCAGGCTTATCTCCGTTGCCCCCGCCTCTCGGCACAGCAGATTTCCGACCACGCCGACATCAAGGCCCTTGCCGCTCAGCGACTGCGTTTGCGTCGTCGCAACTACAACGAGCAACAGGCCTTCTCCGGACTGCGCCGCCATCTGGCCACTACTGTCCGTCGTGGTGGACGAACCCCCGACCTCGCTGCGCTGACCACAATCGTGACCGCCTCCTCGCCTCTGCGCATTGACATAAGCGGCGGCTGGACCGACACCCCTCCCTTCTGCCTTTACCATGGCGGAAACGTGGTCAATCTGGCCATCGACCTCGATGGCGAGGCTCCTCTCTCCTGCACTCTCAGACCCATCGACGAGCCGCTGATTCGCATGCGCTCCGTCGACCTGCAGGCCTCTGAGGATGTGCGCTCGTGGGAACAGCTGCGCGATTACGCGCATCTGGGCGAGGCTTTTTCTATTTCCAAGGCAGCCCTCTCGCTTGCGGGCTTCGCGCCTGAGTTCTGTTCCAAACCCTACGCTTCGCTCGCTGAGCAACTTGACGGACGTGGCTTCGAGATTATCACTCACAGCCGTGTGCCGGCTGGCAGCGGATTGGGCACCAGCAGCATCCTCGCCGCTACCGTCCTTGAGGCCGTTGGACGTGCTTTTGCACTCGAATGGTCGCGCGAGGACGTCTGCCAGCTTACCCTCGTGCTCGAGCAGCTGCTCACGGCTGGAGGCGGTTGGCAGGACCAATACGGAGGAATCTATGGCGGTGCCAAACTACTCACGACGTTGCCCGGTTCCGTCCAGCGACCGATGATTGAGCAGTTGCCCACCGATCTCTGGACTCACCCCGACTTGGCCCCTCGTCACCTACTATATTTCACGGGTATGACCCGCATGGCACGGCAAATTCTGGCCGAAATCGTGCGTGATATGTATTTGCAGAATCCTGCGCAGCGCCATCTGCTCATGCAGATGAAGGCCGAGGCGCAACTGATGGCGACCGCTCTTCGGGTGTCGGCCTCGACCAACGACTTGCAAGCCGCCTTCACCGCCTACGGGCGCCTGCTCCGCCTCAACTGGCAGCGCAACCAGCAACTCGATGCAGGATGCCTGCCCCCAGCCATAGCACGGCTTACGACCCTTATCGACGACCTCTGCGAGGGTTACAAACTGCCCGGTGCCGGCGGCGGCGGATTCCTCTATCTTGTAGCCAAAGATGCTGAGGCTGCCTGCCGTATTCGTCAGATTCTCAATGAGAACGCACTCTCTCCAACGGCTCGTTTCTACGAGATGAGCGTTCACCCTTAAAGCATATGTTTCAAGAGCCAATCATCAAATGGGGCTTCATCGGTTGCGGAGAAGTGACCGAAAAGAAGAGCGGACCAGCCTTCAGCTTGATTGAAGGCTCCCAGGTCGTCGCCGTCATGAGCCGTAATCCGGCACGTGCACGCGATTATGCCGACCGCCATCACATCAAGCGCTGGTACACCGACGCCCAAAGTTTGCTTAACGACCCCGAGGTAAATGCAGTCTATATAGCCACTCCACCCTCGTCCCACGCCACCTACGCCATTATGGCTATGAAGGCGGGCAAACCTGTCTACGTGGAGAAACCCTTGGCCGCCAGCTATGAGGAGTGCCTACGTGTCAATCGTGTTGCACAAGAGACTGGCATGCCTTGCTTCGTCGCCTACTATCGTCGATACCTGCCTTATTTTCAGCGCGTAAAAGAAATCGTACGAAGTGGGCAGATTGGCAAGGTCGTAGGGGTACAGATTCGTTTCGCCGTTCCTCCGCGAGATGTCGACTACAACCGCCGCGACCTCCCTTGGCGCGTGCAGCGAGATATTGCAGGCGGAGGCTATTTCTACGACCTCGCGCCCCATCAACTCGACCTCCTGCAGGAACTCTTCGGACCCATCACTCGCGCTGTCGGCTTCTGCTCCAACCGTGCTGGGCTTTACGAGACCGAGGACACCGTCAGCGCCGCCTTCCAGTTCCCTGACGGCTTGCCCGGCAGCGGCACTTGGTGTTTCTGCGCTCACGAGTCGGCACGCACCGACCGCATCCAGATAATTGGCGACCGCGGACGTGTCGTTTTCTCCGTCTTCACCTACGAACCCATCGAGCTTTACGTCGAAGAGGGGCGGAAGGAGATTCCTGTCCCGAACCCGCCGCATGTGCAGATGCCCTTGATTCAGAACGTGGTCAGCCACCTACAGGGCAAAGCCCTCTGCCAGCTTGACAGCGTCTCTGCCACCTCCGTAAATTGGGTTATGGACAAAATACTAGGGAAAATCTGAGCGATGATTTCGCAATTGACCTACGATTGTTGGTGCTCCCTCAATCACTCGATAGCGTTCGGCGATTTTATCGCCGCGAAAACCACGGTCACCCGATAGCGCTCGGCACTTTTATCGCCGCGAAAACCACGGTCACCCGATAGCGTTCAGCGATTTTGTCGCCGCGAAAACCACGGTCATTCGATAGTGCTCGGCGCTTTTGTCGCCGCGAAAACCACGGTCACCCGATAGCGCTCGGCGATTTTGTCGCCGAGAAAAAGATTAGCTCCTATTATTGCCCCCAACATTCATTCTAATCACTTCAACCCTCAGAAATCACTTGAGCCGCCAACTGTTGACATACTCTCTGAGCCTGCTGCTCGCCCTCGCGTCTGCGACGGTCTGCGCTCAGAACGTTCGTAAAGGGCGCCCCGTCATCGATGACCCCATGGGCACCCTCTCCCGAACCGACAGTGTCCTTGTCGTCGGCGACTCCGTCTGTGTCGACCCTTCTGAGGGCGAACCCTTCATGCTGCCGCGTCTCTCTGAGTTCAAGGACATCCACCGCGACCCCTCGCTCAACAAGCTGCAGAAGATGCGCGAGTACGGCAACTTCTTTGTACGCGTAGTCGATGCCTTTGATGCCATCGATACCAACTACGTTGAGCGAATCGGGTACAACTTCACGGCTATGCTTCAGGCCACTTCCAACTTCGAGTTCTATTCCATCGGTACGCGCGACTACGTCCACTCGCTCGCTTTCGCACAGCATCCCGACCTGCGCATTGGCCCTTACTTCGGTTGGCGCTGGCTCTTCTTTGGATATACTTTCGATGTGACCGACCTTGGCTCCAAGAGCGTCAAGACGGGACAGAAGTTCGAGTTTTCTATTTATACATCCATGCTCGATGTCGACCTCATTTACCGCAAAACGGGGTCAGATTTCTTCATCCGCAAGGTTCGCGGGCTGAGCGAAAATGCGCTCGACTACGAAGGGCAGGACTGCCGCTTCATCGACGCCAGCGTCGTCGGCGCCAGCATCTACTATAACATCAACCATCGGCGCTTCTCCAGCCCTGCCGTTTTCTCGCAGAGCACCATCCAGCGCCGCTCGGCGGGTTCCTGGCAAGTAGGCGCCAGCGTCACCCACCATGACATCCACTACCACTACAGTGCTCTCCCCGAGGCGCTCAGGGCTGAGACCCCCACCGAGAACCAATTCCGTTCGCTCGAGCGATTGAAGTACATCGACTACAGCCTTACTGGCGGATATGCCTACAACTGGGCTTTCCGTCGCGGCTGGTGTCTAGGCGTCTCGCTGACCCCAGCCATTGGCTACAAGCGCACCAGCACCAAGACCGTCCTCCTCGAAGAGGAAGAGGATCCCTTGCCCGCTCATGACTCGCGTTTCCTCAACCGTCTCGACGAGATCTTCCGTCGGCGTGGAAACGTCAACTTTGACATAACGGGTCGCCTCGGTCTAATTTATAATACGGGCCGCTGGTTCGTAGGCGCCTTTGGAGTCGTCCACAACTACAACTACCATCGAGGTGACCTTCAGTTCTCCAACACCTTCGGAAATGCCAACCTCTGCGTCGGCTTCTACTTCCAACGTAAGCGCACTCCTGCCTCGCCCGACCGTCCCGTCAAAGGCGGCGGTGTCCGCCTTGGGATGTAAGCGAGCGGCCAATTAGTGGTTGTTCCGCCTACGCAAGCAAGTGAGCTTATGCTCTTTGACGTTTTTGCCCAAATTAGCAAATCATTGAGCGAATATACGCTCCGCCTTATACGAATATACGTGCAGCCTTATTCGTATATACACTCAGCCTTGTACGAATATACGCTCAGCCTTATACGTATATACGCTCAGCCTTGTACGTATATACGCTCAGCCTTGTACGAATATACGTGCAGCCTTGTACGTATATACGCTCAGCCTAGCACGTATATACGCTTATGGCGCTACCTGCAATTATTAACGCTTGAAAAAAAAGCGGAAACCGATATCACTTAGTCGTAGAAGTTCCAGCTGATACCGAAGTGAAGGCCCGCAGGGTCAATGGGGTAGTGAGGTGCCCAGAAAGCGTTCTTGCGCGCACCGATGAAGTTCGTGTACTGGACGTAGCCACGCACACGTTTGATGTCGAAATTGATGTAAGCGTGTGCGAGCGGATTGCCGCCAATCTTCATACGCGGTTGTGAGACGTCCTGAATGGCGAACTGATTGACGAAAGGCGCGTAGTCGGGAGCATAGTATTTGGTGTAGAAGCGCATGTCAGCACCGATTTCCACGCCCAGCACTTTGGCCAGACGGAAACGCAGATAGGGGTTTGTGTAGACCGAAATGGTCGGGAGCGGGAGCACATCCTGCTTCGACGATTTCTGCCAAGTGACAGTATTATCCCAATGGAAGATGCCGAAGTGGAAATCCTGCTGCAACGCCGCGCTCAGCACCTGGATGCTACCGCTCTGCTGACGAACGTCGACCGCGCGCGAGTAACCTCTGATGTCCTCAGTACCCTCATCGTAAATGGGCGTGAGGATGTTGGTCAGATAGAGATAGTTACTGATGTTTTCGATGCCGAAACGGAGGCTGGTGTTGGTGCGGTCGATGGAAAGCTTTCCCTCGATGCGGGTGTGCGTCTCTTGGCTGAAGGAGTGATCCCACCAAGTTGTTTGCGAGTGGTAGTGGTCGTAATAGAAGGGTGCGCCAATGTTTTTGAACGAGGCATTGGCTTCGAAGTGGACGGTGTCTCGTCCGAGGCGGAAATTGAGGTCGCCGTTACCGTAGATTTCCAAGTCGCCAGCGTCGGGACCAACGACCCAAAACTCAGCGCCTGCACGGTAGTGGAGCAGACGGCCCATCATTTTCTGAATCTCGCCGCCGACTGAGATATGATTCTCGTTGTAGCGGTTCCAAACATTTGTGGTATCAGTCGTGAGGCTGTCGGGAAGCGTGAAATGACGCAGTTCATGTGACGCAAAGAGAGTGATGCCCGCTTTCGCCCATTTGTTGAAGCCTTCGCGCAACTGCACACCGAGGGTGTTCTTGACGCTTAGCGCCCGCGTCTCGTCGGTGAACGAGCCGTACGACGAGCGGTAGTAAGGGGGGTGGGAGAAATAGCTGGAGAGTATCTGTCCGCGGCTGTAGTTGTCGTGCGTCAGTCGGCGCACATTGAGGGTGTGGATGAAACTCGTCACCGGAATGAACTCACGCGGTGGGACCTGCTCGCTTGTCCACTGCTGCTTGAGCGAGTCGATGACGAGGGCATAGCGGATGGAGTCCTCCTTGATGACCTCACGCAGGCTGTCGCTCTTGATGCGCGTGAAGAGTTCGTCCTCGCCAGGCATTTTGGGCTTGAGCGAGTCGGGTACCTCGATGTCGTGATAGACGCCGGCATTGAGCCGATGGGTTAAGTAGTAAGTCTGATGGTCATTGCGGTTCCATACCGACGAGAGCACGGTCGGGATGTCACGGCTGCTAACTTTGCGTGGAAAGCTCTCAGGGTCAGTTATATAAGTATCGTTGCTGATACCGCCGTTTTCGCCCATTTTCATGTGCTCCCAAGAGGCCATAGCGTGCATCTCGTAAATCTCTCCCTGATAATAGCCGAAGACGGTGCCGCCGAACTGCGAGTTGGCTTGATTGTTGTAGTAGCCGCGGCCGTAGAGGTAGTCAATCTTGAAACCCATGCCCGCCTGCTTGTTGACGTTCGTGGCGAAATAAGCACGGAAACGGTCTTGGCCATTCAGTTTTGTACCCGCTTTATGATACTGCAGGTTGGTGAGCGGACTTTTCGTGTTCGTGAACAGGAGGCTGCCCACAGACGTGTGAAAATAGTCGTAGGGCTGGATGAACATCAAATCGTCGACAAGCGGGCGGTCAAGGAAGTTGATGGCATAGCGAGGCGACCCGAGGTTGCCGAGGATGATGTATTCGCCACGAGGGCCGTCGGTAGCGTTGAAGTTCTGGAAGGCGTGCGGAAGGGTGTCGTTGTATTGCTCAGGCAGAATCGTGCCGAGACGCTCTTCGAGTCGCCATTGGTGAAACTCCGTGGGCACAGTCTTGTCGGTCTTCGTCGTGTCGCGTCCCCATGTCATTTTCTTGGGTGTACCGTCGGGGCCTAAAGTCGTGCCGTCCATCGACTCGTTGCCGAACGGGTCGGTGTCATCAAACTGAGCCCAAGCTGAAAGGGGAAGGATCAGATGGAGCAGAAGGAATAGGCAAAGGCTGACGAACTTGCGCATTAACAAACGATTGACAATAATGTGCTTAAGACGTAGAAGTTAAAGTATGGCTCTAAATATGGATGATTTCCATTCCCTTGCGGAGGGCTTCCTCGTTGGCAGGAATGAGGTCGTAGTGGCGCTCGGGAAGTGTCTTGCGTAGGGCCTTCAATACGTTGTCGATGGTCACGATAGGACGAACGCGCAGCAAGGCACCGAGCACGATCATATTGAAGCCTTTGGCGTTGCCCATCTCAGCGGCCGTGTCCATTGCATTGATTTCGAATATGTTGATGTCTGTTCGGGTGGGTGGAACGGAGATGCCGTAACCATCGTAGATGAGGGTGCCGCCGGGCTTGATGGCCGACTGGAAGCGGTCGAGCGAAGGTTGGTTGAGGATGATGGCAGTGTCGTAGCTGCTGATGATGGGTGAACTGATGCGCTCGTCGGAGACGATGACGGTCACGTTGGCCGTGCCGCCGCGCTGCTCGGGGCCGTAGGCAGGCATCCAAGACACCTCTTTGCCTTCCATGAGTGCGCTATAAGCCAAGATTTTACCCATCGAGAGGACGCCTTGACCGCCAAAACCAGATATGAGGATTTCTTCTGTCATGCTTGAAGCTTTCTTTTTTTCAACAATTATTCTTGAGGTCGCCGAGGTGGTAGTAGTCGAACATGTGCTCTTCCATCCACTTGTTGGCCTCGATGGGCGTCTTCTTCCAGCCCGACGAGCAGGTGGAGACAATCTCGACGAGCGAACTGCCGCGGCGGTTGATGGAATTTTCAAAGGCCTGACGAATGGCGCGTTTGGCCTTGCGGATGGCAGCCACACTATGGACGCTCTGACGGGTCACGTAACAAGTGCCTTCGAGTTGAGCCGCTATCTCGGTGATTTTCAATGGGAATCCATGGAGGTCGGCTTGACGGCCGTAGGGGCAGGTGGAGGTCTTCATGCCCATGAGCGTCGTCGGTGCCATCTGTCCGCCCGTCATGCCGTAGATGGCATTATTTATGAATATTATTGCAATATTTTCGCCGCGGTTGAGGGCGTGGATCGTCTCGGCTGTTCCGATGCAGGCGAGGTCGCCGTCGCCCTGATAGGTGAAGACGAGGCGGTCGGGCCATAGGCGTTTGATGGCCGTCGCTAAGGCGGGTGCTCGACCATGGGCAGCCTCCTGCCAGTCGATGTCGACGTAGTTGTAGGCGAATACGGCGCAACCTACGGGCGAGATGCCCACAGTCTTGTCGGCGACTCCCATCTCCTCTATGATCTCGGCTATGAGCTTGTGCACGACTCCGTGGGAGCAACCGGGGCAGTAGTGCATATCATTGTCGTTCAGCAGCGTTGGCTTCTGGTAGACAATGTTTTCTGGAGAAATCACGTTTTCCATTGTGTATTTCTTAGAACATGAATCGGATGAAGAACTCAATGATTTTCACGATCAATGCTACGCCAATGATGGCAAGGCCTACTATGTGATGAGCGGGCATAGCAAAATAAGCGATGACTCCCACGAGGGCCAACAGCATGAATACGGTGTTGAGCGCATTGCGCACTTGTTCTCTGTTCTCCATTGTCTTTATTTCTTTTTATTGAGGGCTAGGTTTCTAGAGGATCTAGAGAATATCTAGAGATTCTAGAAAATCTAGAGATTCTAGAGATTCTAGAGATTCTAGAGATTCTAGAGATTCTAGAAGGTTCTAGAGCATCTAGTTTAAATTAAATTCGCTTTTGAGGGTAGCGATGAGTTCGTCGGGCGTCGGTACGATACCGCCCATCTTGCCGAAGTGGCGCACGGGTGTGCGGCCCTCGACGGCGAGGCGGATGTCCTGAACCATCTGCCCAGCATTGATCTCGAAGGAGAGTATGCCTTGCACCTGCTGCGCAAGCTGTTGGATGCGAAGGGTGGGGAAGGGCCATAGCGTGATGGGGCGTAGCAAGCCTGCACGGATGCCTTCAGCGCGCAGCAAGTCGATGGCTTTCTGTGCGATGCGGGCTGCCGAACCGAAGGCTACAATCAGCACGTCGGCATCGTCGGTCAACAGTTCCTCGTATCGCACTTCGTTGGCCCTAATCTCGCGGTATTTGGCTTGCAATTCGAGGTTGTGGCGCTCCATGGCTTCGGGGCGCAGTTCAAGGGACGTGAGGATGTTAGGCTTGCGGTCGGGAGTGCGTCCGTTGGTAGCCCATGGGCATTCGCGGCGAATCTCTTCCTCGGTGCGACGAGCCTTGAAGGGCGGCAGCACCACTTTCTCCATCATCTGTCCGATGACACCATCGGAGAGAATCATGGCTGGCATACGATATTTGAAGGCCAGCTCAAAAGACAAGTCGACGAAGTCGGCCATCTCCTGTACGCTCGCGGGTGCGAGCACGAGCACTTCGTAGTCGCCGTTGCCGCCGCCGCGAGTGGCTTGGAAATAGTCGCCCTGCGACGGCTGGATGGTGCCTAAGCCGGGGCCTCCGCGCTGCACATTCACGATTAGAGCAGGAATTTCGGCGCCTGCCAGGTAGGTCATGCCCTCTTGCATCAAGGCGATACCGGGGCTCGACGACGACGTCATCACTCGCTTGCCCGAGCCGCCGCCGCCATATAGCATGTTGATGCTGGCTACTTCGCTCTCGGCTTGTACCACCACCATGCCCGTGGTCTCCCACGGTTTCTCGGCGGCCAAGGTCTCGAGGATTTCGCTCTGAGGAGTGATGGGATAGCCGAAGTAACCGTCGCAGCCGCAGCGGATGGCGGCATGGGCGATGGCTTCGTTACCCTTCATAAGGAGCACCTCAGGCGAATTGCTGTTATGATTGTCCATTCGTTATTATGCTTTAGAAGGATTGTCAGTTTTCAATTTTCTTGCGATAGACGGTAATACATCCGTCGGGGCAGACGATGGCGCATGAGGTGCACCCCGTGCAGCGTTCAGCGTCGGATTGTTCGACATATCGGTAGCCTCGGCGATTGACCATCTTGTCGGCCAGGTGGATCAAATCGAGCGGACATGCCTCAGCACAAAGCTCACAGCCTTTGCAACGCTCTGTATTGACGACAATCGCTCCTTTCATTTTTGCCATTTTCTTTATTCGTTAAGCATCAGGGGATGGCCGCTTGTGCCGCAGCGCCCTGAGCTGTCTTTCCTTTAGGGATTATAATAATCGTTGCAGCGAAATTCGATGATTTCCATGAGCATCTGTCGTGCAGCCGCAGCGGGCGATTCGGCATCGAGTGCTGCTGCGTGTTCGTAGGCGTTGAGGGCCTCGGCCCACTGCCCGTTTTTGCGGAAGGCATTGCCCTGTTGGTAGAGGGCAGCCGCCTCGGCGCGTTGCTGTTCGGTTGTCATCGGTCTCGACTTTTTCTAAAACGGGTGCAAATTTACAACTTATTCAGCAAACAACCGCCTTTTTTCGGAAAAGAAACGTGCTCGCACATACTTTTTAACTTTCGGGCATACCTCCGTCGCGCTTTGCCAACCCAAAATGTTTTGGCATATCGGGGCAGCAAAGCGTGAGAGGAAAATCAATGTTACAGGTGCTTTTTGAGGGAGATGGAATCAAAGCACTACGATTGGGTCTCTTCGTAGAGCGGTTCGATGATGTTCAGAAGCTTGATGGTCGCTTTGATGGCGGCTTCGGTTTGGTCGGCGTCAAGAGCGTGTGTGCGATAATTGTGCTCCTGGAAAGTCCATTCGATGGTGGTCTGAACGAGAGCGTCTGTGTGGCCTCCGGGAGGGATGGTAACGGTGTAGTTGGACAGCCACGGGAACTTTCGTCCGAGGCGATCGCGATAAATGTGACGCACGGCACGCACGAAAGCGTCATACTGGCCATCGCCCTGCGCACTCTCTTCGTAGATTTCATCGTTGATCTGCAGTCGCACCTGTGCCATCGGTCGTAGACCATAAGCCGTCGACACCATGTAAGAGAGTAGTCGCACGCGGTCGTCGGCTTCGCTGTGCTTGAGCACGTCGCGGATGATGAAGGGCAAATCCTCTTGGGTGACGAGCTCCTTTTTGTCGCCGAGTTCGATGATGCGGTCGGTGACTTTTTTCATGTCCTCGTCGCTAAGGTCGAGGCCGAGTTCCTTGAGGTTCATCAACACATTGGCCTTGCCGCTGGCTTTGCCGAGAGCATACTCGCGCCGTCGTCCGAAGCGCTCGGGCTTCAACGCATTCTGGTAGAGGCCGCTCTTCTTGTCGCCATCGGCATGAACGCCAGCCACTTGCGTGAAGACAGCGCTCCCTGTGATGGGCCTGTTGGGCGGAATGGCTATGCCACTGTAGCTCTCGACCATGTGAGCCACTTTGTTCAGCTCTTCCTCGTTGATGTGAGTGCAGGCATTGAAATGGTCCTTAAGGATAGCTTGCACCGAGGCCAGCGGTGCGTTGCCTGCGCGCTCGCCGAGGCCGTTGATGGCGGTGTGAAGTCCGCGCGCTCCACTCATCACGGCCGCTAGTACGTTCGATACGGCGAGGTCGTAGTCGTTGTGGGCATGGAAATCAAAATGGATGTTAGGATAGCGCTGAATCATGCGTCGCATGTAGCTGATGAGCTCCAACGGATTGAGGATGCCGAGTGTGTCGGGTAGCATAAAGCGACGGATGTTTTCGCCTTGAAGGGCGTCCACCAAATCGATGACGTACTGCTGGTCTACCTTCATTCCGCTGCTCCAATCCTCCAAGTACAGGTTCACCGCTATTCCTCGTCTATTGGCCATCTCGACGTTGCGACGGATGTCCTGAATATGCTCGTCGAGCGTCTTGCCGAGCTGCTCTTCGCAGTGGCGCCGTGACCCTTTGCAGAGAAGGTTGATGCATCGGGCACCGGAACGCTCGATCCAGTCGAGACTCTTGCCGTCGTCAACGAACCCGAGGACTTCAATGCGCTCGAGCATGTTCTTTGACTCAGCCCAACGGGTAATGCGCTGAACGGCCTCCAACTCGCCGTCGCTGACGCGTGCCGAAGCCACTTCGACGCGGTCGACGCATAGATCCTCGAGCAGCGCACGGCAGATCATCAGTTTCTCGTGAGGCATGAAACTGACGCCCGACGTCTGCTCGCCATCCCTCAAGGTCGTATCCATGATCTCGATGAAGGTGGAACGCTGGCCAAAATCCTTGAGAGGGGAGTCCGACATGGTTTGTTGATGATCAGCTGTTGTCATAACATTTTTCTGCTTATTTCGGCAAAATCTTTTCGCTCTCAGATTCCCTTTTTAATCTGCGCTATTGAGGTGCGTTGGAGCGGGAAGGTTGTCAATGTTTTCCAAAAGGAAATCGATATCGTCGAGGCCGTTCATGAGGCAATACTTCTTGTAGCCATTGATGGCAAACGATTCGCTGTGGCCCGTGGCCAGATTGGTTACGGTCTGCGCGGGTAGGTCTATGCACACCTGCGTCTGCGGGTCGGCTTTGATGCTGCTGAAGAGTTCCTGCTGGAAGGCCTCGCTGACGATGATGGGCAGTACGAAACAGTTGAGGAGGTTGTTGCGATGGATGTCGGCAAACGAACTGCTGATGACAGCCTTCACGCCATAACCAGCAATGGCCCATGCGGCATGTTCGCGCGAGCTACCGCTGCCCCAATTCTGTCCGGCAACAATGATCTGATGGACACCTTCGCGGGGAGGTTCGCAGAAGGCGGGCTGATTCATGACGAAATCAGCCACAGGCTCGCCATCGCTTGTGAAGCGGAGGTCGTGCATGAAGGCATCGCCGAAGAACTTCGGGTCGCGTGTGGTGCTGGCCAGATAACGAGCGGGGATGATCAGATCCGTATTGCAATTGTCAATGGCAATTGGAATGCAGGTGGAGGTTATCGTTACAATTTTCTGGTTCATGACTACAAAATATTTCTTGGGTCGGTGATTACTCCTGTTATAGCACTTGCAGCCACTGTCATCGGCGAGGCAAGAATCGTACGTGAGCCGGGTCCTTGACGGCCGACGAAGTTGCGGTTGGACGTGGAAATGGCGAGTTTGCCGGCCGGCACTTTGTCGGCATTCATGGCTAAACAAGCTGAGCACGACGGCAAGCGCAGTTCGAAGCCTGCCTCTTCGAGGATCTTGTCGATGCCCTCGTCGATGATTTGCTGACGAACAGCCCATGAACCAGGTACGAGCCAAGCGACCACGTTAGGCGACTTCTTGTGGCCTTTCACAATGGAGGCAAAGGCGCGGAAATCCTCGATTCTGCCGTTGGTGCAGGCGCCGAGGAACACATAATCCACGGGCACACCTTCGAGCTTCTGGCCCGGTTCAAACTGCATGTAGTCGAGTTGCGCAAGGAGTTGTGAACGGTCGGCCTCGCAGACCTCTTCGAGCTTCGGAATGTATCCGTCTACTGCGATGCCGGCACCGGGATTAGTACCGAAGGTGATGCGGGGGGCGACGTCTTCGGCACGATAAGTCACCTCTTTGTCGAAGACGGCATCGTCGTCCGAGCGCAACTGACGCCAAGCCTCGACAGCGCGTTCCCAAGCTTCGCCCTTCGGAGCATACTCGCGTCCTTTCAGGTACTCGAAAGTAATCTCGTCGGGAGCTATAAGTCCTGCGCGGGAACCCATTTCGATGCTGAGGTTCGAGAGTGTCAAACGACCTTCCATCGACATCGAGCGGATAGTGCTACCAGCATATTCAACGGCAAATCCCGTTGCTCCGCTGGTGGTCATCTGTGCCATGATATAAAGCGCTACGTCCTTGGCAGTTACGCAAGGGGCAAGCGTACCTTCGATATTGATGCGCATGGTTTTGGGCTTCTGCTGTAGGATGCATTGCGAAGCGAGCACTTGCGCAACTTCGCTCGTTCCGATGCCCATGGCGATAGCTCCTACGGCGCCGTGAGTGCTCGTGTGGGAGTCGCCGCAGACGATGGTCATGCCTGGCAGTGAAAGGCCTTTTTCGGGTCCGACAACATGAATGATTCCGTTGTCCTTCGTACCCATGTCGAAGTGACGGATGCCGAACTCCGTGCAGTTGCGCTTCAAGGCGTCCATCTGCTTGGCGCCGATGGGGAGTGGCTCATCGCAAGTGCTCGGCGTATTGTGGTCGGGCATGGCGACAATCTGCTGAGGGCGCAGTACGCCGATGCCCTTGTCGCGGAGAGTGTCAAAGGCTTGGGGGGAAGTCACCTCATGCACATAGAGGCGGTCAATGTAGAGCTGAGTGGGGCCGTCGGCCACCTTCTGAACGACATGTGCATCCCAAATCTTGTCGAAGAGTGTCTTTCCCATAATCTATTTTTTGAACTTATTGATACAGTCGATATACGCCTCTACGGAAGCCGTTACGATGTCGGTGTTGGCGCCGAAGCCGTAGTAGACATGTCCGTCGTACTCTACCTGCATGTGTACCTTTCCGACGTCGTCGGAGCCTTTGGAGATGGCTTGGATGGTGAACTCCTTGAGCGTCATCTGGCGGCGGATAATCACCTTGAGCGCCTTGATGGCGGCATCGACGGGACCGTTGCCCGAAGCCGAAGCCTCGAACTTCTCGCCTGTGATGTCAAGGCCGATGCATGCAACGCTCTTAACGCCCATACCCGTTGTGACCTGCAAGTAGTCGAGTTTGATGGCGTGCGCGGCGGTGCGGTCGGCTCCGGCGAGCATGAGGATGTCGTCGTCGGTGATTTCCTTCTTCTGGTCGGCCAGACGTAGGAAAGCCTGATAAGTCTTGTCGAGTGCTTCGCCGTCCATCTCAACGCCCAGAACCGAGAGACGATGCTTCAGCGCGGCGCGTCCGCTTCGGGCTGTAAGCACAATGGAGTTGTCGTCGATGCCAACATCCTTCGGGTTGATGATTTCGTAGGTCTGAACGTTTTTGAGAACGCCGTCCTGGTGAATTCCGCTGCTATGGGCGAAGGCGTTGCGGCCCACGATGGCCTTGTTGGGCTGCACGGGCATATTCATGAGCGACGAGACGAGTCGCGACGTCGGATAGATCTTTTGTGTGTTGATGTTGGTCTCAATGCCTAATCCGCGGTGGCATTTGAGGATCATGGAAACCTCCTCAAGCGAGGTGTTGCCTGCACGCTCGCCGATGCCGTTGATGGTCACCTCGGCCTGACGTGCGCCGTTGATAATGCCGGCCATCGTGTTGGCTGTAGCCATTCCGAGGTCGTTGTGGCAGTGAGTGCTCAGGATAGCCTTGCCGGCGCTGAGGCCGTCGACGTGCTCCATGAGGTATTTGATTTTATCGCCGTATTCCTGAGGGAGGCAATAACCGGTCGTATCGGGAATATTACAAACGGTGGCGCCAGCCTTGACGACGGCATCGATGACGCGTGCCAGGTACTCGTTGTCGGTGCGACCTGCGTCCTCGGCGTAGAACTCAATGTCCTCGACGAACCGCTTGGCATACTTCACGGCGGCAACGGCCCGCTCGATGATTTCCTCGCGATTGCTGTTGAACTTATATTTGATGTGCGAATCGGATGTTCCGATGCCCGTGTGGATACGCTTGTGCTTGGCGTACTGCAGCGACTGCACAGCGACGTCGATATCCTTCTCGACGGCGCGTGTGAGGGCGCAGATGGTAGGCCAAGTGACGGCCTTTGAGATTTCGATGACGCTGTTGAAGTCGCCCGGAGATGAGATGGGGAAGCCCGCCTCGATGACGTCAACGCCAAGGGCCTCGAGTTGCTTCGCCACTTGGATTTTCTCTACGGTGTTTAGCTGACAACCTGGAACCTGCTCGCCGTCGCGGAGGGTTGTGTCGAAAATAAAGAGTCTGTCGCTCATAGTTCTATTCTATTGCTTTAGGATTGATTCAGATGGTTGATGCGTTGTCATTTAAAACAAGAGCCTCTCTCACAAAGAAGTGGGAAAGGCTCTGATACGTTATCTCTTCGTTCGTCGTCAAGCACTGACCACACTTCCGTTCTGCTCACGCAGTCGGATGCTAAGAATGGCCAGGATGATGGCGTCTGAATATACCATAATTATTATAATTGTTTGAAATCGGCGACAAAAGTAGTGGTTTTTGCTTACAAATGCAAATAAAATGGCACTTTTTTGAAGGAAACAGTCATTTTATGTGTATTGCGCAAGGCGATGCGGTTTAGAATCGTCCGCCTCCGCCGAAACCGCCGCCACCAAAGCCGCCGCCGCTACGATTTCCGCCACCGCCACCGCCGCTACGGTTACCGCCGTTGTTGCCTCCGCTACGCGGATTGCGGTTGCCACGGTCGCCGCCTTCGCCGCCTTCGAAGATATCACTTCCCTCGTCGAGGTTGCGGTCGCGGTTTCTGGAAATTCCACGGCCACCGAATACATTGAAGCGATAGGTAAACGTGAGCATTCCGTAGGAGGTGATGCGCTCGCTGTCGGAGTCGGTACGGGCGGTGGCGCTGATATTACGGTTCACCATGTCGCGTTGCCCGAGAATATCATTCCAGCGGAGGGTGAGGATGGCCTGACGACGCTTGAGGAACGAGAAGGAAGCCTGTGCGTTCCAGATCCATTGGTTGGTGTTCATGATGGCTTCGGCATAACCGCGACGGCTGTTCTGGTTGATGTCGGTCGAAATATTGAGGCCGAACCAGAAGTTGTAGTTAGCGCTCATTCCATACGAGAAGTTGTAGGTGTCGAGGTTCGAGGCGGCTGTGGCTGTAGCGCGGTTTCGTTGGTAGCCGAAGTTGGCGTTCAAGTTAATCTCGAAGTTGTCCTTCGTGTAAGTGGTGCCGTAGTCCTCGGCCTCGGGGTCGCCGTGGTCAATCTCGTCGCGGAAGGTGAAACGCAAGCCTTGACGGACATTATTGGAATTCACTACGTTCTTGATAGTGGCCTGTTCCTCAGAGCGATACACATAACCATTGGATGTGGTATGATTGTACGAAGAGTTGGTGTTGATGCGGAATCGCTGGTCCTTCAGTGCCGTATTGAAGTTGAAGTTTGTGCCGGCGTTCCAGTTGCCGTTGATGTTCACGGGCATGGTCACGCGTCCGCCCGTCTTGTCGTTGTACTCGGTGCGGCTGGCGGTTGCGTTCTGAGTGGTTCTGAAGTTGATGTTGTAGTTGTAGGACCGCTGGTAGTCGGGCTGCGATAGACGCCATTCTGCATTTGCTGAGTGAGTGAACGACGGGCTCAGCTCGGGGTTACCCAGGCGGATGGCCAGTGGGTTGGCGTTGGAGAGCGTATCAGGGATGAGGTCTGTGATGCCCGGCTGTCCTGAGTTGCCGCCGTAGCGCGCCTCCACTTGATGCTGACGCGAGAAACGATAGCGGAAGTTGACCGTTGGTGACCAGTTGAAGAACGTGCGCTGCAGGTCGTAGTGCTTCCACCCTTTAGTGTAGTCGACGGCGTTGACTTGAGGTTGCAGGTTCAAGCCTACGTTGAAGCGTATCTTCGAGTTGATGAGGCGGTATTGGAGGCGGATGTCGTGGTTCTGATAGCGGTTCTCAGTGTAGTTGCATTGTGCAGTATCGGGCGTGGCGAAGTCGAGGTGCCCGTCGTAGTTGTCGATGCCAAGGAAGTAGCGATCCACGAAGGGATCAAAGATACTGGCCACTGTGCGGTCGCGGTCGTTGAAGCGATAGCTGTAGTTGTAGGAGATCTGCAGGAACTGCCCCGTTGCGATAGGCTCGTTGTAGGATATGCGGGTCGAGATGTTTTTACCTATATTGCGCGAGTCGTCGTACTGAATCTTATGGTAGATGGAATCCTCTCCCGTGATGGCAAGTATCTGATAGTAATCGATTTGCGAGTAGCTGCTTGAGTTTCCGTCGTTTTGGTTCAAGCCTCCGTTGATGTTGAAGGTAATATTGCGTCCGGGCTTCTTCAGGCGGCGGTTGAGTTGCAGCGAGAGCGAGCCGCTGATGGCGTCGGAGGCATTGCGGTTGGCGTTGAGGTTGTGGTTGACGCCTATGCTGCGCAGTTGTGAAAGTTGTTGCAATGGGTTTTCCACTAACTTGTAGGGGTCGTCGTTGAAGGTGGCGCTCTCCCCGCGACTGTGGCTCCGGTTGCCGTTGATGCTGAACTGCGGGCGCAGGAGTATGTTGGTCATTGTGTCGGGCTTCCACTCGATGCGCCAGTTTGTGTCGAACGAATTGCTGTGGCTGCCGTTGGAGTTCATGCGGTTGCTGTAGGCGGCATTGCGATTCTCGAAGTTCTGCGAGTTGCTCCATGAGCGGCCCGACGACTGATTGAAACGGCCTGATGCGCCGCCATTCAGTTCTAGTTTGTCCCATTCGAGATTGAGGCTGGCGGCCATGTCTTGGTTCTCTTGCATACCGTTGCCGCTGGTGTTGTTGGCGTTGCCTACTATACCGGCTTTCTGCTTGTCGAGGAAACGATAGACGTCGGCGTGTCCCGTGTAGCGGTCCTCGGTGCCATAGCCAGCTGTGACGCGCCCGAACCAGCCGCGTCGGCGGTCCTTTTTGATTTCGAGGTCGAGCACAGTCTGTTCTTCGCCATCATCGATACCCGTGATGCGGGCCAAGTCGCTCTGCTTCTCGTAGGCCTTCACTTTGTCAACAATCTCGGCAGGTATGTTGCGCAGCACCATCTGCTGGTTGTTGCCGAAGAACTCCTTGCCGTCGACCAGTATCTGACGTACCTCCTTGCCGTTGTGAGTGATTTTTCCGCTTTCGTCGATGACGATGCCGGGCAACTTCTTGATGAGTTCGTCCACCATAGCTCCGGGCGGGAGCGAGAAGGCAGCGGCATTATAGGCTACTGTGTCGTCGATGATGGTCATCTCGGGCATCTTCCCCTCCACGACGGCTTCTTTCATCATGGTTGCGTCTTCGCGTAAAAGGATATCATTGACTTTCTTGTTGCCACCCTTTCCCGTGAGGTTAAGCGCAAACGACTGCGTTTTGAATCCCATGAACGACACCTTCAACGTGTATTTGCCGACGGGCACGCCGGGAATCATGAATTGTCCGTTACTAGTCGTCTGTCGGCCTGCAACCATCTTGCCTGTGGAGTCGTTCACGGTCACACTGGCGCCTGGCAGGCCTTTGAGCGTGCTGCTCTCGTAGACCGTTCCGCGAACGTTAAACCATTGTGCGGCAGCGGGCTCTGCTAAAAAAAAGAAGGCGATGAACAAGGTTGCCATCGCCATCATAGTTTGTCGTGTTGTCATAAGAAGGGGTCAATCTTTTTGAGGGTCGGCATTCTTATGACAGGGAAGAGGATGAAAGGTTTAATCCAGAGGGCCTAGATTCTCTAGAGGTTCTAGATTCTCTAGATTCTCTAGATACTCTAGATTTTCTAGATATTCTAGATTTTCTAGATTCTCTAGATTTTCTAGATTCTCTAGATTTTCTAGATCTCTTGGTCTAATCTTGCTTGATTGCTTCGATGATGGCCTCTGCTTTCAGCTGGCTTTGCTCGCCGGTCTGCATGTTCTTGAGGGTGAATACGCCATCGGCCATCTCCGTCTCGCCCGCGAGTGCTACAAAAGGAATAGCGCGGGCGTTGGCATACTGCATCTGCTTTTTCATCTTGGCGGCGTCGGGGTAGATCTCAGCGCGAATGCCGGCACGGCGGCAGGCAGCTAAGGCGGGTAGGGCATAGGCGGCCTCTGCTTCGCCGAAGTTCACGAACAGCAGTTGGGTAGCAGTGGTGATGGCTTGAGGGTAGAGGTCCAATTGGTTCAGGACGTCGTAGATGCGGTCGGCGCCGAAGGAGATGCCGACGCCCGAGAGTCCCGGCATGCCGAAGATGCCCGTGAGGTTGTCGTAGCGACCGCCGCCTGTGATGCTGCCGATTTCCACGTCCAAGGCTTTCACCTCGAAGATGCAACCCGTGTAGTAGTTCAGTCCGCGGGCCAGCGTCAGGTCGAGCTCCAGGGGTGCAGTGCCCATCTGTTCGTAGTGCTTCAGCACATACTCCACCTCGTCGATGCCTTTCAGTCCCGTCTCGCTGTCCTTCAGCACCTCGCGCATGGTAGCGAGCTTCTCGTCGTTGGAGCCGCTCAACTTGATGATGGGTTGCAGGCGCTCTATGGCTTCGGCAGGGATGCCGTCTTCGGCCAGTTCGGCGTTGACGGCGTCGAGTCCTATCTTGTCGAGTTTGTCAATGGCTACGGTTATTTCGACGATCTTGTCGGCCTGTCCGATGAGTTCAGCGATGCCCGTGAGAATTTTGCGGTTGTTGATTTTGATGACAACGCGTATGCCGAAGCGGCAGAAGACCTCGTCGACAATCTGCATCAGTTCGACCTCATTGAGCAGCGAGTCGGAACCTACGACGTCGGCGTCGCACTGGTAGAACTCGCGGTAGCGGCCTTTCTGCGGGCGGTCGGCGCGCCACACGGGCTGAATCTGGAAACGGCGGAAAGGCATCGTCAGTTCCTCGCGGTGCTGAACGACATAGCGCGCAAAGGGCACTGTCAAGTCGTAGCGCAGGCCTTTCTCGCAGAGCTGAGCGGCCAACTTGGGCGAACCCTCGCCAGTCAGTTCGTTGGCGTCGATGCCTCTGAGGAAGTCGCCGCTATTGAGAATCTTGAACAGCAGCTTGTCGCCTTCCTCGCCGTACTTGCCCATCAGCGTGGAGAGGTTCTCCATCGCTGGCGTCTCGATCTGGCGGAAGCCATAGAGCGCGTAGACGCTTCGGATGGTATCGAAAATATAGTTGCGGCGCGCCATCTCGGAAGGACCGAAGTCGCGCGTTCCTTTGGGAATACTGGGTTTCTGTGCCATTGTCAGTCGTTCTTTCTTTTGAAATCGGGTGCAAAGTTACAAAAAACTCTTCATCCGACCTTCATTCTCACGACTTTTTTATAACTTTGTCCCACAAATGGACGGCCAACGTAAAATCATACATATCGACATGGACGCTTTTTTCGCCTCTGTCGAGCAGCGCGACAACCCCTCGTTGAGGGGCCGTCCCTTGGCTGTGGGCTATGACGGCCCCCGAGGTGTCGTCTCGACCGCCAGCTATGAGGCTCGCCGTTTTGGCGTTCATTCTGCCCAGGCTATGGCCACCGCCAAGCGCCTGTGCCCGTCGTTGGTCATCGTTCCTGGACGTTACAGCGTCTATAAAGAGGTGTCGGCTCAAATGCACGATATCTTCCACGAGTACACTGACCTCATCGAACCGATTTCGCTTGACGAGGCTTTCCTGGATGTGACGGAGCCTAAGACCGGGCCGCAGCTGGCTACGGAGATAGCCCGCGAGATTAAGCAGAAGATACGCGAGCAGCTCCATCTTACCGCCTCTGCCGGCATCTCCTATTGCAAGTTCTTGGCCAAGATAGCGTCGGACCTCCACAAGCCCGACGGCCTCACGGTCATCCATCCCGCGCGTGCGCAGGCGTTCATTAATCAATTGCGCGTCGAGCGGCTATGGGGTGTAGGACCGCGAACCGCCGAGGCGTTGCATCGCTATGGCATCTTCACGGGTAAGGACCTGCATGAGCGTTCGCTGCTTTATTTGACTGAGCGCTTCGGGAAGATGGGCGCGGTTCTTTATAACTTTGCCCGCGGCATCGACAACCGTCCCGTTCAGCCCACGCGCATCCGCAAGTCGGTCGGTTGCGAGCGCACGTTCGAGCATGACCTCCAGCATGAGGAGGAGTTCGAAGAGGCTCTCGCTCAAGCTGCCGACGAGCTTGTTCGCCGCCTCGAACGGACTCATTTCCAAGGACAGACGCTCACGCTGAAGGTGAAATTCGCGGATTTCCATCAGATCACGCGCAGCCTCACGCTCGAGGGTCAGCAGACCATCGCCGCCGATGCCGATGCCATCCTCGCGTTGGCACGGCAGCTGTTCTATGACTCGCAGGCAGCCGTGCAGTCCATTCGCCTTATCGGGTTGACGGTCAGCTACTCGGCCAGTCAGGAGAGCGCCCTCGCTCATGCGCTTGCTGAGAATGCTGCCGACGGGCTCACAGAGCAGTGGGTGCAACTCGAATTGCCGTTCCGTCCGTGGGAGGAGGTGGATGACGAATAATTCAACTTTCGCGAGTGCCTTAACTACTCATAACTTCCATAAATTCAATGCATAACCAATAAACATCCAGGGCTATGAAAACTTTCCTTCGCATGCTTTTGTCTCTTCTTACGCTGGTGTTTTTCGCGCTCACGGCCTACGCGCAGAGCGTAACCGCTGACGACGGCTTCGAATTGATTTTCGCCGATGAGTTTGACCTTCCAGATGGAAGCCGTCCCGACCCGTCCCGATGGCAGTCTTGCCCTCGCGAGGGTGCCACCTGGAGCCGATGGATAAGCGATACGCTCGCCGTGGCTTACATCCAGGATGGCTGCCTTGTCTGCCGTGCCATCTTGGACCTCAACAAAACGACGGCTCCCGCCACTATGATTACAGGCGCCGTAGAGACCCGCGATCACTTCTCGTTCACTTACGGGAAGGTGGAGGTGCGACTACGCACGGAACAGCACGCAGGCAACTTCCCTGCAGCTTGGATGATGCCTCAGCCGCCCTGCAAAGGATGGCCGCGCGGAGGCGAGATTGACATCTTCGAAACGATTGACACTCAGGACACTTCCTATCATACCGTCCATTCCCATTGGACCTACAACCTCGGCCATCGCAACGAACCGCGGCACTCCTTCTCGCGTCCTACGACCGTTGGACAATGGCATATCTACGGACTCGAATGGACCGAGGATTCCATGGCTTGGACGGTCGACGGCAGTCCTGTGGGTTCCTATCGTCGGTCCACTGACCCCGATGCCATAGCCAACGGCCAATGGCCTTTCACCCATCCGTTCTACATCATTCTCAATCAAAGCGTTGGCGATGGCACTTGGGCTAAGCCAGCCGATGTCCATTATGTCTATAGCACGCGTTTCGACTGGGTCCGCGTCTACCAGCGCCGTTAGTTTGCCGCCGTTTTCGGCCCTTCCGCCGTTGCCCGTTAGCGCTCGGCCCTTCCGCCGTTGTCCGTTAGCGCTCAGCCCTTCCGCCGTTGCCCGTTAGCGCTCAGCCCTTTTGCCGCAGTTCGATAGCGCTCGGCGATTTAGTCGCCGAGAAAACCTCCATCCTTGCCCACTTTTTCCACCTCAATTTGCACGCATATCCGCATAAATCACTATCTTTGCAGCGAAAAACCTATTGATGACAGCTTTATGAGAGCATTTGGAAAGCGTATTCTATGGCTCGCGTTCGCGTTGGCACTCATCGGTTGTGCGTCCCAGCAGGAGCGCGCCGAGCGGCGGGCTCGTACGCAGCAGGCGGTGGCTGAGGCCTTGGCCGCGCGTCAGTTGCGCATCAGCGTAACGTCCATGAGTTCGGCTCGTTATGGCACGCGAACCGTCTCTTTCGGTTGGGAACTCGAGGTGAAAGGCGACACGCTGGTCAGCTATTTGCCTTACCTCGGCCGCGTCTACCGGACCTCGGTGTTGCCGACGCCCATAGGCTTGAATTTTGAGGCTCCCATTCTGGATTACCACGAGAGTCGCATGAAGTCTAATCACACTCGGCTCGACATTCGGGTCAAGACCGTCGAGGACGTTTACGACTACGTTGTGGAGGTCTACGACACGGGCAAGGCGTCCATCTACGTCCGTGGGCAGTACCGCGACGCCATCACCTTCGACGGAGACGTCGTCACCGACATATAGCCGTTCGTGTAGTCGAGTCAGAGCCTATGCCTGTGGATAGACATCAGAATATGTCGGCCATCCGGTCGCGCAACACCACCCCTGAGTGGACGGTGCGGCGCTGGCTGTGGCATAGCGGCTTCCGCTATCGGCTGAACGACCGCCGCCTGCCCGGCCATCCCGATTTGGTGTTGCGGCGCTATCGCACGTGCGTGTTCGTGAACGGCTGCTTCTGGCATGGGCATAGGGTTGTCGAGACGAGGGCAAGAGAGGGGGTCGAAGGCACCGACGAACAGCTCCCCGTAGACTTGTTGAGCTCCGCTTGCTGCAAGATACCGCATACGAACCGCGCCTTCTGGGTGGCCAAGATTAGGCGCAACCGCGAGCGCGACCAGCAGACACTGGAGCGGCTGCGCGAGATGGGGTGGCATACGGTGACCGTCTGGGAGTGCGAGTTGAAGGGGGCGCAGCGCGAACAGACGCTGACGGCGCTCGTGAATACGCTCCGCGAGATTGGACTGCGCGAACGGCCTGCCCCGAAGCCTACTGAGTATGACGATTACTACGACTTCGAACTGCCTGTAGCGGCCGAACCGACGTTTTCTGACCCTTACAAGCAGAATGATTGACAAAAAAAGCTTACCTTTGCAACGGATTTCAGTAAACCCTTGGACAAAAAGATGAGAGGTAATCAGATTTGGTATCATTTAGTGGCCTTCCTGGTGGTGGCTATCTGGGGCTCGACGTTCGTTTTCACGAAACTGCTCTTGCTGAATGGCTTGACGCCAGCTCAGATCTTCACGCTCAGGTTCATCATCGGATATGTCTTGCTGTTGGCGTTCGCGCTGACGCGCCCTTCGTTTCGGCTGCTGGCGGGTTCGGTGGCGGATGAGTTGCTGATGATGGCTATGGGCGTCACCGGTGGTTCGCTCTACTTCCTGACCGAGAACAGCGCGATGAATTACACCACGACCACCAACACCGCCCTCATCGTCTGTCTCTGTCCGTTGTTTGCGGCGCTGCTCATCTCGGCTTTTTATAAGTCGGAGCGCCTGCAGCCCATTCAGATTTTGGGTACGCTGATGGCGGCGGTAGGCGTGGCGATTGTGGTGCTGAACGGCCATTTCGTCTTGCATCTGGCGCCCAAAGGCGATGCGCTGGCCTTCGCGGCTTGCCTCTGCTGGGCGGTCTATTCGCTGCTGTTCATTCCCGCGTCGAAGCGTTACGATACGCTTTTCATCACGCGTAAGGTTTTTTTCTACGGCTTAGTGTCGATGATTCCTTATTTCATGCTGCGGCCGGGCTTCCCCGCGTGGTCAACGGTCTTTCGCCCCGACATCCTGGCCAACCTCTTGTTCTTGGGCTGCATCGCCTCGATGGTTTGTTTTATCGCGTGGAACTGGGTCTTGAAGAAGTTAGGCGCGATGAAGGCCACTAACTACGTCTATTTCAACCCCGTAACGACCGTCCTCTTTGCGTGGGTTGTGCTGCGGGAGCAGATAACCATCTACTTTCTTGTCGGCACTTGCTTAATCCTTCAAGGCATGTTCTGGGCCAACAAGAGAAAAGAGGTGAAGGCTCTCGACCTTTGACCTTAGACCTTCGACCCTCGCCCCTTGACCCTCGACCTTCGCCCCTTGACCCTCGACCTTCGACCTTCGACCCTCGACCCCTACGGGAAAATCTCAGCGAGCTTGCGGATGTAGGCGTCGGCGTACTGCCGCATGCCGAGGTCATTGGGGTGTACGCCTTCGACCATTGACTCCTGCGTGAAGGCCAGCTCGTCGTGACTCAGGTAGTAGAGGCCCGTGACACCTTTGGCAATGAGGGCTTCGTAAGCGCGGCGCTGCTCGGCATTGGAGCCTGTGTACCAGTCGACGGCCTGCTGCGAGCTGGTGCCGTTGGCGTAGTTGTGCTCGACGAGCAGGATGGGCGCCTGACTCTTCTGCCGCAGGATGTCGACGCCCCGCAGCAGACGGTCGTAGATGAACTCAGTGCGCTCCGTAGACAGGTTCGGCAGGCAGTCGATGATGAAGAGCTTTGCGGGTATCTCGGCCAGGTAGTTGAAGACCTCCTCCTCCAGCAGTCCGTTGCCCGAGAAGCCGAGGTTGATGAGCGGGCAGGCGGTCTCGCGCTTGACGATATTGGTCCAGGCCATGCCCGTTCGCGAGGCGCAGGCGCCTTGGGCGATGGACGTCCCATAGACGACGATGGGGGCCTCCGTGCTGGCGGGAAGGAAATGCAGTTCGCGGTCCTCGTCGACGCCGATTTCCATCCACGCTACTTCATTGTACAGCGGCAGGAAGAGCTCGAAATCGTAGCCGCGGTCTTCGCCCGTGAAATACGTGATATCCTTGAATTCGTAGTTGATGGTATCCTTGAACGAGAGGTTGAACCTGCTGGCACACCAGCGCAGGCGTCCGTCGGCGTCAGTAGCGTAAAGGTCTAAGCCTGAGACGCCTGTCGAGGGCATGTGAAACATGCTGAGGCCGCCTGTCACCCGGTAGCGTACTCGGATGGACGGGGCGTTGGAGTGGAAGCGGATGGAGAGTCCTGCCGACTGACGCGAGAGGTTCCATACGGCAGCGCGGACGTGCTCCTTGGCGCGGTCGGGCAGGCGGTGGTAGTTGGAGCGCAGCTCGTCGCTCCACCAGCGGCCCTGCACCACGGGCTGACTCTGCTGCAGGGGGTCGAGCCATTTTGTCTGTGCCGTTGCGAAGAGGATGCTGCCGAGGGCAAGCACGCAGAGGGTGAACGCTTTTCTTGTTAATTCGGAAATCATGTCGAAGGTGTTTTTAGTCGGTTTTGGTTTGAAAATATAGTTGTTTAGGCCGATGCACGGCCGTCTCGAGGCGATTCTTTTGGCTTCTTCTGCCTTTTTTCTCAATTTTATGCGCCATTTTCGCATTCCTATCGGATTTTTCCCTATCTTTGCCGTCAGAACTGACAACTAAATCTACCTATGGAAGAGAATAACGAGCCTAAGAAACCTCAGCGAACCTATCGCTGCAATGATTGTGGCGGAACGATTTATCGCCATGAAGTGTTTTGCTCAAAATGCGGCAAGCTCCTTGATCGCTACGACTTTGAAGAGGAATGAGCGTACATTCGCAAAGGCTTGAGCGTATAGTATGTAAGGGCTTGAGCGTATATATGTAAAGGCTTGAGCGTATAGTATGTAAAGGCTTGAGCGTATAGTATGCAAGGGCTTGAGCTTATATTCGCTCAGCCTTGTCTCACTATTGAGACAAGCGCTTGCGTATGGACGGATAAAGGCGCGCGTACCTTCGCTCAATGGGGGCTGAATGGACGCGCGTACCTAATGGCACGCGCCACAGTGGCTTTAGCAGCAAACAGAGGGGCTTGATGAGCCGCCGCCGTGCGCGGGCTTTGGCCTTGCCTCTCTCTTCTCTCGGGGCGCCACCGCTGTGGGCGGTGTTTAGGCCTCGCCTCTCTCTCCTCATGGAGCCACCGCCGTGCGCGGGCTTAGGCCTTGCCTCTCTCTTCTCTCAGGGAGCCACCGCCGTGCGCGCTGCATAGGCCTCACCTCTCTTCTTCTATTAATGAGCCACCGTTCGCGTGCCGTTAGGTACGCGGCCATTGCTTTCAGCGCAGGCCTAACGGCACGCGCGCCGATGCCCTCGCTTATTTCGGCAGGCCAAAGACGTCGCTGAGCTCCTTCATCTGAGCGTCCGTCATGCCGTCGGGCGTGAATCCCATGTTCTTGGCGGCGATATAGATGAGGGCCGCTTTGTTGAGGACGTCCACTTGGTCGAAGGCGCTCATGATGTCGGTGTCGACGGCAAAGACGCCGTGTTTCTCCCACATAACCACGTCATAATCAGCGTCGATGGCGTCGATGGTGGCATCCGCGAGTTCCACGCTTGAAGGCAGCATGTAGGGTACCATCCCGAGTCCGCGCGGGCAGAAAGCCTTCGTCTCGGGAATCATCGACCAAAGCATGCGGGTGGCGACATCCTTTTCCATGAACTGCTTGTTGTGGGTCAGTGCCACGAGCTCGATGGGGTGAGTGTGGAGGCTGGCGCGATAAGGCGAGCCCTTGGCCAGCAGATAGTTGTGAACGGCCAGATGCGAAGGCAGTTCGGAAGTCGGCTTCACGGGCTTGTCGGCGATGATGACGTAGGATGCGCAGTCATCCAGGATGCGGATGACGGAGCCGTTGTCCATCGGCCAGCGAGCGAGGTCGCGCATGCGCATGTTCGTCCCTTTGCAATAGAAGTAGCAGCCCTTCAGGTGGGGCAGGGTAGTGCCGATCTGATAGACGGGCGAGATGGCCGGCAGCGCTCGCACGGCCTCGTCCACCTGTTCCGTAATGTTCACCGTGATATTGCCTCCGTTGCGCTCGGCCCATCCCTTCTGCCAGAGATAGCCTGCCACTTCGGCCACTTGTTCTACTACGTGTTTGAGTTCAGTTCGATTGTCGAGAATACTTTCCATTGTCGTTTGATGTTATGAGTTGTTTTCCGCTGCAAAGATAGTGAATTATTCATTATCAGCCGTTCATATTTGGGAAATAATTTGCTCCGATGGCCGTTAAAGTAGATTTTAGCGGATTGGCGTTCGGGTTTCGACCGCTTGGGAGTTATCAATCGCTAAGCATCCCGAGTGAGGAGGGGGTGTTGTGGCGATAGAATCGCCACGAAAAGAACGGGACGCATTCATGAGCAAGGCCTTACGCATAAAGGCAATCTCACGACAGAGACGCGTGCAGCGGCAGCATGATGGGGAGGGGGCGAAGGTTGGAGCGCCAGTTGGTGTTCAGAAGGGGAATTCCTCATCGGCGATAACGCTTTTTGTGACGTAGTTGCCGTCGGCTTCTGCTTTCTCGTCCTCAGTTTCATCGTCATCGTCGAGCGGTTGGCCATAGGCCAATTTCACCGCTCGTATACCAGCTTTCTGAATCTCCTCCTCGTCGTCATCGTAAATGTCGTAGAAACTTGAATCTATTTCGTCGCAATAGCGTTCGTTGAGAAAGAATGTACTCGGCTTCATGATTTTTTCTTCGTTTGCAAGGCATTTCACATTATACGCCACTACAACCTTCAAAGCCTGAATCTTATCCTGCCTTTCCATCTTCATCCATAGATCCATGGTTTTTTTCTTGTCGACTTTGTTGGGATAGAGACGCCAAAATTCATTGAAGCCGGCCGTCGCGCGTTGAAGGTCCTCAGGTTCGGCTTTTCCGTTTTGAATCTTGGCCGCTAACGCTTGTGTTTCAGTTCGTTCTCTTTTCGCCTTCGACACCGCCAGCTGGTTTTCGCGCTGTGTCTTGCGGGCATCCACGTCCTGCTTGATCTCGTAGCCGTGCTTCACAAAACTCGTGACGCGCTGCCACCAGTTCCAGCCTGTCTTGGTCTCGAAAAGCAGCACGGACCCTACATCCTCGCCGTCGTTATCGGACATGATCACTTCCTGACACCAATGGCTCATGAACGCCAGCGTCAGCGAATTTGAGTCGAAATAGGCTGGAATATCGTTCTTATCGATATAATTTTTCAGTTCTACCCACCTGTTTTCGCTCTTTCCGCACGGCTTCGTCATGAAAGCCATAAAATCCTCGCCGAACTGCTGCTTACGCTCATCTATCGACTTTTTGCAAAGCGAAAGCACGCGCTTTCGCTTCATGATGATCTTACCATCTGAAGAAGAACAATTATTAGAGTTATCGTCGCCGCAACTTTTGTCGTCTTTGTTTTTATTATTGTTTTTCAACAACAGTTGCTTCTCTTTCTTTTCTTTCTCTTCTTTTAAAGGAGTGCAGGGGGAACTTTTCTTCTCGTTCTTGTCTTTCTCTTCGCGATTCTCGCTACTTTCGTCGATGCTTTGCGAATCCTTTGCAAAAGTGTTGCTTGCGGCGGTCTCCGTCGCAAAGTAATGCTCATAGTTACAAATAGTTATGAATGTTTTGCCGTTTCGCGTTTCTTTTGCAACAAACTTCTTCTCAACCATCTCTCGCAGCAGGCGGTCGGTGGCCGTACGGTCGGATTGAATCACTCGCGCGTACTCGCTGACGTTAAACAGCGCTTGCCCGTTCTCGTCGGCTTCATTCAGAAGGACGGTGAACAGGTGCAGACGTTCGGGTCGCAGCATCAGCCAGAACTCTCCCATCAACTTGTTGAGGTCTATTATTTTATTCATCATGTATCTTTAAAGGGTTTGTATAATAGTACAAAGATACAACATTTTCGCAGCAAAGTCAAGCGTTTTTCGGTTTATTTTTCCATAAAATCCAATATTTTTTCAATCGTATTTGATAATCAGTGATTTGAGGAAAAATGTACTCACGGGCCCACGGAAGAAGCCTCGAAAAAGCCCCTTCCTTTAGGGGGAAGGGGCGAGGCAGACTCCACTGAGTGAGCGCGTCTGCAGAAAGAGTAGGAACGGGTTGGAGCGGCTGGCGTTTAGATGTCTTCGCCGTAGCGCTCCTTGGTGATTTGCGCCAGCGATTTGCCGCGCGTGTTGGGCGCTCCGATGACACCGACTACGAGCGAGATGAGCAGCAGGACAACCATGCAATAGGCTGCCAGCGTGAAGCCTTCGCCGTTCTCGCCATAGATATAGGTGAAGATAAGGCCCCAGAGGGCGGAGAGGCCGCGGACGATGAAGAACATCAGGCCTTGAGCTCCGGCGCGGAACTTAGCGGGGAACAACTCGCTGCCCCAGAGGGCGTAGAAGATCTGGACGCTCAAGCCGCCGTTGACTCCCCATAGGATGGAGAAGGCCCACAGGCTGCCGATGCCCGTCACGCCTTTGATGATGATGACCCAAGTGGCGATGGCGGCAACAAGTCCTAAGACGTAGATGAGCTTGTGCGGCAGGCGGTCAATGAAGAATGAGAGGCAGAAGGTCACAACGACCACAACGAGCCAACCTACGCAGCTGAGCATATTGGCGTATTCGTTGCTCAAGCCGCCGGCCGTCTCATAGATATGAGGCTGGAAGAAGCCCATCACAGAGGCTACTAGATTCCAAGTCAGATAGATGAGAGCCAGGAAGATGACCGTCCGAACGGCAATGCGGTTGGTGAACAACAATTTGATGTTGTCGACGATTCCGCTTTTTTTCTGCTGCTTGTTGTCTTCGAATTCCTTGCTTTCCTCCAACTGGCGTTGCAGGGTCCAAGCGATGAAAGCTACAACGAAAAGGGTGAAGAAGACAACGCGCGAGGAGAACACCTGCACTGCCGTCTCGGCAGCGTCAGCCCCGATGAGGGTATGTGCTATGGACTCTACGATATGATAAAGGTATCCGCCCGGAGCGAAAAGCATGCCGAACAGCAGGATAATCATCGGGCCCATGCCCCAAGACATCTGTGAGATGCAGATATTACGGCCGCGATTGTGCACCTCGGAACTCTCAGAGATATACGTCCAGGAGGCCGGCACGCCGACGCCTACGGAGATGCCTGTGATGAGAAAGCCGCAGAGCAGCATCGCGAAGTTCGTGGAGAGCATGACGATGAGCACGCCCAGCATGTACACCAACAGGTTGTAGGTGAAGATGAACTTACGCCCGAACTTGTCGGCCAGGAAGCCGCCGATGATGGCGCCGATGGCAGCGCCCAAGGCGTTGGCGCTGATGGCGTTGAGCCAGCCGAGGTGAATCTCGCTCAGCCCCAAGTAGTTCTGCCAAAGCGTGATGCCGCTCGCACCCGCCACAATAGCGCCTGCATCGAGATAGTTGTTGAGAGATACCGCGAGGGTACTCTTCAGTGAGGAAGTTTTCTTGCTCATTAGTTGTTTAGGGTTTGGTTGTTATTTCGTTGTTGTTTTTTTGTCGTTATCACGAGGTGCTTTTTCGTTATCACGAGGTGCTTTTTCGTTATCACGAGGTGCTTTGTCGTTATCACGTTATAACGTTATCTCGATATTTCGAACCTCGTTATAACGTTATTACGTTATCTCGTTATCACGAAGTTCTTCTCGTTATCATGAAGTGCTTTCTCGTTATCACGAGTTTCCCTTGCCGATATCACGGCAGTTATTAACCAATATTCCTCGTCCCGTTGCATTGAGGATAGGCAGAGCAGCTCCAGAACTCCTTGCCTGAGTTGATGCCTTTCTTTGCAACACGCTTGATCATAGGTTTCCCACATACAGGGCAGACGGGAGCATCTGCTTTTTGGCTCTGCTCAGCACGATGTGCCAGGCGTTCGGCGGTCAGGGCTTCTGTGAACCCGCCCTCCTCACGGAATGTTGCCAGTTGGCTCTCTATTTGCTTGCCCAACATCAGGATAAGACGGTTGCAAAGCACCAGCATGCAGTTGGCCACCGTAATGGAATCATCGGATAAGAGCCAAGCGTCAAAAAGGTGTTTCTGTTTGAGGATATGCAGGCTGCTTTGATACAGCACGTCGTCCTGATACTCAGGTTTGTCGAATCGTATGTTGGCCACCACTGCATAGTCGGAGGAATAGACAGACCAGGGCGCTTGTTCATGACGAAGCAACCAGTTCATGTAGTCGTTGGCCAGTTCCGAGAGCGTAGCACGAGCCACATCAGTCAATTTCATTTCGGTTTCTTTCGAGGTAGAATGACGTGAGTTCCCCTCTGCAATGTTGGCGGGCGCCGAACGTGCAGCTTGGGTCATCTGATCATATTGCCGTCCACCGGGGTCGTTGGTATGGTTCAGAAAGCGGGCACAGAAATCCTGCGTCGCCAGCTGAATCACATTAGCCATCACCCATGTGTCGAGCCAGAAATACCCGAAATTTGAAATCTTCATTTTCTTTTTCTGTTTTAAGGGTTTTAGTTGTTGTTTTTTGTCGTTATCACGTTATAACGGGATTTCGTTATTACGAGCCTCGTTATAACGTTATTACGTTATCTCGTTATCACGAAGTTTTCTTCTCGTTATCACGAGGTTTTTTCAGACACCCATGATTTTCAGGATGAAGGGGGCGAGCAGGGCTGTCAGGACGCCGTTCAGAATGAGGCCTAAGGAGGCGTAGGCACCGTAGGAGGCTCCCTTCTCCATCGCCCGCGAAGTCCCTACGGCATGGGAGGCTGTTCCGATGCTAAGTCCCTGTGAATAAGGATTCTTGATGTGCCACACCTCTAATACCTTGAAACCGAAGACAGCGCCGAAGAGCCCTACGGAGACGACGATTGCTGCCGTGAGCGACGGAATACCTCCCAAAGCCTGACACACTTCCATAGCTATGGGGGTGGTCACGGATTTGGGCGCCAGAGAGATGATGGTTTCGCGTGAAGCTCCCATCGCCTGCGCTATCACCACGACGCTGACAACCCCAATGACACACCCTACCACCTGCGAGAAGAAAATGGGCAGGAACTGACGGCGAATCTGTCCGAGATTCTTATAGAGCGGAGCGCCCAAGGCCACAATGGCAGGTTTGAGCCAGAATTCTATGTAGCCGCCCGCCTGTGAATACGTTTTGTAGCTGATGCCCGTCAGTTTAAGCAGGACGATAAGCACAGCAATGGTTACCAGTATGGGGTTGAGGACAATCCATCCCGTCCACTTCTGAAACTGGCGAGCACCGTAGAAGATGCCGAAGGTCAGTGCCAGCAATACAAGGTTATTCTGCAGTATCTCCATCGTCACTTCTCACTCTTTCGCCTTTTTCGCTTATCTGATGGATCCACCCTGTCGCAACAAGCACCAGCACCGTGCTGACCACGGTCGCTACGACAATAGGCATTAGCTCGGCCTTGATGAGGTCGAGATAAAGCATGAGTGCCACACCCGGCGGCACGAAAAAGAAACCCATATTGGAGATGAGGAAATCTGACATCCCCTGGACCCATTCCAGCTTGATGGCTCGCAGCTGCAACAGGGCCGTCAGCAATAACATGCCGATAATGCTGCTGGGGATGGTGATGCCCGTAAGCCAGACAATCACCTCACCCCCAGCAAGACCGGCGCAGATAATGAATCACTGTCGAATCATAACAGGTTATCGCTTGCTCGTCCCTTCCTTCTCGTATGCCTGTATCGCGGGGATAAATTCCTC
>JAEEGL012387599.1_pt1 | contig 43007 bp, 41 predicted proteins | sample 9134231 | NCBI WGS metagenome assembly JAEEGL01 (sample SAMN16246548, study PRJNA631951) | gut metagenome | biome: gut microbiome; feature: rumen; material: fiber-attached | host: Bos | place: Iran: Karaj | collected 2018-10 | reverse complement strand
GGATTCATTGTTCCTGGATCCACATTAATATAAGGATCAAACTTTTGCATGAAAACCTTATATCCTCTAGATTTCAATAATAAGGCAATGGATGATGCCGTAATACCTTTACCTAACCCTGAAACAACGCCACCTGTAACAAACACATACTTCGTCATAACTCTACCTCCAAAAAACATATTTCAATTATATAACTACATGTCCATCAATATAATTCTTATATTGAACTAAAAAAAATGATATAATTATGAAGAAGCCCCCTATAAAGGTCTTTTTTAATATTTATAATTTACAAAATAACATATTAAAGAGCTTAGAGCTTTATGAAGATAATTATATGAAAATGCTTGATTAAAAGAATATTATTGTTACTTATTATTGAATGTTTTAAAAAAAATTAAAAAAAAGAACTTACCGTAAGCTATAAACTTACATGCTCCATTTTGAAATAAACTAGTCAAAAGACTAGTTTTTTTGTTTTTGAAAACGTATTTTAACCAAAGTAAAAAATAGGTTAGGGTTTTAAAATAAACAAATTAAATAATTAGAAAGGCCCTGAAAAATAAGCTTTTTTTTGCCTCTTTTTATTAAAAAAATAAACATATGGTAAAAAATACCATAAATGTATTGACAAACGAATACATATGGTATAATATACTATATGTGTGGAGGGATGATAGAAATGAATAGGTTAGAAGCAATATCACCAATAGATGCAAGATATGATAAATACAAAGAAAAAACTAAAAGACGGTTAGAGGTATCAAAAAAATAACAAATTTAATATAAGGGAGAAAAACATGGAAATAATAGCAACTGTTTTAGGCTTGATACAAGGAATACTTGTAATGCTTAATAAAAGAAGTAATTGGATATTCTACATTCTCCAAATGATCTTCTTGATAATATTTTCTATTATCAATCATCTATATGGAGATGTATTAAATAATTCATTTTACTTAGTTCTAGGATTCATTGGTTTTATTGAGTGGGGAAAGGACAAAGAAACAAACAACATAAGTAATGTTAAAAATAAAGAAAGAATTATCTACATTGTTTTGATTGTCATGGGAACAATGGTATCAAATCAAGTATTAAAAACGACAAATGATCCTTTACCATTATTAGATTCATTCACAACAATAAGTAGCTTAGTAGCCACTTACTACATGATAAAGAAAAAAATAGATACATGGGTTATTTGGTTTATAAATGATATCTTTTATGCAATTGAATATTTAATGCTACCTAACCAAGCTATATATTTGTTCTTATTAAATATAGTATGGTCAATTATGGCAATAGGTTCGTATATTAATTGGAATAGAATTATGAAAGGACAATAATAAAATGATAAAAATATTTTATTCTGGTACATATAAAGTAAGACATGAAAAGATTAATAAAGATAATGTATTAGAAATGTTAAAAGATGATATGCGAAGCAAAATAGTAGGTAATGTTAAAGATACTGTTTATGCTTCAGATGGAGTGCCTATCAAAAACAATAAAAATGTAATGTATGTTGGTGGGTTCTACTATGAAAAACAAAACAATAATAAATCTGTTTGTGAAAATGTTGTCAGTGAAGAACTAAAACAAATAGATAAATGTGATTTAGTAATTGCCAATCTAACAAAGTATTCAGCAATTGCATCTGTAACAGAAATTATCTATGCGGCATTTAAACAAAAGAAAATAGTAATATTTTGCGATCCAAAAATAACTAGTTACGAAATAGAGGGAGAATATTGGTTCCCAATAATAACTTGTAAACAATTAAATAAAAATATAGAAGTAAAATTTATCAATGATGAAGAAGAAATAATAAATTATGTCAATAAATTAAAGGAGGAATAAATATGAAAGTTGATGTAATAGTCGGAGGACTATATGGTGATGAAGGAAAAGGAAAAGTAGTTTCTAACTTAGGCAAAAAATATGATTACATATTTAGAGTTAATGCATCCACAAATGCATCTCATACAGTAGTTTTAGAAAATGGTAAAAGCTTTGTAACTAAACAGCTACCATCAGTCTTTGGCAAAGATAACATTAAGTTTGTTGTAGCACCGGGTGCTGTATTAAACTTACATGCTTTAAGATTAGAATTAGAAAGTAGAAATGATTTAGATAAGATTTATAATAAAGTAACAATAGCTTCCAGTATTAGTTTACTTATAAATCCTTATATTGATCGTAATAAAAATCAAAATCATTCCAAAAAATATGGTAGTACAAATCAAGGAACAGGAAACGCTATAATTGCTAGGGATGCAAGACATTCTGTTAAATTAATGGATGTTCAAAATACAATCAATAAGGTAATTACTTTTGATACACTAGTAAATAAAATTAAAGAATCTTGCTATGAATTAGATAAATCATTCTATCAAGATAAAAGCAAAGAATACTTTACTTTAGAAGCTAATAATCTTTTAGAAGACTATAAAAAAATAGAAAAACTAATAGGAAGCTTTTGTAAAGATTATAGTAATTTCCTATATAATATTGAACCTAATTCCAATGTTTTAATTGAAGGATGTAACGGAATAATGTTAGATAATTTACACGGACTTAATCCGTTTACAACAAGTGCTTCAACTAGTATCAATTCATTATTAAATGGCGCAAATATCAGCCCATGTTATTTAAATAATATGTATGTTATTATTACTGGATATTTCTGTTGCTTAAACAAAAGACCATTCTTAACAGAAATGAATGAACAAGATGCTAACAAATTATATAAGTATAATTCAGAAGTAGATGATGCCGAAAACATGAAAAGAAGATTAGGCTGGTTTGATTTACCAACTTTAAGAAAATCATTAATAGGACATAAAAAAGCTAAACTAATCTTAAATAAATTGGATATTATGCAAGACTTAGAAACAGTAAAAGTATGTGATTACTATTTGGATAAAGATAATAAAAAAATATATGTAATGCCAGATGACGTTGAACAATTAAAACAATTAAAACCTCATTACAAAGAATTTAAAGGATGGGGAAATATTGATAATATAGATAAAAACAATATCCCTTCTACCTTAAAAGAATATATTAAATACATTGAAAAAGAAACTAAAGAAAAAGTAGCTTACATTGGAATTGGTAGAAAAGATAAAGACTTAATAAAACTATAGAAAAGGAAAAATGATATGATAGTATTAGAAGGAACAGATGCAGTAGGTAAAACTAGTGTAATAAACAATTTAAAAGATTATCAATTATATGATCGTGATAAAAAGATTTGCCGATTGTTTGACTTTGATATTTCATTAATAGATAGAGTAAATAAATTAAAGGAGTATATAAAAGAAAAAAAAGATTATATAATATTCTTAATAAATAATGATAAAGAGGAATTGGAAAGAAGAGTAAACTTAAGAAAAACAATTGATGAATATGATAAATATACTTATTTATACAATTTATTATATTTAGAAACATACTTATATATGGAACAAAATGATCTATTATGTGATAAATTGTTTATGGTAGATTGTACTGGTTTATCTTTAGAAGAACAAACAAATAAAGTAAAAAAAATATTAGATACGCTAAAATAGAAAAATAGAAAGGAAGTGAATTATATGCCTAGTATTAGTCCTCATATGATAGTAGCAAAAGAAGTTGCTAAAAGATTAAATATAAATAGCGATGAATTTATTAGAGGTAATTTACTTCCTGATATAATTGATATAGAAAATAGTCATCATAAAATAAAAAGTGGTATTTATATGGTACCTGACATAGAGTATTTTTTAAAAACTCTTGATTTCACAAATGATTTAGACATCGGCTATCTTACCCATTTATTGTTAGATAAACATTATTTAGAAGATTACTTGATAATTCTATATCCAGACAAGAATATATTTTTAGATGGTCTAATATATAAAGATTATGATTATCTAAATCATTTATTGGTAAAAAGATTCAAACTAGATATTAACTATATAGAGAAAGCTTTAATTAAGTATGATTGCAAAATTAATGAAGAAAAGTTAAAATATAATATAAATTGTTTAAAGAATAACATAAGTGGAAAAACGTATTATTTAAATATTAATAGTTTTTCAAAGTTCTTAAAAGAAGTATCTAAAACTATTAGTGAGGAGTTGATTGAATATGCAAATAAATCTAGTTAGTTGTCTTTTTATTTTAGATAGTGAAAAAAATGATAATATCAGAAAAAATGATATAAAAAAAATAAAAGTATTAGTAGATAAACATGGTAATTTACCTTCAACTATTAATAATGGAAAACATATGAGAACAAAAGTGAATGAAATGCTGTCAAACATAATAGGTACTAGTTTATTTCATACTCAACAAGTATGTGCAATGTCATATGATGATAGTGTTGATATAGTTTATGTAGGAGCTACTAATATAGAAAATATTAAAAAATTAGATAGCAATTATCAACTATTAGAATTCAAAGTTAAAAATAATAACACTATTTATTTGGCTGAAGAAGTTTACAATTATAAAACAGTCGAAATAGTAGAAAACAAAAATATTATATATAAACAAATAATTGATATTGATGACGAAGTATTAAAAAGGAAAATCAAAAATATGCTTTTATCATATAAACGTATAAGGGTAGATGTTGACACTACAGATATAATGTTTAAATTTATGCCAAAAGAATTTACTTTAGAAGATGTAAGAATTCTATATGAAATAATAAAAGATGAAGAAGTAGATAAATCTAATTTTAGAAAGAAGATTAATAAATATTGTAAAAAAGTAGATAAAATTACAAATGATAAAATTGGTTACAGACCAAGTCAAAAATATGAATTTGTACCATTAAAAGGAGATGTATGGTTATAATCTTGGCCTTCAATAATAATGACAATTAGAGGAAGTAAAAAAGAAATTAATCGTTTAATATTAATTGAGAACCTTGTTTGTATTATATAAAATGTTATTTTGCATATATATGACAAAATGTCACTTCATTTAATAAAAAACTAGTCTTAAGACTAGTTTTTTTGTGTTCATTTATATTATTGATACATAATTATAATTATCTTTACTATCTTTGTTAACTTTTGATAAAATTATATTGATAAATATAAATGAATAGGTGGTATAACTAATGAAACAAAAAATAACTTTAATAATATGTATTCTAATATTTGGTGGTGTTGGCGTTTTTCTAACATTCTTTTATGGCAATACAAATAAATATGATAGTAAAACTACTGCTGATCGAATAGAGGTAAGTACTAGAAGTGATGAAGATGGCGATATCTACTATCCAATTTACTATTTTAAAGTTGGAGATAAAGAATACGCTTGTAAAGCTAATTCAGGCAGCAATTCGTATCCAAACCAAAAGAAAAAAGAAGTATATTATGATTCAAAGAATCCCAAAAAATGTATAACAGAATATGACAAATCTACATCTAAAACTATTGGAATTGTTTGCTTAATAGTTACGATGATAATAATTATTTTAACAATTAAAAAACCTTCATCAAATAATGATGTTTCAGAAGAAGTAAAAGAACTTGATCCAGAAACTCAAGAAAAAATTGAAAAAGCTATAGAAGCAGCGAATAAATTCGAACTATTCTTTAAAAGGTTATTTATTGCAATTATGTTCATTTTTATATTAATACTAATATTGATAGATAATGCAATTCTAAAACAAACCATAAAAGCCAAAGATTATATACCTACAACTGCAACATATGTAGGAAGAAAAGACGAAACAGAAGACAGTATATTTAATGATCACATTTATACTTTCGAAGATAAAAAAGGCAACAGTCAAGAAATCACTATGAGTATTTCTAATGATAGGACACCGGAAGATGAGATAAATATTAAATATAATGAAAAAGACCCAACAGACTATTATACAGAAGGTGCTTACTTTAAAAAATCAGATATAATATGGTACATTGTTAAAGTAGTAGTTGCAATCTTATTAGTAGTATTATTCTTTAATGAAAAATTACTAAATAAAATTAGATTATCTGTAAGAAACCATAGATAATAAAAAAGCTAGTCTTAAGACTAGTTTTTTTATTAAAAAAACAATTGATAAGTAGAAAAAAATATAAATATATGATATATTACTATATGAATGTAGTATACTACATAGAAGGAAAAGGAGCTTATTTATGAAAAAGAAATTTATATTAGGTTTTTTAGTATTTGTCTTATTATTTACGTTAGTAGGTTGTGGTGACACAGAAAAAGGCAGTTCATCAAAGAGATCAAAAAAAGATGAGCAATCAGAAAAAACTGAAAAAGAAGAAACTAAAAAGAAAAGGAATAACGGAGTAGAAGTTAATTTATTCAACTACAGTGAATTCATTGATGGTGTTGCAGTACTAAGTGCTTTTGGAAATGGATCATTACCAGAAGGACACCATCTAATCGATGAAGATTTAAATATAGTTTTTACTTATGATTTTGTCCCAGATGGTGAAAAAATGCCATATGTAAAAGCACTTAATAAAGATGAAAACGGAAATATAAATGTATATTATAAAGACGGATCAGTAGTATTCTCTTATAAACCAAATGAATACAAAAGAGTGCGTCTAATATCACATGGCTATTTAATAACTCATCAAATAGATGAAACATATAACAATAGTGAAGAAAAAATAGGTGTTTATAGTCTTAAAGATAAAAAATATATAGTTGAACCTTCATCAGAGTATATTAGTATGGAAGATTATGGAGATGACATGTATCAGTTAAACTATGAAAAAAATATATTCTTCAATTCTAGACTAGGCAAGGTAGTAAAATATGATACTTATATTTCAGACAAGTTTGTTCAAGGTTATTCAATTGACCAAGATACTGATCAACTTTATATTTATAAAGATGATGGAACTGTTAAAAAAATAAAATATAGTTCAGAAAGATCATATTTAAACACAAGAGATTTTGTTGGTAATGGCTATGCCGTTGATATTAATAATGGGGCAGAGAATACATTTAGAATTATAAATTTAGATACAGGTGAAGTAACAGATATTTCTGATAAATTTTATAGAGTTACTAATCGTCCTAAATTTGATAAGAGTGGTTATGCTTTAGTATTGTCATCAAATCAAAGTGGAACTAATTACTATACAGTTATAAATACTAAAGGAGAGATTCAATTTGATCCAGTTAAAATCAGCAGCGCATATAGTTTCTTAGGAAATTATGATGATACATTAAATACAATTAATTTGGTTTCTAATTTATCAAACGGATACATAATTTTAGATGGTAATGGAAATGTACCTTCTGAAATAAGAGATGTAAAGAATAAACTTATATTAACAGCACCAGAAGGCCAAAGATTTGAAGCTGTAATAAATGACAATCTTGCAGTTGTAAATCACAACAAAGCAATTGCAGAATTCCATTTTGTAGACTTTAAAGGTAATAGATTATTAATATATCCTGAAGAATAAAAAAGCAAGTGTTATACTTGCTTTTTAATTGGTATTAACTAAAGAATCAATATGCTATAATAAATAGTATTAAATGAGGTGTTATTATGATAACAGAAAAAATCAAAAAAATATTCTTTAATATCAAAAATGGTTTAAATGAAAAAATGAAAGAGTATAATATCACAGCAGCACAAATAATTCTTTTAGAGTATTTATACGAAAATCAAGACAAAACAACAATTCTAAAAAACATTTGTGATTATTTATCTTTAAAGCATAGTACAGTAATAAGTATTTTAAAAAGATTAGAGGAAAAAGAATTAATATTTAGAAAAACAAATTATACATCAGAAATATCAATTACTAAAAAAGGCATAGAGATGGTTGAAACTTGTGGCGCTAAAAAAGGTTTCGTTGATAACACTCTTTTAAAAGGATTTACTAAAGAAGAAATAGAAGCATTATCTAGTTATCTTGATAGAATTAACTCTAATATTTCCGACTTATAATATTAAAAAAAGACGATTTAATAAATCGTCTTTTATTTTATAAAGTATTTTTAGCAGATTCTGTATTTGCCATTTGATCAAGATATCTCTTTGTTGCGATATTACACATTTGGATTATATCATCATATTTTCCAGCTCTTGCAAAGAATCTAACGTTATGACATAAAATAGCAGATTGAATTCCTGATATCTCTGGAAGTTTTTTGCTTTCTCCAGCCCATTCCACAGGAAGTGATATTCTTTGTGAAGTTTTTAATATCTTAGATTTTGGAACACATTGTAATGCATAACCACCATCAGGATAAGGGAACACCACAAAATCTATCTTTGTATCAGAACTATCATTATAATCTATAATAATATCCCTCCAAGGAATAGTTTGGCAAGGAATTACTAAAATATTACCTAAACGAGTCTCTGGATTATCATATCTTGATGCTAATTCCTTTTTAGCTAGGAACAATGCAATATATGATCGTATAACATTCTCAAATATAGCACTAGTAACATTTACACATTCAGAAACTTTCTCATCACTATTCAAGTTAGGTAAGAAAGAAACAATAAATTGAAGAGGATGACCTGTTGTAAACTTTCCATTATCACCAATACCATGAATAATATCTTTATTAAAATTATCAGTAACTATATTTATTTCCTGTGGAGTTAAATCACCATCAGAAATTAATTCAACTATTTCTTTACCATATTTTTCCCAAGCTAACTCTACATTCATAGATTCTTTATCTTCTTTATTTAAAATAGATAATAAAGCATCAACTATAATTTCATCAACTTGAACTTTTTGATTATTTTCTTCATCTACTTTTGCTACATTGCCTTTTTTAGCTAAGTATAAAGAGATATTTGAACGAATAACATTTTCTAATACAGCACTAACAACATTTACACATTGTTCAAATTTTTCATCATAATTACTTTCTCTATACCAACTTGGTAAAAAAGAATCAATAAATTGAAATGCATGAGTTACATCATCGAATTGACCATTATCTACTATATCAACATTTTGAAGAAGATCTTTATCAATAACCTCAGTAATAATACTTATCTCTTGTGGAGTTAACATATTATTTGCTAGTGATTCTACAAGTCTATATCCAAACTCTCTCCAAACTAATCCAGCACTTGCATATTTAATTCCATTTTCTCTTTTACCATTTCCGCCTTTTTGATGATGATCGAATTCACCACCACCAATATCTACTAATATATCTGTATTTTTTCTAAGGTGTTCTAAATCTCTTGTACGTATTACAAATGTATCTCCGATATTTTTAAAAATTAAAGATAAAATAGCAACAGCAACAACTTCATCACAATGAAACATACCATTATGTGTACCAACACATAAATTAGTATTATTATTTACTGGTCTTTCTTTTACAACATTAATCATATAAAATCTCCCCTTAAAACTGTCGACATTATACCATTTTTAGGCAAAAATATCAAAAATATCTACTTACTTTTCATCCCAATATAATAAACTATTGAGGATAAATAAAAAATGTGGGATAATTTTTATAGAATATGTTAAGGGTGAAAGCAAAGGTGAACAATATGAATGAAAATTCAGAAAAAAATGAATTCTTATCAAGCGTATCCCGTGAAGTAAGAACTGCATTAAATACTATAGTAGGTTTATCAGAAGATATAAGTGAATATCAAGATGTACCTGATGAAATCAGAGAAGATGCCGAAGATATAAAAACGGCTTCTAAGTCTTTATTTGAATTAATTGATAACGTATTTGATTATTCTTTGATTGAAACTGGCAAGATGAAGATATCAAACGCCCCTTATAAACCAAAAGATTTATTTGAAAAAATAGCAAAAATTGATGAAGAACGCTTTGAAGACAAACCAATCGACTTTCACGCAAACATAGATTCAAATTTACCATACGAATTAGTTGGTGACAAAAAGCATATTGAAAAAATAGTTAATAATCTTTTATTTAATGCAATTAAATATACAGATGGAGGAGATATCTGGCTTGATGTAAGTTGTATTAACGATAATGATTATTGTAGTTTAATAATAAGTGTTAAAGATACTGGTCGTGGTATGACTGAAGAAGAATTAGATAAATTGTTTACTAGAATAAAAGGACTAAATGTTGAAAAAGAAGATGCGAATAAAGGACTTGGACTGGGTTTGGCTATTTCTAAAAATTTAATTGATTTAATGGGTGGTAGCATAAACGTATCAAGTACCTATGGAGAAGGTTCTACATTTGAAGTAACTATTAATCAAAAGATTAGTCAATTAGAAGAATCTGACTTATCAAGAACTCAAAGATTAAGATTACAAGAAATAAATTATGACAATGAAGGATATGGTTATAAAAAAATTCTTATTGTTGATGATAACGCTCTAAATATTAAAGTAGTTCGTCGAATTTTAGAACAATTTGATTTAATATTAGATGAATGTTATGACGGTCAAGAATGTGTTGACATAGTAACAGAAAACAATGATTATGATTTAATTCTTATGGATATAATGATGCCTGGTATGAGTGGCGAAGAAACTTTAAATAAACTAAAAGAAATAGAAGGCTTCAAGACACCAGTCATAGCATTAACTGCTGATGCCGAAATAGGATCAGAAGAAAAATATGAAAGTGAAGGATTTGCTGATTACATAGCTAAACCATTCACAAAAATGGAAATTGAACAAAAAATGGATAAAATCTTTAAAGAAGAAGATATTCTCGAAGAAAAAAAAGCTATTAAAATAATAGAAAATCCTGATGAAGATTTATGGGATGACGAATACTAGTCGCAAGACTAGTTTTTTATTGCTAACTATTAAGTCAAGCAGTATAATACAACTACAAATGGGGGAATTGTTATGTCAAGTTCTTTTGAAATAAAAAGCTACAATGGAGATGTCATTATAAAAAAAGATGGAGAAAGCTTTAGAGTTTATCAAGGTGTTGATGGTGATATCTGGTTCTATACTGGAGGAGAAAAAGCTGAAATATCTATCGAACGTTATTCTAGAAATGATGACGAATTTGAAAGTTATGAATTATTTGAAGGCTTAATGAAAAATATCATTGGTAGATTTATGCTAGAAGATTACGATGATGAATATTCATTTCTCCCTAAAGACTTTATTGATTTACCAAATAGAACTATTACTTGGCATTCAGATAGTGATCATAGCAAAACATTACAATTAAGTTATCATGATAAAGTAGTAACCATTTCATTAATGGATGACAAAAGTAATAGATATCCATTAAAGGTTCGTGTTAGAACTAGTGGTTCAGATTATGGATATTATTATCAAGAATTCGTTTCTTTTTTTCATAGACTTTCTAGTTTTGCTTTTGGAGCTAATCAAGCAAAAGACCAAATGCGCTTATCCCTAACAAACCAACCAAAAGAATAGAAGATGAAGAGATTCATCTTTTTCTATGATATAATACATGGGAAAAAGTATTAATAATAAATTTCGTTGGCCAATATAACCAATGAATATAGAAGTTATAATAGAGTAGTATATGTTATTATATCTAAAACTCTAGTAATCATAGAATACAAACAAAAAAAGATTCGATTAAGAATCTTTTTTTACAAACCAAATTTATCAGCTTGAGCATCCATGTTTAAAGTTTCATCTATTGCTATAGCTTCAAGTATTTTTCCTTTTAGATCTTTATAATAATTCAATTTATTACGTACTGGTGAAATAAAATCACCATAATAAAATAAACTTAGCTATGTTATAATCATATTGGTGATATCAGTTATGGAAAGATGGGAACAAATCTTAACTAAAACAAGAGAAATGAATTACAACCTTGAAAGACTAGAAAGTGTTAAAGATAATTCTACTAAACTAGTACATGATTATGTCTTAAGAAGTTTAAAAATCCTTGATAGTAAAAACGTTGATAAAGAAACATACTTCTATGTTAGTGAAGCTCTAAAATGGATGGAAGTAGCTAAAACAGGAACAGCTCAAGATAGAAGAGAGTGGAAGAAAAAAAGATACAACCTATATGCTCATAACTATGGGTCAGCTGATATCTATGTAGACGAAAATAAAAAATATGATGAGATAGTTCGTGTACTTATAAAAACCCATGGTTTAATAGGTCAATATATTAGAGGAGAAGTAAAATTTAGTACTAATAAAGAATTATATAGTTTAATTGAAAGAAAACTAATAACTAAACAAAAACTAAGAAACATATTAGTAATATTCAATGAATGTTTAATTAGAGCATCTTCAGAAGAAGTATATGAACACGTAAAAGAAGAAGTTAATAACAATATAGAACGTATTTTAAACAATGATTTTAATCATGAATTTGATATCGTTGAAAGAATAAGCAGATTAAATGGTGGTATTTCAAAAGAAGATAAAAAAGAAATAAAATCTATTCTTGAAAAGAATGAACTATATCCAAGATTAAAGAAACTATTTAACGAAGCAGGTTTTTGGTATTACGAAATAGCTATCAGTCACTTTTCTATGTTGGAACAAATTAAAATACTTACTATTTGTTCGCTAACTGAAGATATTCAAAACATAACGTTTGAAAATATCATGAAAACTATATATACAGATTACAAAGGTAAAAGAGTAATTAATTTATTTAAAAAGAGAATAGTAGAAGAATACTTAAGAAACATTGAAATAAAAGATATTCTAGATAATCATTTATATATAAGTCCACATATTAGTTTTGTAACAACTAAAATAGATAATGAATTGTTATTTGATTTTAAGTTTTCAATTCAAGCTACTAAATTAATTGATTTTTGTATGGTAGCTTCCATAAGTGATACATTATATAAAAAATCAATCTACTTATTGTACGATTTATTTGGTTTTAGAAAAGATGAGTATGATCGTTTCTATAATGAAATAGAATATTTAAATACAATGAATTCATCGCTAAAACAAAAAGCTGTTATTTTAGATTATATGGTTGGTAAAAACATTTTAGATGTAGGACCAGGTGGCGGAGCTTTAATGGATTTAATTGAATCAAGAGATCCTTTATTAAATGTCTATGGTATTGATATTTCAGCTAATGTAATTGAATCATTAAATAAAAAGAAATTAAAAGAGAAAAAAAGTTGGAATCTTGTTAAAGGTGATGCTTTAAATCTTGGAGATTATTTTGAAAAGGGTAGTATAGATACTATTATTTATTCTTCTATCATTCATGAATTATATTCATACATCATTTTTGAAGGTAAAAAGTTTAATATTAATACTGTTATTAAAGCATTAAAAGTAGCTTATGAAATCTTATCTGTAAATGGTCGAATTATTATTCGTGATGGTATTAAGACAGAACCTGAAGATATCTATCGTATAATCGAATTTAAAAATATCAAAGACATAAAAATCTTAGATAGATACTGCAATGACTTTAAAGGAAGAAAAGTTACTTATGAAAAACTATCAGACAATAAAGTTAAAATGTTAGTAAATGATGCTATGGAATTTTTATATACTTATACTTGGGGAGAAGACTCATATCCATTAGAAGTACAAGAACAATTCGGTTACTTAACACCAAGCGCATATATAGACTTAATTCATAATAATCTTCCTAATAGTAAGATTGTTGTATGTAATGCTTTCTTACAAGAAGGCTATGAAGAAAATCTATTAAATAAAATATCTATCTACGATGAAGATATGAATACAGTAAAACTTCCAAATAGTACTTGTATTATAGTTATCGAAAAAACTAAATAAAAAAAGAAGTCGAATGACTTCTTTTATTTATTGTGTTTTAGTAAAGAATTTATACTAACTTTAGAATTTCTCTTAACCATCTCTCTAATTGCAACTACTTCATCATATGATAAATAACCAATAACATTTAAAACTTCTGATTTTTTAATTGGTACTATATTCATATAAGAAGCAGAGTAAACAGAACCAATACAAATAGTGTAATTTTCATTTTCGTATAGAACAATATATTTACCTGAGATAGTATCTATTCTAGCACCAATAAAATTACGAACATTTAAATAATTTGGTAATTTGGAATTAAGTTTAGCAATTTGCTCTTCTGTTAATTCACTAACTCTATAAACTAAACAATCCTTATTTAAGAAATTAATATCAGTAGATAGAAGATTTAAATCTCTATCTACTTCAACAATACGATAACCTCTATCATTAACATCAACAACGTAATATAATCTACCTCCTTTGCCATTTAAATCAACCATTCTAATAAGATTATGTAATTCTATTTTTGGTTTAAATTCTTGAAGGAATTTTTCATTAGCAATTTTTTCGTCTCTAAATTTAGAAAGATACATCCTATCGTATAGACTTGCAAAAGTTGGACGCATATCTTCATCACGAAGTTTATCATATACAGCTAAGACATTATCAGTTGTTGTTTGACATAAAGAATCCTTAACAATTCTATCAAGACCACAATTAGGATAATATTGACTAAATAATACATATCTTCCTTTTTCTCTATTTGTTGATAATGGGAAAACAAATAAATTATCTCCTTCACATTTCCAAATCAAATATGGCCTTAGTGCAGCTTTCTCATCATTTTTAGCATCAGTTAAAGTATTTGGACTATGTTTCAAAAATACAATATATCCTTGTTCTAATTCATTTCCATTATTAATAAATGCATCATAAGAAGTTTCTACAAATGCATTATGTCTATTATGGTTAAATATTTGGTTTTTCAATTTTACATATTGATACGGAGACAAATAATCTGCTGCTGTTTCTAATTGTTTCTCTGCTTCCTCAATTTTACCTAGTAATAAGAGATTATTTATTACATTATAACTATTAAAATTTCTTTTATTTCCTTTAAGATACATTCTTTCTGCATCTAATGATCTAAAACAAAAATAATACAGATTAAAAAGTCTTGGAATTATATCTGGATATTTATCAATCCCTTTTTCCATTTCTTGAATAATAGAATATGCTCTATCAAATTCTCTTATTGTTATTAAAGAATATACATAATAATAAGCAAGAGTAAAATCAATACCATAACCTGTTTTTCTATATTCTTCAAAAAGGCGCAAAAAACTTTCATATTTGTTCGCGCGATATTCACCAACTAATTGTTCTCTTGTTACAGACATAAAAAAACACCCCTAAATATGGAAAATAATATATATCTAAAAGTTCTTTAAGTCAAGTTAAAAACTATATTTATAGTAATAAAATATATAAACACTTTAATTATATAATGATATAATTTTATTAGATAAGTAATAATAGAAATAGAGAGGTTAACTTATGGAAAAAAAGTTATTATATGATACACATGAAAGGCCTCCAGTATTACAATTAATAATACTTGCTTTTCAACATGTATTTGCAATGTTTGGTGCAACTATTTTAGTACCAATGATTGTAAACGAGACGGCAGGAGCTGAAGTAATCCCAATATCAACAGCTTTACTAGCATCAGGTATTGGAACAATTCTATATTTAATATGTACGAAAGGTAAGTCTCCAGTTTACTTAGGAAGTTCATTTGCCTTCATTACGCCGATTGTTCTTGCTTATAGTAAAGCTGGTTTATCAGGCTTTACTACAGGAATTATAGCAGTGGGTCTTATTTATATTTTAATTTCATTTATTATTAAAAAGATAGGTAAGGATTGGATAGATAAATTATTACCACCAGTTGTAATAGGACCAATGATTATGATAATTGGTTTATCTCTAGCACCAAATGCTATCGCTCAAATCGGTTTAGCTGAAGGTAGCTTTGCTCTAAAAGGATTCATAGTTGCATTATTTGCTTTTATTGTAACTGTTGTAGTAGCAATCTACTCAAAAGGTTTCTTAAAAGTAATCCCATTTTTAATAGGTATTCTAAGTGGTTATTTATTGTCAGTATGTTTAGGTATAGTTGATTTTACAGCAGTTGAAGAAGCAACAGTCTTCTCAGTACCACGTATCTTAATACCATTTAAAGATTATTCCTTTAGTTTAGTTGGTCTAATAATCATCGCCCCAATTGCGCTTGTATCGATAACAGAGCACATAGGTGATCACATGGCTTTATCGAGTATCATTGAAAAGAATTTGTTAAAAGAACCAGGATTAGATAGAACAATCTTAGGAGATGGAGTAGCAACTACTGTAGCAGGACTTATTGGTGGACCAGCAAACACTACTTATGGTGAAAATACTAGCGTAGTAGGTATGAGTAAAGTAGCTTCAATCTGGGTAATACTAGTCGCGGCTTTAATATCTATATCAATGTCTTTCTTTGGTGTGGTAGCTGCCATTATATCAACAATTCCTTCACCAGTTTTAGGTGGTGTATCAATGATTCTATATGGCTTTATTTCTATTAATGGTTTAAAAGTATTAATTGAAAATAAAGTAAACTATAATAATTTGAAAAATGTCATAATTACATCTACAATGTTAATACTAGGTTTAGGCGGAGCAATAGTAACTATCTCTGGTGGTGATTTATCTGTATCACTTACAGGTATGAGTTTAGCTGCTATCGTAGGGATAGTTATGAACTTAATCTTAAATCCAGCTAAAGATGAAATAAGCAAATAAAAACTCGAACAATCGAGTTTTTTATTATGCTATAATAAAAAACACATAAGGAGTAACAATATGATTACATTGCCTGAATATAAAAAACATTTAATCGAATCTTATCATCATGAAATAGACAACTCTGCCACTAAAAGAGAAGAGAGAAGAAAAGAACTAGAAAGAAAATATAGTGATTTTCAATTACTTAGAATTATAAATGATACTTATAGTTTTGTTTTAACTGTTCTGAATTCAAAAGCAGAAAAAAATGGTTATTATAAAATCCCAATTGATTACGATACAACAGATTATATTGATTTAGATTTAACAGGTGGAGGGTATTCAGATCGACTTATTACGGATCCACGCGGAAGAGTCATAAGTAATTACATTTTAAAACAAGTCTTTGGACCTTTACTAGAGTTTAATGTCAGAGAAGAATATCATGAATTTGAGGAAGATGGTATCGTAGGATATGACCCTGATTACTATATATATATGCAAGGTTTCCCAAAATTTTTTGATAAGATTAATAAGAAGTATGGTAACTATAAAATAAAAGTATTATTTATAGATTTCGATGGCGTTTTAAGCTCTTTGAATGATAAAGATGATGATGAAGAGGCAACAAAAGAAAAAATCGAAAAAAGAATTGAAATATTAGCAAACATAGCAAGAATTTATCAATGCAAAATAGTAATTGAATCAGGTAATAAGAGAAAAATAGATGAACAAACAATGCAAATAGATCCGAAATCAGATCATATAAAATACATTTTTGAATTATTTAAAAAATATAACATAGAATGTATAGGTAGAACTCCAGAAGTTCCTATATATGAATATGGTGGATATACACATTATAAAGGTGTTGAAATAAGAAAATACTTATTCAGGCACCCAGAAATAGTAGCTTACTGTGTCTTAGATGATGATGACACAATAACATTATTCCATTGGCGTCATTCGGATTTGGAACCAGTTCAAAATCATTTAGTAAGAACAATATATTATTCTAAAGAACATCCTGAAAATGTTTGTATTCAATATAAATATATGAATGCAATAGGTGCAGCATTACAAGAAGATAATGAAATAAGAAAACTGGCTTTAAAAAGAGAACCAAGAAATTATTTTGTCGATTAAAAAAACCACTAATGTGGTTTTTTATATTGTTCTTCCTTGATTTAATATTTTCTTTTCATCAACGTTATACACAAATCCACCCGGTGGATTTATTTTAGCTGTTGAATAAACTATCCATATTGCTTCACAAAATGATTTTGGATCAGGAGCATAACCATCAGTAAACACAATCTTAGTAGAAGTGGGGCTTTCAAAAGATTTAACAGCCACTTCAAAATCAGTACCACCTCTAGTTTTAATAGTAAAGTTTTCTATATCGTTATCATCTTTTATTTCGGCAAAACCATCGAAGACTTCATTGAAACAGCCAATCTTGATTTTAGCATTTCCAACAAGACTTTTAACTTCTCTTAAGAATGCTCTTACTAAATCATCAGAAACACTATAACTAGTATCTATTAATATTTCAACCTCAGCTTGTTTTTTTCTAATTCTATGATATGGATAATTCCAAATACCTTCTGCATCATATTCACCATTAAAGAAATCAAAACTAGCTTTACTTTTATTAACTTGATAAAGTAACAAATCCTGCCAATTAGCAAATGTGGTTGGATCTCCAATATCTCCTAATTCATGATTAACTTCTTCGTTCATATCATGTCCGGCTTCTTTAGAATCTCCATTTAATAAGCTATTTATATATTCGTCTGCTAGTTTATCCTTAAGCTCTTTATTCTTCTTAGCAAATTCCTTTTCGTTAGTTGGAATATTTGTAGGTTTACTCTTATCATTACCAAAACTTTTACCCCAATCCGTATGAGGCGTAATAAAAATTTTTGCAATGCTTCCTTCGTATTTTTTCTTTAATTCTTCATAATTAGGACTATTTATTACAATTTCATAATACTCTTCAGCACTTAAACCTTCAGCATCAGGACAATCAACGCACCCTTTAGGAATAGGAATACCAAACTTTTTGATCATTTGATTAATAACAGCGTCACAAGCATAATTAAAAGCAAATTGATCTCTTCCTTGTTGTCTTTCCATATGCTCTAAAGCAATGTGCATTAATTCATGAACGATGGTAAATTGTTGTTCTGATTCATCACAGATTGCAAGGGCTTCTGGATTATAATGTATGATTCTTCCGTTCGTTGAAGCAGAATCTACCTTTGATGTTGGTACAAATTCAACCCATTCAATCAAAGGTTTTAACAAAGGAGATTTAATTATTATTTTTTTTAATTGTAAATCTAAATTAAACATAATAAGCCTCTATACTTGAATTAAATAACTTAATACTTCTTTATCAATTAATTCTTTTTCATCTTTATTTATTATTACAACAATAACTGCATTCTTTGGTAATACAATATTATTACATTTTCTATCCTTTAATAAATGAACAAATTTCTTTTGTTCTAACATATCAACCTTAGCTAAATTATCAATTATTAAATAGTTAATACCTTCTTTATTAGAATTTTTTAATTTTGTATACCATTCTGGCTCAAAACTCATATCTCCATATAACTCTTCATTAGAAATACTACCATCTATAACAATTGGTTCATTGAATTGTTCTGGTTTTAAAAAATCTACTAGGATAGGAGAGTCACAATCTTTTAAATAAAATTCTAATCTTTTTAATCTAGACTTTAATTCCATGTCCAACACTCTCCTCATCTAATTTTATTTCTTGCATTACTTCGTAAGCTTCTGTTTTCTTATCCTGATGATAATATAACCAATTTCTAAAGAAGTAAACTCTATATTCTTTATCTTTAATATAAGGAACTACAGTCTTTAATTGTTCTACTTTAGTAACAACAGAAAGAGTATTTAAAAGGAATGAATTTTGACCAATATCTTCAGAAACATAAAGTGGAGCAGTACCATCAAGGATTTCATCAACTCTATTTTCATAATATTGATCTATAAAATTCATGAATTTTGCTACTTGTTCTTCTGTCATATAATTATCTATCATTAATGGTTCGCCAGTTTTTCTCGATTCAACAATACATTTATGAACCATCTTAACCCATTTACGAGGATTCATACTTAATTCTGGACTATAACGTCCATCAGGACCATTTTCAACAGTTAATAAATCCCCTCTATTATTTTTAATATAAGCGATAACCAATGGATCAATACCTTTGTCTATCGCCCATATAAGCCATTCTTCTACATTAGGTTTTACCTTCATAGTCATTAAACGACTTGATACTTCACTAGATATTTTATTTGAAGCTAATGAATCAACTGTTCTGTTACCGGCTAAGATTATTTTTACTCCTTCTGGAACAGGCCATCCACCTATAGTAGGATGATCACTAATAATTCCATTAACATATACTTGCAAGTCAGGTGTTAATTTATCAAATTCATCTAAGAAAAGTATTACATCTTCGCCATCTTCTTTAGCTAATTTTAATTCATGTTCAATATCAGTTAACCATTCTGGTTTAGATCTACCAGTTAATGCCTTTTCTGTATGAGTAATAGTAACACCATTCTCATCGGTTCTAGAAACTACATCAGCAGGAATTACATAATCTTTACCAGTAAATGAAGTAGGGGACCAAGTAGACATAATGTACGTTTTAACATGTTTACTTTGAGATTCAACTATTTCAGTTTTACCAATACCAGGAGGACCAACTAAAAATGGAATAACACCCATTCTTAATGCTTTTTTTATTTGTTGATCTAAAGTCATATTTCCTACAGTAAAAGGATTCTTTGTTTTTGGTTTTTCCACGGTTGGTGTTACACCTAAACCTAACTGGAACTCGGGCGAATTAATTACTTGCTTTAATAGTGAAGAAGAATAATCAACAAATTTTGATGATATTATTGGTGATTCTAAAGCCATTGCAGAATTTCCACTAATATACCATCTCATCGGTTTTCTTTCGCATATTATAATCTTTCTATCTTCAATAGCACTTAAATCAATTTCTTCAGGATTAACATCAACCATATGTGTTTCATCGAGTGCCTTCATAACTATATACTCTTTATTGGTCGTTTTATTTCTTAAAACAGAAGCGTAAGTAACTTCCTCAGTCTGATTATTTACCGCTACAGGGACTTTTTCTCCAGTACGTTCCCATTCGCTTGGGACACTTAATTTTAAAAAATCTAAATCCTCAACGTAATATAATTGAATGAATGTGTGACCATAAGTAGCAACTTTATCACCATTCTCGAGTTCAGTTATTTTTTCGGCAGCGGGGATTATTTCATCAACAGTAGCTATGATACCTGTTTCATAAAAAGTATAATGATAATTTACATCTTCGATACTAGCAATTAATCCTTCTTCCTCATCGTACGTACAAGAAATACCCTTACAAGTTGGGTCATCGATTGTTCCTCCGACGTCACTTGATAGAATTTGAAAATGAACATAATCAAAACCACTCAAAGAATCATATTTTTGAAGTATTCTATCACGAAGATTATAACAAAACTTATACATTTTACTAGCTAAATCTACATCTTCTTTTTTGGGGATTCTTAGATACATAACATCATCTCTATTCTAATGCAATTATATCATACACATGTAACCCTTATAAAATATAACAATAATTCTTTACACTTTATAAAACTAAGATGCTATAATTATGATGAGATGATAAAATGACAAAGCGAAAGCGAAGAAGAATTAAACCGAGCGGTTTGTTATTAATAGTTATACTCTTAGTACTTTTTGGAGTCCTCATTATCGGACTTAATAAGAAAGAAACTAGTCCGAAAAGAAATGAACATACAAAAGAAGAACAAACAACATCTAAAGAAAGTTCCCAAAAAGAACAAGCCGAAAACGAAAAAAAAGCAAAATATGAAGAATGCATGAAACAACCATATAAGATGGAAACGCTAGATCAAGAATTTAAAGATCTATTTGCATCGTACCAAAACTTAGATTTAGGAATTTATTTCACAGAAATAAATAATGATTATAAATATTATTTAAATCCTAACAAAGGTTATTACTCTGGTTGTGTAGTAAAACTATTCTCAGTAATCTACTTAGTAGAAAAAGCAAGAGCAGGGGAGTTAGACTTACACGATACATTAACTTATCTACCAGAAGATAAACATGCATTTAGTGATATGACAGATAAACATAATTTTTATGATAAGATTCCTATTATAGACTTAATAAGATATATGTTAACAATAAGTGATAATTCAGCATACTTTATTATTGTTAGAAACTTTGGTGCTGAGACCTTTAATAATTACTTCAGAGAAAAGTATAATATATCACTTCATTTCACAAACAAGCATCCATTTGAATCGAATTACACAGCAACTTTAGGTAATCAATCATTAGAATTATTATATGAAGTTTTAAAAACAGATGATGAAGCGAGCAAAGTAATTAGAGAAGCAATGTCTAATGAAGTAGAAAACACACTTAACTTCGATAATGTTAAATTTCTACATAAATATGGAGAATATGATGTATGGCACAACGACATAGGTATCTATGATACAGATAATCCATATTTAATATCTATTCTTACAACTAGAGCATACACTGATTACAAAACAATGATTCCAAAAGTAAATAAAGATATCTATACAATTTATAAAAAAAATTTAGCTAGTAAAGAAGAATATTGTAAGGGATTAGTGCAATAAAAAAAGACACTAGTGTGCCTTTTTCAAAGTTCTTTGTTTTACTAAGCCTCTAGCTCTTTGAACTGGTGGTTTCTTCGTAGCGAATCTGTTTTTGCCATAAGAATAATTACCAATCTTTAGAATTTGTTTAGCATTGTAGCTTCTATCAACTTTCAAAGGAGGTAATTGATATTTTGGTACATCAAAGTATCCAACACCATATCTACCTTTAGTAAAGTTGGTAAACCAAACACTTAATCTTTTTAGCATTGAACTCATCTCCCTGTGTCAATTATTATAACAATATAATATAATTATGACTATAGTAATTGACAAAACTATACAATAGAATTATAATATAATTAACTTATTAACAAATTGTTAATAACAAAAAGAAAGGAGTTAGTAATAGAAAACGAATCTATTACGAAACATATGGAAGAAAAAGAACCAAAAAAAGGAAAAGAAAAATTTAACTTAAAGAAAAAAGTTAAAGCAATTTTTAATCACGTCTTCATTGATGGATTAACAGGAATGGCGTGGGGCTTATTCTCGACATTAATTATTGGTTTAATTATTGAACAAATAGGCAAACTAGTTGGAGCAAACCAATTAGGTAATTTATTAGTTACATTTGGTAAATTATGTTCATCATTAACAGGGGTTGGTATTGGTGTAGGTGTTGCTTCTAAATTCAAAAGTGGACCATTCGTAACAGTATCTGCTGGTGCTGCTGGTCTAATCGGAGCATTTGCTAGTAAGGTAATTGCTGGTACAGTATTTGTTAATGGTAGTGTAGTTCTAACAGGACCAGGTGAACCATTAAGTGCATTTATTGCAAGTTTAATTGGTATCGAATTTGGTAACTTAGTAAGTGGTAAGACAAAAGTAGATATTATTATCGTTCCATTAGTTACAATTCTAATTGGTGGAGCAGTTGGACTTATCGTTGGACCAACAATTTCTAAATTAATGTTAGCTTTAGGAAGTATCATTAACTGGGCTGTAGACAAACAACCATTCATTATGGGTATTATTGTATCTGTTGTAATGGGTATGATCTTAACATTACCAATAAGTTCAGCTGCCTTAGCAATCATCTTAAATTTAAGTGGTTTAGCTGCTGGTGCTGCAACAGTTGGTTGCTGTGCTAACATGATTGGTTTTGCTGTAGCAAGTTATAAAGAAAACAAAGTTGGAGGCTTAATTTCACAAGGTATTGGTACAAGTATGTTACAAGTACCAAACATTATGAAAAAACCAGTTATCTGGTTACCTGCTATTGTAGCAAGTGCAGTATTAGGTCCTTTATCTACTATGGTATTTAAAATGACTAATAATGCTTCAGGTGCTGGTATGGGTACTTCTGGTTTAGTAGGTCAATTTATGACATGGCAAACTATGGCTGGAACAACTAATCATACAGTATTAATTCTTGAAATATTATTATTACATTTCATCCTACCTGCGATAATTGCTTTATTAGTAAGTTATATCTTAAGAAAAGCAAAAATTATCAAAGATGGCGACATGAAATTACAAGAACAATAAGAACTGGTTTAAAGCCAGTTTTTTTGTGGCTTCAGCCATTTTTTTAATAAATTTTTTTCAAAAATGATATAAATTTTATATGATATATGATAAAATTATTATGAATAATAGAAAGTAGGTGGTTTGATATTGTGCTAGTAAGAAGAGATTATTTTTACTAGGATTAGCATTCTTTATTTTAATGTGTATTTCAGGTATCTACGCTCTAACAAATGAAGTAATAAATAACACTGAAAGTGTGCTATCTACTTCAGCAGTTGAAATAGAGTTAAAAGAATACAATCAGTCAAACCAACCGTTTGATGAAGATGGAAAAATAGTAATGCCAGGTGATGATATATCACTTGTTCCTGTAGTAAATAATCTCGGCATAGAATGCTATTTAAGAGCAAAGATTACTTACACAGTAGATGGTGAAATATTTAATGAGTTAGATTATATAAGCGGTAATTACTCTTCATGGACTAAAAATGGAGAATATTACTACTATGATTCGATAGTTAATAGGAATTCATCAATTGAGTTATTTAACAATGTTCACATCCCTGATAATTTAACTAATCGACATCAAGGTAAACCGGTAATTCTTAACATTGTAGTTGAAGCTATTCAAGCTAAAAACTTTGATGGTAATTGGGAAGGTATACCTATTAATAAAAGCGTTAATAGAACTTACAACATCAATGAAAGCGGAAGTTCAACAATTATTTATGAAAACAATGCCGATCAATATATAGATATTGATGATGGTTTCTTTGACAATTTAGGTAGTTTATTACCAGGAGATAGTGTAAGTGAAAACGTTACGATCTTAAATAGTGGTGACGAAGAAATAACTTATTACTTATCAATTGATACTAATGATTTAAGTAATGAAGAAAAGAATCTATTAAATCACATTAATCTAGTTATTACGGATGAAAATGGTAATCGTATAGTAAACAGTACTTTAGGTAGTGGAAAGAAGCACGTTTTAGGTACTTACGATATTAATGAAGGACAAGAACAAACGATAACATTGGAATTACCAAAAAGTCTAGATAATGAATTTAGTAAGATTTTAACAAAAGTTCTTTGGAAGTTCTCTTTAAACGAAGAGCCAGAAGAAGAACCAATCGAAGAACCTATTCCGTTCCCTATAAATCCGGAAACAGGTTACTTCATTCATAATTGGTCTATTATAGTTTTCATTGTATCTGCTATAGGATTCTTAGTAGTCCTATACCTAGAAAAAAGAGAAAACGATAAAATAGAAAAAATAAAATAAAAAAGAAAGAGGAAAAAAAGAAATGAAGAAAAAACAAACAATTATAGCAGCTGTAGTATTAATGCTAGTACTATTAGTTGGAGGATTAATAGCATATTTCACTGATACAAAATCAGTAACAAATACTTTTACAATAGGTAAAGTAAAAATCGCATTAAGCGAACCAAACTGGGTTGCAAATGATGCTACAAATTTAATGCCAAATGAAGAAGTTAACAAAGACCCACAAATTAAAAATGATTCAACTCAAGGAAGTACAAATCCTGCTTATGTATTCTTAAAAGTAGAAGTACCTTGCTATGTACCAACATCAGGTACTGCAGCTGAATTATTTACTTTTACACCAAATAGTGCATGGACTCAATTAAGTCATAATGCTTGTACAAGTGCAACAACAAAATCAACTTATGTATTCTATTATGGAACTGGTGGAACATTAACATCATTAGCTGTAGATGCTACAACACCAGCATTATTTACAAAAGTTAAATTAGCTGATTTAAATGGTAATGAAACACTTCCAACAAACGTTGAAATGCCTGTAACAGGTTATGGTATCCAAACAGAAGGATTAACTGATACTACACCAGCAACTGTATGGACTAACTTTAGCGCATAATTAAATTATGAAAATTATTAAAAGTATTATTAACATATTAACTACTTTAATAATCATATTCGGGGTAGCGTTTATTGGTTTATATTTATTCGGCGTAACACCATACGTTGTATTATCTGGTTCAATGGAACCAAATATTAAAGTAGGTAGCGTATGCTTTATAAATAAAAATGTTAAATATGAAAAAATAAAAGAAAAAGATGTCATCGCCTTTAAAACAGGCGATGGTGTTCTTGTTACACACAGAGTTGTTAACAAAACTGAAAAAGGATTTATAACAAAAGGTGATGCTAACAGCTCTGAAGATGCAGTTGCTGTTACTGAAGGAAATTATGTAGGTAAAAATATATTTTCTATTCCAAAAGCGGGCATAGTGGTTAGAATAATACAATCTAAAACTGGTAAAATCGTTTTTGGAACGTTAATAGTAATAATGATTGCAGCTGGTTTCTTATTAGGCGAAGACAAAAAGAAAAAGCCTAAAAAAGAAAAAGAATCTAAAGATAAAGATTCTGACGAAAAAGAAGAATAATAATTTATAAAGGAGATGATGAAATATGAAAATTACTAAAGTGCTTAGTCTACTTTTAGTTGCTATTATTTCATCATTTTTCTTTGTAAACAAAGTAAATGCATACTTTACTTCTGATGATAGTGCTATTAATTCATTCTCTATAGCAGAGAGTAAAAACTTAACAAATGAGTATTATGTACTTGATGAAAACAATCAAGAAATTCAAGTTGCAAATGCTACATCTGATATAGTATTTGTTGGTGAAACGATAAATATCACTAATACATTAACGAATTACGATTGCGATAACATCAAACATTATATTAATGGTCAATTACATAATGGTAATACATATATAATTAGTGATAATACAACAGTAAAAGAGGTATGTGAATTAAGAACATATACTATTACTTATGGTTTGAATGGAGGAACTATTAGTAATCAGCCAACTGTTTACTCAAGTTTTACTCCAACATTTAACCTACCAACGCCAACAAGAAATAATTATATATTTGATGGTTGGTGTGTAGGAAATAATTGTTCAGACCCTTATACAGTTACTCAAGGTAGTACAGGCAATATAAATGTAACTGCTCAGTGGCGAACACCGAGAACGTATACGGTTACTCATAACCAAGGTAATAGTTATAACTATAATGGTGCATCATCAGCAACTGAAGGCAGTACTTATACTGCAACAGCATCTCCTAGTGGAAACCGTACAATAACAGGTATAACAGTTACAATGGGAGGAGTAACATTAAATTCTCCAGATGATTATACATACGAAGTTAACAATGGAACTTATTCATTAAGTATTCCAAATGTTAGTGGTAACATTAATATTAACGTAACAGTTCAAAACAATGGTGGTGGATTACCATGTATTGTTGAAGGAACAGAAGTGTTATTGTGGAATGGTAGCACTAAGAGAATTGAAAATATTAGATATAATGATTTATTAAAGGTATGGAACCATGATACTGGTACATATGGTTATGAATTTGCAGGTTGGATCGAAAAAGAAGGAATTGCTACTGAATATACAAAAGTAACATTCAGTGATGGCAATGAATTAAAAGTAGTTGGCGACCATAGCGTATTTAGTAAAACATTAAATAAATATGTAGATATTAATTCTGATGAATTAAATATTGGCGATGAAGTAGTAAATCTAAGCAATGGTATTAATTATGTAAGAGTAACAAACATTGAACATATCAATGAAGAGGTTAAATATTACCATGTTATTTCTACAAGATACTTTAACTTAATTACTAACGAAATCTTAACTACGTACGAAATTTATAATAATGTTTCTAACTTCATGGGCTTCGATGCGAACATGAAGTGGCAAAATACTGAAATAGTAAGAAGCGATATGTACACATATGATGACTTCCAAAATATAGATAAATACTTATTCAAGGTATTTAGACTAGAAGAAACTAAATACTTAGTTAATTCTGGTTTAGTTACTCAAGAACAATTCGACGACTTATATAATAACTATTTGATGAATAATAATAAGAAAGTAATTCCACCAAGAAATGATGATGGACAATACTTATGGATGGTAGCTACTAGCGATGATGAAAATCCTAGTGATCCAGCTCATCAAATGGTAGAAGGAAGTATTTATACTGTACCTACACCAAATAACGGAGATAACTTCTTACATTGGTATAACCACAGTGATAATAAATACTATCAACCAGGCGACGAAATTGAAGTTGATTCAAGTATTTATTTAGAAGCAATATATAATTAAAACAAATAAAAAAGGAGATTAACAAATCTCCTTTTTTTATATCTTATTTTTTAGTTTTAGCTTTAGGTTTTTCTTCTTTTTCAGCTAATTCTTTAACTTCTTTATTAGTTAATTTTCTTTCGATTTTTAATGCATCATATACATCATCAAATCTATTATTTATTCTTTTATGCATTATCATATTCATTACTATAACAATAATTAAAGCTGCACCAATTGAACCAATTGTCCAATATAAAATCTTTTTAGTATCAGCTCCGTTACCTTTATTAGCTTTGTCCATTTCTTTGAAAACATCATATCTATCTTTTTCTTTTTTATTATATTCAGTTTCGATAGCATCCATAATGTCTTCATCCCAATTAGAAACATAACCAGGGAATACTTTTTCGCCAATTATGATATATGGAACCCCGCCAGCGGCTTCTCCAGTGAACTTAGAAACATCATCTAACAATTGAGAATTTTTTTTATCTCCCCATACTTCATAAGCTTGTAATTTAAACATATATCCTTTATCTTCTAAGATATCATTTAAATGATTTAAAAATGCTCTACAAAAACTACAACCATTACCTCTAAACATATAAATAGTTACTTGTTTATCAGTTTCTTTGTAATTCTTATCAGATATTTCAATTCCTTCTTGTTCGAATACTTCTTCTAAATTCATCGAATCATAACCTTCGTTTGATTTTGCTGCATTTACAAAAACTGGAAATAGTAACATTAATAATGCACCTAATAATACTAATTTTTTCCTCATAAAAATCCTCCTTAAAACGATTATAACACACATTATTCGTTATAATCCCATAAACTTAATTTTCCGTTGACATATATCTTATCTATTTTTTCTACATTTTTTAATTTAAAACCATAATGTATTTCTGCACTTTTAGAAACATTCTCATAAACTAAACCGTTTTCCTTAAGTAATTTTTTCTTCATATCTTCATCTATTAAAATACAATCAACTAAATTAACTTTCGCAATAATACAACCAGTTGGATAATCCAAATTATACTCTTTAAACTTTTTCACAGCTTTCTTATCTATACTTTTACCAGCATGAATTAATAATTCACCACGATACTTAGTTTTCCAAGTCCTAAATTCATATTTTTTAATCCCAGCAGCAATTAAAGAAGCATAGGGTTGTTTTATTGTAATCGCTTTCATAAAAATCACCATGAATATTTTAACATAATAAACTAAATAATATGTTATAATAAAAATGATAGAAAGTAGGGGTTCCCATGAAAAAAGGATTGTTATTATTTATCATTGCTTTATTACTACCATCACTAGCTCTAGCAGATGGAATTGATAAATACAATGTTAATATGAATATTGAGGATTATGATTATGTATCATACTTAAAACAATATGAAGCAAAAGAAGAAACTAACTATTCTGAAACTTTATTAGCAGATAAAAATACTGTTATTAAAACTATTAGTTCAAGTACTAGTTATAATTTTTCTGATAACATAATCAATTATCAAAATATTATAAATAAAATTCAATTAGAATATGATATATCTTATACTAAAAAGAATAAGAATAATCGTGAGTACTATTTATTAAAAAATAATAATACTAAGATTAATAAATTAACTTTTAATGTAAGTATCCCTGAAGAAAATGTAAATGTAAAGATAAAACTTAATGGTAAAGAATTAACTGATGATCAATTAATTATTACCAAGAGTGGAAATAAAATATATGGTACTATCTATGAAATTGCACCCAAAAGTGAAGTAACTATCTCTTTAGAAAGTAATGATAATAATAAATTAATAACTATCATGACTAATATAGCTTTATTCTTTCCATTAATGGGTGCTTTAGTAAGCTACTTTATTTGGTATTTCTTTGGTAAAGATCTAGCTACTAAAATTAAAATTACTTCTCATCCACCAAAAGATGTTGAATTGTTAGATGCATGTCTAGCTTATAACGGCGAAGTAACTACAAATAATATTACTTTATTGTTATTAAAACTAGCTAATGAAGAATATATAAGAATTAGAGAAGACAATGGTGGTATTAAAATTATTAAACAAAAAGAATATACTGGTAAAAACTATATTGAATCATTGTTCTTAAGAAAACTATTTACAAAAAATCTTCTTAAAGATGGCAAGATAGTTCAAGAAAGAGTTAAAGAAGTTTACTTAGAAGATGCTGGTACAAAAACAGCTATCGAAGAAATAAAAGTAAGAGTTAATAATGAAGCAAATAAAAATAAATATTTTGAAAGAACATCTAATCGTAAAAATATTTATATAACAATTATTACATCAATTACTTTATTATTAATGAACTGTGTACCATTTATAGAATATGGTGGTAAATTCTCAATAATTATTGGTGTCTTATTCAGTATCTTATGTTTATATGTTCTCCTAAGAACTGTTAACATGATTGATTTTGAAAAAGCTAATAATATTGAACTAATATCTACTGTAGGAATATTTGCTTTAGTATTAGCAATACTAACTAAAATATTTACAAAGATTAAAATAATATATATTGTAATTTACGTAGTTGGTTTTGTATGTTCATTCCTAATGCTAATACTATACAAATATATGCCAAAGAGAACTAAAAAAGGAACAGCTATTTTAAGTGAATTAGAGAGTTTAAAATTATTCATTGAAACAGCTAAAACAGAAGAGTTAAAAAGAGTATTAGAATTAGATAATCAATATATTTATACTATATTACCTTACACATATATCTTAAATGATGTACCAATTATTAAAAAACAATTTAAGTCGTTTAAATTAATAAGACCAATATGGTATGAAACAAAAAATATTACTAATATAAATGATATTTATAAAAAAGTAGATCATATATTAAACAAATTGCCTAAATAGTATGATAATATAAGTAAGGGAGGATGAATATGGAACAAGCGACTTTAGGTGAAATAAAAGAATATCTAAGAGAGAAGGGTATTAACCTAGATATTCCTGCTCAAGAAGAATGGACACCAGGTACTTTAAATGGTAACCAAGCATTCGGTGATCCAACAGCAGAAAAGTGCTTTTCTTACTATGTTGAACATAGTGCAGAAATAGAAGAGTGGAGAGCAGCAAGAGCAAACAAAATAAAGGCTGATGAACCTTCATTAGGACCAAAAGTGTAAAATAATATAGGCATTGTCCTATATTATTTTTTTTATATACAAAAAAGAATCAAAATATTGTATAATAATAATTAGATAATAGTAAGATAGGAGGAGAATTATGAATATCACAATACCAAAACCAGTCAATGAAGTTCTAAGTCTCCTTTATGAAAAAAACTATGAGGGATATTTAATTGGACCAACAGTTAGAAAAATGGTAATGAATGAAAAAATAGACAAGTACATTATTGGTACTAATGCTGATGTTTCTACATTACCAAAGATCTTAAAAGATTATAATACAAGACTTGTTGGTGAAAACGATCAAACACTAGTTGTAGAAAATAATAAATTCCCTATGGAAATATCTGAATATACATCTGCTGATAATACATTAGAAACATATTTAAGAGAACAAGATTTTACTATGAACGCCATGGCTTATTCTGATGAAGATGGTCTTATTGATTATGGCACTGGCGTAGTTGATATAAAAAATGAGATATTAAGATTAAACGGACCAGATGATGAAAATCTTATTGCTGATCCATTACGTATTTTAAAAGCTATCAGACTTTCTGGCGAATATAAAATGAGAATCGATCTTCAAACAGTTGAATACATGTTTGATAATAAAGAACTTCTTAAAGAAATACCACCAGAAAGAATAAGAGATGAATTAATAAGAATTTTAAGAGTAGATAAATGTGCATTCTATATTAAGAAATATTTTGATATTTTCTTAGTTGTAATACCAGAATTAACTTTGATGGAAAGATTCTTACAAAATAATCCTCAACATATCTATGATGTATTAGAGCATACATTAGTAGCTATGAAGAATTCTGATAATGATTATTTATTAAGATTAGCTATTTTATTACATGATGTAGGAAAACCTCTATGCTATGTAGAAGATGAAAATGGTATTGGCCATTTCCCTAACCATTGTAAAAAAAGTGCTGATATGGCACGTGAAATCTTAAATAGATTAAAATTCAATAAAAGAGATATCCAAGTAGTAACAAAAATAATTGAGTATCATGATTTACAAATACCTGATAAAGAAAATCAATTAAAACAATTTATTGCCAGATTCGATGAAATTGAATTAGAAATGTTATTCAAACTAAAAAAATCAAATACATTAGGAAAGAGTCCTGCTTGTGTTAATGAATTAAAGAAATTAGAAAGAGATTACACAAAGATTCAAGAAATCTTAAAAAGAAGAACATGTATTAAGAAGAACGAATTAAAGATTCGTGGTAAAGATTTACTTGGTTTGGGAGTTAAACAAGAAGAATTAGGAAGAACCCTAGATACTTTATATTCAGAAGTATTAGAAAACAATCTAAAGAATCATAAAGATCAATTAGTAAGTTATGTAATAAAAAACATTCTTCCTGCTAGTTATGAAGATTAAAAAAGACTAAAATGTCTTTTTTTTCTTGGTATAAAAGCGTATAATAAACATAAGGAGGTTAATATGGCAAAGAAATTTATATCTGAATTTGTAGGAACATTTATGCTTGTATTCTTCGGATGTGGAACAGCAGTAGTAATGACTAAACTAGCTGATAAAGTTGGTATTTCTCCTTTACTATTTAACTTAGTTCCAATTTCATTAGCATTCGGTTTAGTTTTAGTAGCTTGCTGCTATACAATTGGTAAAGTATCAGGTTCACATGTTAATCCAGCTGTATCAATTGCAATGTTAATTGATGGTAGAATTGACGTAATTGAATGTGTAGAATACATTATTGCTCAAGTACTTGGAGCAATTGCTGGAGCAGGAGCTTTATCTTTAGTTCTTGATAGTTCAAAGAACTTAGGAGCTAACGGCTTTGAATCAGCAAGTGCATTAGGAAGTGCAATTGTTACACCAGTTGTAGCTTTAGTTATTGAAGCAATCTTAACATTCGTATTTATCTTAGTTATTCTTTGTGTAACTGCTGATAAAGAGAATAAACATGCTGGCTTAGTTATTGGTTTAACATTAACACTAGTTCATCTTTTAGGTATACCATTTACTGGAACAAGTGTTAACCCAGCAAGAAGTATTGGACCTGCATTATTACAAGCAGGAGATGCAATTAACTACCTATGGGTATTTGTAATTGGTCCAATCGTTGGTGGAATTTTAGCAGCATTATTCTACAAATTTATTATTAAAGAAGAAGAAAAAACTGCAAAAGCAAAAAAGTAAGAATCGATTGATTCTTCTTTTTTTATGCTTTTTTACATCGTTAAACATTTTTGCTATAATACCACTGATGAGGTGAATTCTATGTGGAACATTGGTAATGTATTAATTAAAAATCGTATCGTTTTAGCCCCAATGGCAGGTATTTCTAATACATCCTATAGAAAGATAATAAAAGAGATGGGAGCAGGTTTAATCTTTGCTGAAATGGTTTCTGATAAAGCTATTATGTACAACAATGACAAAACCTTTGATTTACTTAAAATGACTGACGAGGAAAGACCAATCGCCCAACAAATCTTTGGTAGCGATATCGATTCTTTTGTCATCGCTGCTAAAAAAGTAGAAGAAACTCAACATCCAGATATTATAGATATTAATATGGGCTGCCCAGTTCCTAAAGTAGCAGTAAAAGCTCAAGCTGGTAGTGCTCTATTAAAAAATCCTCATAAAGTATATGAAATAGTAAAAGCTGTAGTTGATAGTGTTAGTGTTCCAGTAACAGTTAAAATAAGAAGTGGATGGGATGAAAACAGTATCAATGCTGTAGAAGTAGCTAAAGAAATTGAGCGTGCCGGAGCAAGTGCTATTACAATCCATGCTCGAACTAGATCCCAAGGCTATAGTGGTAAGGCTGATTGGAATATAATTAAACAAGTAAAAGAAGCTGTTAAGATACCTGTAATAGGTAATGGAGATGTTACATCACCTGAACTAGCTAAAAAAATGCTAGATGAAACTAAATGTGATGCTGTAATGATAGGTAGGGGAGTCTTAGGTAATCCTTGGTTAATAAGAGATTGCATTTCTTATTTAGAAAGCGGAAACTATCCAACACCACCTACTAACCAAGATAGAGTAGCTATGATGAGAAAACACTATGAATTATTACTTCAAGATAAACCAGAAAAAGTAGCTAATCTTGAAATTAGAGCTTTTATTCTTTATTACTTAAAAGGTATGCCAAAGAGCAAAGAAATAAAGAATAAAATATGTCAAAGTAAAACACCTGAGGAAATGTTTAAAATAATAGAAGATTATCAAGAATATCTAAAAAAAGATGCTGAATAAGCATCTTTTTAAATACCTAGTTTTAAACATAATTCATCTTCGTATTGATGACTATGTTTATTAACAGAAATACCATACTTGGCTAATAAAGCGAAAATATTTTCTGGTGTACCATTAAGAATAATATCTATTAAAACATTTAACGCTTTATCTCTATCTACTTGATATAACTTATATAATTCGATAGCTATCAAATAAGGTATCTGATAATTGTATAAATTATAAATAGAATAATCAGCCATCCAATCAACATAACCTTTATTAAACTTTTTAGTTAGCTTTTTATAAATATGTTCTGGTGTATAATATCTGTTCTTTCTATAAATTTTTAACATTTTATTACGAACTATAGCATCTATTGTATCAGATTTTACAATACTTAATAATTCATATTGTCTTAATAAATTTTGTTCACTTAATCCAAAAAGATTATTAAAATAATCAGTTGCAATTAATTCCATAAACATTGCTGTAGTTTCTCTAATAGCAGTATTCTCAAAAAAATCAGGATTAGCTACATTATCAATTATATGTTCTCCTTCGTGAACAAAAGCAGTAAGCTTTACTATATTTGGATGATCTGCTGCTAATAAGAATCTATCACCAGTTGTATGCATAAAAGTTGTCTCTTCAACAAAATTATTCGATGGAGCAAAAAACTCAATACTTTCTTCGCTATCATCTTCTAAGAATTCATCAAAGTGATTTACAAAAAAATCACCTTGCTTAGCAAAGAATTCTCTTGCAAGCATTACTGTATCTTCATTAGATATTTTAACATCTTTAAATCCTGGTGATACGGCTTCACTAAAGTATAACCCATCACTATAAAATTTTATCAATTTTGGATAGTATCTTCTGAATTCTTGCCAGTGGACAAAATCATATCCTAATTGAGAGATAATACCATCTTCGTTTGGTTCTTGTTTGAAATCATTCTCTAATCTTTCAATTAGCATATCTATTCTAATATAATCTCTTTCTACCATCGGATCATCTAGATAATTTTCAAACATATCCCTAAGCTGCTTTAGGTATTCAACACGTATTTTATAATTTTTGGCCATATGAACACTCCTTACTTATTAAATCTCGATATTCATTTATATGTTTTCCAACTACAATACCTAATTTATCTATTTCTTCAATATATTGTCCTGGTTCGTCACATTTTAAATTGATGATCTTTTCCAATAATACTAATGCTTGATTCTTGTCAGCTAAATACCTAAAGTATAATTCTATTGCTACCATATATGCATATATATAATTGTAATAGTTTTCTATTTCTGTATATAAAATATCGTTTATCTCTTTGCCAGAATAACCTTTACTTTTTAAATAAGCTTCTAAGAATCTTCTATCATTTAGCTGATCATCAGATAAATCAGTTAATAATTTCATTTTTGCACAAGCAATCCATGCAGAATAAATATAATCATCAAACATATCAGCTTTATGATAAACACTTTCATTATCGTAAGGACCTTTAAGGAAATCTAAATCAATCATTTCCATAAACAATGCATCAGCCTCAAACAAACATGATTTTTCATATGAAGCATGATCTGGATTAATTAATATTGAATTAGCATGACTAAATTCATGTACAAAAGAAATAAAGTCTTCCATTGTTCCATTAACATCAACATTAATATAAAAAGATTTATTATCTGCAAGTGGAATTGCTATTCCACCATATTTACTTTTTTTAACCCTAGTTACTTTTAGAATAGAATCTTTATCACCCATAACTGAATATATATTCTTATAATATTTAGTTTTTAATTTTTGATAAAAACCTCTCGTATGTAACATTAAACGACTTAAAGGAGAGTTTATTGGGAATTTACTGTACTTAACTTCAATTGGATCAATATCAGCAAACATTCTAACGAAAGGTGCGTATTCATCGAAATCTTGTAAATATTCCCTGTCACTCTCCATTATTGCTTTATGATTTTTAGATGCAAAAAGAGTAGGAGAGTTAAGCTCTAAAACATACCTAATTGAATTAGCTTTATTTTCATAATTCAAAGATTGTACAGGGTCTTTTTCTCTTTTAGCTAATCTTTTATTTACAATATAAGTTTTTATTAAATCTTGATAATTAAATATTTTCATTTTAAAACCTCTTATTAATCTCATCAGCTAAATTTGCATTTATCTGGATAGCTTCTGCACGTAAATTTTTAAATAATGGCAGTTCATTTTCTAACACTAATAGTTTTAAGAATTCATCACTTAGACTAGGAGTCTTAATAATCTTTTTAAATAAAGCTATTGCTTTACCTTTATCTTTCTTATATAAATTAAATAATTCTATAGATATACCAAGACTTACAATATATGGTCCAACGTCTTTAATAGATGTATTTAAAGATCTATAAACATCTTTTCTACTCATTTTGGACTCTTCTCTTAATCTGTCATAAACATTTTTATCCAACCTATAATTGTTATCATACCAAGCAGTTATTATCAGTTGTTGCATTCTTATTAGAGAAGCCTTTTCATAATAAGCACTTAATTGATCGAACATGGCTAAAGAACTCTGAAAAGTATCTATTTTTCTACCTTGTTCATGTAGGAAGATTAATTCAGGGAAGATTGATTCAATCTCTGACATAAACATATTCTCTTTACTATATGCTGTACTAGGTAGAATAGAGTACCTAATTCCATGTCCAAACTCATGAACTGCATCAGATACTTTTGCTATACCTCTTTGCTCATCTATACTAATAAAAGCTTTATTAATTCCACCAACATAGAAACAATATCCAGAATTCTCTTCGATAGATGGATCATCAGGATTTGTATAATGTTTGACAAATTTTACAGAATTGTATCTTTGATTGTAAATCTCCATAAAAATATCGTATAGTTCTTTGTCAAAATCAGCGTAAAATCCCTTTACTAAACTAAGTGTATCTTCGTGAGTATATCTTTTGAATCTAAACATATCAGGTCTTTCGTACTGCAAATCAGTCTTTATATCCTCTAAATCAACAATATCATCATACAAAGGATTTAATTCATCTACAAACGCCCCAATATATTGAACATATCTAGCATATCCCAGATGACAACTTGTTGCTTCTATAACCCTTTCTTGATATGTTTTATTCCTGTAGCTACAATTAGCGTAGGCAGCAAACATATAATCATTTACAGAATCCATTATTTGTGAATAAAAGCTTATTTTTTTAGGATCTGTTTCGTTATCAATTAATCTTTGAACTTTATTACAAGCTACATGAATATCTTTTTGTGTCCAACGGTATCTCATATTACCAAACTCCCTCATCAGTTGGCTATAATACCACAAGAAATAGTGTAAAGCAATTTTAAAAAAGAACCTTGACTTAAAATGATTAAATTATTATAATTAATATAGTAAGGAGGTATACAGGAAGTGACCTAAAAGGTATCACTAAACCATGTATATAGAACATAAGCTTGAAATAGAGTGAGAATATTAAGAAATTGTATTCCGATTGTAAAATAGCATGTCATGTGTGATATAACAGTATATGTAGGCCCGCAAACCCTATGTATGCTTTCGGCTAGATGATGATTGATATCGTTTAGTACTCAGCTTATCTACATGTACATTTAGCGGTGTATTTGTATACTGGCATTTGAATGCCCGGCCCAATAGGCTGATTCCAGCATGACCGCAAATCATGACTGAAGGTTATATTGAAGTGTTTTTTTCATTTCGGTATAACGGTCGCAACTTGTTAATCGTTGATTTGGTTTTTATTCCATCACCAGTCGACCATTATCCTTTATGGTTTACCAAATTACCATTGGGTTAGTATTATTAGTTAGCATTTTCTAAATTCCCAATATGGGTGATACTAAACTGATGAAAATGATGGAAGGCTTTCATACTGGCAGATTTATATCTTGTATATAAATCACGAGTATGTTATGCATAATAGTTCATTTTGCGAAAGAGAACTAAATACTAGCGTATAGGAATTTTATATATTTATTCGGTGGTTATGCATATGGATACTTATATAATTGGGAATATACGATAAGGTTAGTAATTGATTAGCGATCTGGCCGCGTTTAAAAATTGAAGAGTCTTAAACTTTTCTTGCAAGTGATTAAAGCAATCCAAACGTTGAGGAGTATGCCCCCGATTAGCTCTCGGAGGAATTAGCTACGATACACTATATCGCGTGTGCACGTATAAATATAATTTAGCGATGAATTGGAGAACTCTTATACAATAGTATAGTTAGACGTGAATGTAATAATGTATTTGAATATCGGATGATTGATGTCATCATATTTATGAAACTATCAGAAATAGTATGTCAAATTCATTCTTGCTATATGAAGGTTTGGTTTTTAAAAGTAGAAATGCAATTTTTAAAAAAGGAAAAACGTTTATTGTTTTTTCTTTTTTTTTGTCCAATTTTTTAAAAAAATACTCAATTATGTTGAAAAACATCTTTATAAAATGGTAATATATTAATAGAAGGAGAATGATGTGATGGGAAGAAAAATTTTATTAGGATTATTTATCACCATAGCACCATTTTTACTTGTTGGATGTGGAAATAAAAAATCCAAAGAAGAAAAGGCAAAAGAGTTAAACACTAAAGTAATTACTTGTACTGCCTCAGATAGTAATGGTGATACTACAATAAGTTTAGAATATAATTCTAGTAAAAAAGAAATATCATCTGGAAGAATGAAATATAGAATGAGCCTAGCCTCTTACAAAGATGAAGAAAAAGAAGTATTTAAACAATCCAATCTTTGCGATTCTTTTAGAACAGAAAATATGTTTGAAAAATGTAAAACAGAGGTAGTTGGTGATTATTTGAATGTTGATTTAACATTTGATCTAGATGAACTTCGAAACTACTTAAATGAAGAAAAAGAAGTAGAAGTAGAAAAAATAACTGAGGATCTAGAAGGCAGTATGAGCGTTGAGTGTACTGTTAAATAGATAAAAAAAGAGAAGGAGAGAAAAAATGAAAGCAAAAAGAGTAGCAATGGGATTACTAGTTGCAGCAACTCCACTTTTATTCGCTGGATGTGGAGCTAAGAAAACAATTACTTGTGAAGCAGAAGAAGATGAAATGAAGGCAAATGTTAAATTAGTATTTAACGAAAAGAAACATGAATTTGAATCTGGTTCTATTGGTATCACAATGGATTTATCTGATTATGATAAAGATGAAATTGAAGAAATCAAAGACAATGCTGAAGACTTCTGTGAATTATTAGAAGGTTCTCTAGGATTCGCTGAAGATTGTAAGTCTAAAGTAACTAGTAAAGAATTTAAAGCTGACTTCAAAGTTGACATTGACGAATTAAATGAAGGATTTGAAGAAGACGAAGATATCGATGATATCGTTGAAGCTTTAGAAAAAGAACTTAATGCTGAATGTAAAGTTAAATAGGATATAATATCCTATTTTTCTTTGGTGTTAAACGAAGGTATTAAGTATTGATTTAGAAATAAAAAAATATTAAAATTAAAATAGGGAAAATAGAAGAATATTAGCCCAACAATCGCATAGAATAAAAAGGAGGAATATTATGAAAGCGGTAGTAAGTTCAAGTATCTTAAGAGATAGCCGTGAAGCTGGTATAGAAACAGCTACAAAGGCTTTGAAGGGAATTAAACATCCTAAAATTGGTTTATTATTTACATCAGTTAAATACAACCAAAAAGAACTTTTAGAAGGTATTAAATCTGTTAATCCTGAACTAAAAGTTATCGGTTGTACTTCTTCAGGTGCAATAATGACTCCAGAAGGAATTATCAGCAGTGACAATGGTTTCGCTGGTATGATGGTTCTTGAAGATAATGAATTAAACGTTGGAGTGGCTGCTTCTGAAAGAGGAAATAATCCTAGAGAAACAGGACGTAAAATTGCTGTTCAAGCTATGCAAAATGCTCGTAAAGAACATGCTCCAGTTGCATTTGCAATGTTTGCAAATCCTGCTGAAGAAGAATACTACTTAAAAGGTATTCAAGATGTATTAGGTGAAATTCCTATGTTCGGTGGATCTGCAGCAGACGATGCAGTAGCAGGTGATTGGAAAGTATTATGCGGAGATAAATCTATCTCTGATGGATGTGCAATTGCTGTCTTCTATACTACTAAAGGTATTAAAAATGTCTTTACTGGTGATATGGAAGAAACTGACAAAGTTGGAATTGTTACAAAAGTTGTTGATGATCGTCGTATAGTTGAAATCGACGGTGTACCAGCACTTAAAAAATTTGCTGAATGGAATGGCTTAAATGCTGATGAATTAATGGGACAAAACCTATTAGTAGCATCTATTCCACATGCATTAGGTGTTAAAACAATCCAAGGCGATGTTACAGTAGTACGTCACCCAATGATTGGTAATGAAGATTACTCATTTAATGTAGGAGCAAAAGTAGCTGAAAAGACTGCTATTATCCAATTACATACAGATGTAGATGGATTAATTAATGGTGCAGTTAAAACAATTCGTGAAGTTAAAAAAGACTTTAACCCAGCTGCATTATTCTTAGTACACTGTGGTGGACGTAAGTTACATATTGGTGATAGAGTAGATGAAGACTTCGTAGCAATTAAAAATGCTGCTGGAGATATCCCATTCATTGTTGCATTCACATTTGGTGAATATGGACAAATGAATCACTCAGGAGCTCAAATCGGTGGCTTATCATTATCATTTACAGGATTCTCTAAGTAGGTGAAATAATGGCAAAGAATTTAATTGGTACAGAATGGTTAGACGCATCTGACAATGCCGTAATAAAAATAACTAACCCAGCTACAGGTAAATTAATAGATACAGTACCAGAAAGTACTGAGCAAGATTGTGCTAAAGCTGTTCAAGCAGCTAAAAAAGGTCAAAAATTTTGGGTTAAAAGACCAATGCATGAAAGAGTTAAAATATTAATGAAATTCGTTTCATTGGTTGAAAAACACAAAGATGAATTAGCTAAATTATTAAGTGATGAAACAGGAAAACCAATTACAGAAGCATATGGTGAAATAGCTAATGTTTCTATAGGTATACCTGCATTCTGTGAAAAAGCTAAACATGAATATGGAAACATGATTCCAGCTGGGCAAGAAGCTGGAAATGAAAATACATTGCAATATACAGTACAAGCACCTTTAGGTGTAGTAGTTGCAATTATTCCATTCAACTTCCCAAGTGACTTGTTCTGTCAAAAAGTACCAGCAGCATTATTAATGGGAAACTCAGTTATTCTAAAACCATCTCCACATAATCCATTAACTTTAACTAGATATGTAGAGTTATTATTAGAAGCTGGTGTTGATGCTGGAGCTATTAACTTAATTAATGGTTCTGGTGGTCGTGCTGCTCAAGCCTTAGCAGGCAATCCTGGTGTTGCTTTAGTAAGTTTAACTGGAGCTACTAAATCAGGAATGGAAACAATGAAGACTGCAAGTCAAAACTTAACTCACTTAATGCTAGAATTAGGTGGTAACGATGCCTTTATTCTAGATCGTGATGGAGATGTTGATTTAGCTGTTGAAGAAACAATTTGGGGAAGATTCTACAACACAGGGCAAGTATGTTGTGCCTCAAAGAGATTCTTAATTCACAATTCAGTTAAAAAAGAATATATTAAGAAATTAAAAGAAAGATTATTAAAGATAAAAAGAGGAATGCCAAGCGATCCTTCTACAGAATTAGGTTGTCTTGTATCAGAACAAGCAGCTATAAATGTTGAAAAACAAGTTAACGATACTGTAAAAGAAGGAGCTACTATCGTTCTTGGTGGAACTAGAAATGGTGCATTCTACGATCCAACAATACTAGATGGTGTTACAAAGAATATGGCTGTTGCGAAGGACATGGAAATCTTTGGACCAGTAGTATCAGTAATTGGATTCGATGATATTAATGAAGCAATCAAGATTGCTAATCAATCATCATTCGGATTATGTGGATGTATTATTTCACGCGACATGAGCAACTGCTTAAAGATTGCTAACCAACTTGAATGTGGTGGTGTAATCATTAACGGAGCTTCATTCTTTAGATCATTCGAAATGCCATTCGGTGGATGGAAACATTCAGGTATTGGTAATGAAGGTGTTATGTCAACACTTAAAGAAATGTCTCGTACAAAAACTATTATTTTAAAGAATATTTTAAAGTAAAAAATAATCTATAAAAAATATGTAAAAATTTTAAAAAAAGACTTGACTTTTCAAGTCTTTTTATTTTTTGCAAAAAAACTAAAAATACACTTTTTAAAAAAGTGTAAATTTTCTAAAAAGTTGAAAAAGTAAATAAATGTAAATCAAACAAAAAAAGTTTTACAAACCTTACAAAAGCCTATAAATACAGGGATTAAATGAGATAATAAACAAAAAATAAAAAAGTGCAAAAAGCCCTAAAAAAGGCGTTTTTTGAAAAATACAATTTTTTCAAAAATTGATTTTTGTAAAAAAATACTAAAAACATATTGCTATTTTTATAAGAGTATTCTAAACTTAAATTAGGAAAAGGTAGAAGGAGAGTTTTTATGGCAAAAGACGAAAGAATTACTGACAGATTACAAGTTGTCAAAAGAAATGGTAAAAAAGTTGACTTCAAT
>JAEEGL010585891.1_pt1 | contig 43007 bp, 31 predicted proteins | sample 9134231 | NCBI WGS metagenome assembly JAEEGL01 (sample SAMN16246548, study PRJNA631951) | gut metagenome | biome: gut microbiome; feature: rumen; material: fiber-attached | host: Bos | place: Iran: Karaj | collected 2018-10 | reverse complement strand
CCGTCGATCAGACTTGCGTCCGCCGGGTACTCGCCGAGAACGTTGGCTCCCGCCTCATCCTCCGTTACCACCACGCGAAGGCCCGTAAGGTCGTCCGCCTCATACTTAAACTGCACGTCGACCGCCGCCTCAAGGAACAGCGCCGCCGTTTCAATGCTTGCAAGCGGGTTCTCCACCGTCACACAGTTCTTTTTCCTGACTGACGTGTAGTTCATCGCAACGGTTACGTCCGTTCCCATTGCGCGCTGTTCGTCCGTTAGGAAGCTGCTGACGAGCTCGTCCGTCTTGTAACCCACGTAGAGCTGCGCCGCGTCGCCGTAGAGCAGAATGTCCACTAGAAGCCTTCTGAGCTTAGCGTATTCTGCCTTCTGATAATTCGCATTGTTCAGCACGTTCTTGCAGTACTTCGCCACGGAATATTCCATGGGCACGCCCTTAACGTCCTCTCCGCCTGCGTTCAACGCGTGGGGCACTACCGTCACCGCGTCGCCCATCTGATGCGGCGCGATCCTGACGGTAAACACATAAAGCGTGCCGTCCGCACTCAGCGCGTAATCCGAAAGCTTGGTTCTCACGCCGTTTTGCGTCACCTCAAGGTAAGGATCGTGATACCCCGCGTCGATCACCGCCTTCTCCACCTTAAATTCGATTGCGATCGTATCGTACAGCGTAAGGGACCTCTTCGCTATTTTCAGGCTTTCGTCATTCGGCGTTGCTTCCTTCCAGATTGCCTTTACGTACCGGTCTTCCGGGATCGTGACCCTCGCTCCAACCAGATAGTTAACGCTTCCGATTCTCCAACAGTCAAATTCATATCCTTCCGGCGCCGTGAATCCGCACGCGGGAAGCTCCAGTTGCTCTCCCTGACCCACCGTAACGACCTCCATGCTGCCGCTTCCGCCGTTTGCCTGGAACGTAACGCTTACCAGCTTCGCCACCCTTGCGTACAGCGTCAGGTTCTCCGTCACCGCCGCGTCAAAGTCATACAGGCCGCCCTGCGTTGCGTTCGGTGCCCAGCCCGCAAACTTCCAGCCGGCGGCCGCCTGAGGATCCGCAGGCCTTTCAACCTTCTCACCCGTCCTTACGTACCGCGTTTCCGGCGCGCTTCCCGTGCAGCGTTCGTTCAAAACAAATTTAACGGTCCGAACGTCCAGCCCGTCGATGGTCATCGTCTCACTCGTCAGGGTCTTCTGACCGTACGTCATCACGACGTACAGGCTCTTTCCCGCGTCTTCCGGCCCAAAGCGAACCTCATGCCGCTTCCCCTGGCCGGCGTTATAGGTCGTGGTCGCGTAAAGCTTTCCGTCCGCGTACCACTTGCACTGAATGGACGAACGGTCTGACTCAAACGCGTTCACGTAATCCAGATCATTGCACAACTTGTCAGCCGCCTTCCAGTACGTGCCTTCATCGTCCACGGCGTAAATCACTTCATAAGTATCGTCGTCGTGCGTCACGTTGACGATCATTTCCAGATCCTTTTGCTCCACGACGTAGTAAATCTCCAAAATGACGTTGCTGTTGCCGTATTCCGTCCACTGCCTTACCACCTCAAACCGGACGGGGTTGACCGCCCATGCGCCGCAGGGCAGAATCTGGCCGCCGTAAATCCTGGTGATCTGCACGTACTGCTCCCAATCCTGATTTCCGCTCGTTCTCCTAAATTGGAATCCCGGCTTTGCCGTGAGAAGCAGCGTTCCCACGTAAGTATTTCCCTTGACAAAAGTGGTTTCGCCGTTCTGGCCGCCTTCCGGCTTCCAGCCTCCCTGATAAACCGTAACGCCAAACGGCGCATTCTCATCCACCGCACATTCAATCGCGTTGTATCCGTTAGGATTAAATGCCTGCCCTGCCAGGGGCTCCCTAAAGCCAAACGACACCCTGTTTATGGTCAGCACGCGAGGCACGTACGTCACCGTGACCGTCAGCTCAGTGTGCGCAATCCGGGGATCTTCGTCCTCGTTCAGTTCCAAATCAAGGTACGCGTCTCCCGTCATCGCCCCGTTTTCCGGATAAGTGACCACAAGTCCCGCAAACTCGCCCTCCATGCTTAGGAACGCAGCCTTCTGCGCATCCGTCGCAAGCTCCGGGAAAACGTATCCCGGATTTGCCCTCAGCGTAAAACTGGCCGCGTAGGGGTGTCCTTCCACTACCTGTGAGTTGTTCATCGTCTCCTCGGTGCCGTCCTTCTGCCAGCTGACTGTTTTGGAAGGAAGCGCATAGTGCTCCGAATCCTTTTTGCCAAGGACCAGCCTCGCGTAGTTGTTATTGTCCAGTCCAAAATAGCTTCCGACCTTTAGTTCCTCAAAGCCCAGGGATACGCTTTCGATCTCGCTTGCCCACGCGGCATAAAGCGTTACCCCTTCGTAAACGGGCTTTGTAAAGTCAAACGGCACGCTTCCGTCTGCATCCAGATACCAGCCGATAAAACGATAACCTTCGTCCCGCGGCCCAAGCTCCTCCGCCAGGTCTCCGGGGTTCAGCGTCCTCGTCACGTTCTCCCCGTGACCGCCCGCGTCGTAAACCACCTGCGGCAGCCACTTTGCATAAAGCGTAACGTGGGACGTGATCGGCGTGCCAAAGTCAAATGCCTCATTATTGTTAAGGTTCTCATACCAGCCCCCAAAGACATGAAGCGCCTTCGTCGGATCGATGGGCTGGGATACCGCATGCCCCTTCAGCACATCCACCGAGATAAAGCCGGGGGTACCGCCCTCCGCGTAAAAATCCACGAAGTAGCCTTCCACCCACTTTGCGTAAACGGTCGTGTTCTTCGTAATGGGCGAATTGAAGTTAAACTTGGTCGTGCACGCCTCGTCCCCGTACCAGTCAACGAACAGCCATCCGTCTTTTTTCGGAACTCCGGCCGGCCTTTCCGCCCTTTCGCGGTATTTCACCGATTGTGAGTCAATTGCCGTGCCTCCCTTTGTGTCAAAGCTTACCGCATAAGTTTTCTTTTCCCACTTTGCGATCAGCGTGGCGTTGCCTGTGTAAACGCGATCCAACCCGACTTGCTTGCCCGTCGTCGCGTCGGTCCAGTACAGGAAATCGCGTCCCTCCAAAGTCGGCGTCGGGAGAGAGGAAAGCTTTCCGTCCTTGCCCGTCGTCATGCTCTTTGGCGTCACCTCGCCGCCGTTCGCGTTAAACATTACCGTGTAGGTTTTTCTTTCCCACAGGGCAACCAGCGTCGTGCTCACGGCATAGACGTGATCCGCGTCGACTGTGACTCCTGCACCCGCGTCATACCAGCCCTTGAAATTATACTGATCGCGCGTTGGCGTGGGAAGAATTGTCAATCTGCCGTCTTCACCCGTCCGGGCACTGGTCGGAGTTACGCTGCCGCCGTTGGGATCGAAGGAGATTGTATAAATATCTTTCTCCCATTGGGCATAAAGGACGGTATCTCTCTCATACACCCAATTCAAATCAACTTTTTCGCCACCGGTCAGTGACGTATACCAACCCTTGAAGGAATAGCCCGTTCGCGTAATCGTTGGCAGACTCGTCAGTTTGCCGTCAGTTCCCGTGGTGGCACTTGGAGGCGTATAGTTGCCTCCGTTGGGTCGGAAGGTGACGGTGTATCTTGCATTTACCGTGAACTCATCACTTTCTACATACTCATGAGACCATGTACCAAAATATGCACGGTACTTGTAAACGCCCGGTTCGTCAATGCTGTCAGATTTAATTGTGGGATCGCTGAAAGTCTTATCCCATTCACCATCCTTGAACCTATAAAGCATAACAGGAGTAAAACTTGTCGCCCAAGTGACGGAATGATCTTCACCAGGGAGAATAAAGCCTCCCTCTGGTTGACGGGTAAATAATATGTTATTTCCATAAGTAATTACATATTTACAGGTGAGCGTATCATAATCAGTCCCCGGTTGATATTCCACCTCAATACACTCAGTTGAAGAACCTGGTATATTCAGCACACAGTCTTTGGCTTTTATTTTAGTCAAATTAAAATCATGAGGATTAGCAATCTTATACACAAACGATGTCCAGTATTCGTTGCCAGGTATTGGGTCTCCCAAAAGCGTAGTATTGGTAAACCAAGCATCCCATTTATAGTTTAGTGTGGTTTGCTCCACAGAAAACGGGCTGATGTTTTCTCCGCTCAACCAAGTATAAGTATGAGCTACTTCAGGAAGTATAGGAGATTTAACCATACTGGCCGAAACTGAAATATTCGTAAGCGTTTGAGTTGTAGCCGTTCCTTCTCTGGTAGCTGCGAATATAATGCCAAGGGCCGGATAGCTCTCTCCGTTAGAACCTCTAGCCACTATTGGGTAAAAATCAACAGCGCGGCATGTATAGCACGGCATTTCAAGATGATACTTGTCAAGCTTATTGCCAAAATTAAGGCCAACACCATCTGGCCACTTTCCGTAAGAACCTGCTGGCCCCCACGCAGTAATGTCTGCAAATACATAGATTGTTTCGCCCAGCCTTGGTTCACGACGTAAGTAATCAGAGTGATTCACGTCAATAAAGATGGTAGCAGTGAGGTTTAGGCAATCCTCCTCAGGGGGATTACCGTTACTGTCAAATACGGGAGCAAATGACTCCACGTCAGTATCATATTTTCCGCTATCAAGAAACGGCTCATTACAGGTAAATGTCGCACCCTCCAGCGTGTAGGAGGATCTCCATCCAGTGGCCGCCAGATTGCCGCTACGCAGCAAGCCCTTGGGGGCAGCCGCAATGCTGGCCGCGCCTTCTTTGACAGGAGTTTCCGGTTCCTCAGCGTTCTCACCGTCCTTGACCTGCTGCGCCTCTACCTCGGAACCTCCTTTCACCTCAAAGGTAACGGTAATGACAGTCTCCTTATTTTCAGCAGACTGCTCCGCATTTGTCCCTGAATCGTTCGGGGTCTCCATAGATACAGCAGACATATCGGTAGGCGTTGCAGGAACAACAAGGGTTCCCACAGGCGTCGGCTTCTCCGTAAGCTCCACGGATCCTTCGCCGCCCTCCGTTCCGTCCATATTCTCCGGCAGTATATTTTCGTTTGCCGTTCCCTGCCGTTGGGTCGCAGTGCCTTCCGTGCCATCTGCCGCCATAGCAACAGTCCCGTTCGGAAGCAGGCTCAGCACCATGACGAAGATGAGAAGTAAACTCAAAATTTGTTTGCGTGTCATAACGTTTTCCTCATTTCTATGGTTGATTTTTTTTGCTTTGTTTTTCTTTGGTCAGTTTAACAATCTTCTCTTGAGTATCATGTTGAATAATTCTCCTACACAACGTACACATCCATTTTAACAATTTGTCAGTCTTTTGTATATCACCCATTTGTACCATTTTTTTCATCTTTTGTAAAAAACTAAGCCACTGAAACGTGTCTACTGACACAATTCAGTGGCTCTTTCCGTAAACTGCCATCTGGCTGCAAAAGCTCTAAATATACCATCCGAGCCCAAGACCCATTCCGCCTATTTTCCTGGGTTTGTCTTACGTTTTATACAGAATAAAAATGGACGTTCCAAATTTTTCATCCCTTGTTTTGTCAGTTCTAAGCATTATCCGCCCCAGACAGTAATTGCTTCATCCTTGGCCTGATGTTCTCCGGAATCAGTAATGCGTTCATCGCCTGGCACATGTTATATCCCCCCCTTTCCTGATTTTTATACTTTTCCTCGTTTTCCAAAAACTCCGGCACGTTCGCCACGACGGCTATGATCCTCGCCGTCTCGTGGCTTAAATTCTCGTACGCCCTGTCCTGCAACAGTCGGTTTAACTTTTCCCGATCCCTTCTCCTCTCTTGTTTTTGCAACCAAAAGATCAGAGAATGCAAGCTTTAAAATCCATTCAATTCCCCTCAAAAAATCCTTCAGTTGTTTGGTTTGTTGGAAAGCATGGATTTTCTGAAAAAAAGAATTGAACCAGAATAAATAGAATAATACAAGAAAATCTGCTTTGAGGACACTATAGCATAATCCCAAAGCAGATTCAAAATTTTTTACGTTCTTAGTTTTCCTTCCCTTTTGCCTCTGTCTTAATCTTTTTCATATGCTCCTTGATTTTCACCTCATAACCATTTCCAGTGGGTTTATAGAATTCTTTCCCATTCAACTCATAGGGCAGATACTGCTGCTCCACGTAATGATTCGGATAATCATGCGCATATTTGTAACCTGTTCCGTGTCCCAATTTTGCCGCTCCTTTGTAATGTGCATCCTGCAGATGCGTGGGAATGGGAAGGTTTCCCGTCCGCTCCACCTCCTGCATCGCCTCAAAAATCCCACAACATGCATTGCTCTTCGGCGCACAAGCCACGTAGGAAACCGCCTGCGCCAAGATCAGCTGTGCCTCAGGCATGCCGATGCGTTCCACCGCCAGAGAGGCATTCACCGCCACCACCAGTGCCTGCGGATCCGCATTTCCCACGTCCTCCGACGCACAGATCATGATCCTTCTTGCAATAAACTTCACGTCCTCACCCGAAACAAGCATTCTCGCGAGATAATACAGTGCCGCGTCGGGGTCTGATCCGCGCATGCTCTTGATGAACGCGGAGATCACGTCATAATGGTTATCCCCGTTCTTGTCATAGCGCATCACGCGCTTTTGGATGCATTCCTGCGCCACCTCGATCGTCAGATGAATCTTTCCGTCCTCCCCGCGGGGCGTCGTCATAATGCCAAGCTCCACGGCATTCAACGCATGCCTTGCGTCCCCGCCTGCAAGATCCGCAAGAAACTCCTTCGCATCCTCGTCTATGACGGCGTCATAAGCCCCCATGCCGCGTTCCTTGTCATAAACCGCCTTTTCGATCAAGGCCATCACGTTTTCTTTTGAAAGTGGCTTCAACTCAAAGATAATTGACCTCGATAGCAATGCCCCGTTCACTTCAAAATAGGGATTCTCCGTCGTGGCGCCGATCAAAATGATGGTTCCGTCCTCCACAAAGGGAAGAAGATAATCCTGCTGCCCCTTATTAAATCTATGAATCTCATCGATAAAAAGAATCGTGCGGCGCCCAAACATTCCCTGTTCCTGCTTCGCCTTCTCCACGACCTCTTCCATGTCCTTCTTTCCGGCAACCGTCGCATTGATCTGCGTAAACGTTGCACTTGTCGTATTCGCGATCACCTTCGCCAGCGTCGTCTTTCCCGTGCCAGGCGGCCCATAAAAAATGACGGAACTGATCTTGTCCGCCTTGATGGCCCTGTACAGCAGCTTGTCCTTCCCGATCACATGCTCCTGCCCCACCACCTCATCCAAGGTCTTCGGCCGCATCCGCGCCGCCAACGGCGATTCCTTCTCCATCTTCGTACTTCTCATATATTCAAAAATGTCCATATTATCCATACATACTCCTCATTACTCCCCACTCACGCGCCCGCCGCTTCCTTCTCTATCCCCGGCAGCCCACGCACCCGCCGCCTCTGTCAGTCCGCCGGCTCGCCTCCTCCTTTCAACTTGGCGGTCCGCCCCTTCGTACCTGCCATGGCTTTCTTTCGGAACGGCTCGGACTGCACTAAGCTCACCTTCTGCCCTCAGGCAAAGACAATCCTTCGATTATAAATCTCAGGAGTTGTCTTTTGAGGTCATCGGTTCGCTAAGTGCTGCCGGCTAATTGTTCCGCAAGAAAGCCATGGCAGGTACGGGGGCTGTCAGACGTAAAGAAGGTGTCGGGCCTAGGAGGCGGACTTGCGATGCAAGTCGCCGTTAATAGTCAACCTTCAGGAGACAAAGACCCTTGGCGGGCGCAGTAGGTCCCGCCAAAGAACGATTCTTCGCTTCGATGAGCTCAGGGATCGACTTGGGATCCCGCTTTCCGAAGCCCACCTCCAATAGAGTGCCCGTCAGGATGCGTACCATGTACTGCAAAAAGCCGGAACCGTGATACGTGAGGCGAAGATAATCGCCTGAACGCTCGATATCAATCTTGTCCACCATCCGCACGGTAGATTTCTTCATCTTCGGATTGCCGCAAAAGCTTGCGAAATCATGGGATCCAAGAAGGTAAGATGCCGCCTCCTTCATGGCGTCAATGTTTGGCATGCCTTCCAGCACGTGGACGTACTTACGGTCAAATACTGGTTTTGTCTCCCCGACGTAACAAGTATACTGATAAGTCTTCCCCTGTGCCTTATAGCGGCTGTGGAAACCGTCAGCGGCAATGCGCACCTCACGCACGCAGATGTCATCCGGCAGATATTGGTTCAGATAATCCCGGATCTCGTCAACGGACTTTCCCACGTCAAATTTCGCGTTGGCCACCATGCCTCTCGCATGCACGCCCGCATCCGTCCTACCTGCTCCAATGACCTCCACGGATTCCCCAGCCATCGCAGACAGAACAGATTCCAGCTTTCCCTGGATCGTCATCTCCTGCCCTGGCTGATGCTCCCAGCCGTAAAACCTGGAGCCGTCATATTGTATCACCATCTTATAATTCACTGAACGTTCTCCTTTATCAAACCATGTCATGAATCTGCAGGTCAAAGCCAAATTGTGCAAACAAAAATCAGTCCTGACCGGCTGCCGCGTGTTCTCCGGGATTGTCATCTATGTTTGCACCGAGACACCGGCAATGCGCAAGGCGCACTCCTCCCAGAACCAGCCAAGACCGACATATTTATTATATCCAATCCCTTTATAAAAAGCAAGGAGAGGCTTCCTTGGCCTCTCCCCGTTATCTATAAAAAAAGCTTACGGCATCACGTACTGCATAAAGATTGTCATGACGCGGAATCCCGCAATCTCGATGTGTAGTGTTTTTCGGAAAACGTGCTACAAATGTAAGCGCTTACAGACTCTATTCTTACACCAAAAGTTTAATAAAGTCGGTAGAAGAATTTAAGTATTTTTTATTTCCTTTCTTGCTTTTTCAATTTTCATGCGTTATAATGTAACCATGTTTTTTGTAACTGCTTACAGCATTACGTAAACAAAAGAAAATTCTACGTAAGGAGATTTCTGATCCCATGGCACTTACCATCTACGACATCTCAAAAAAAGCCGGCGTGTCCATCGCCACGGTCTCCCGCGTCTTAAACGGAAGCGACAGCGTGAAGGCTTCCACTAGGGAAAAAGTCTTAAGCGTCATCGAGAAATATGATTATACGCCAAATGCTTACGCACGCGGCATGGGCCTCCACTCCCTGCGGACGGTTGGTCTTCTGTGTGCCGATTCCTCCGACCTTTATCTGGCCAAGGCAGTCTACTACCTTGAGCAGGAGCTTCACGCCAACGGCTACGAATCTCTCCTTTGCTGTACCGGTTATGAGCTGGAGGACCGACAAAGCTACATCAAGCTGATCCTCTCCAAAAAGGTTGACAGCTTAATCTTGGTCGGTTCCCATTACGTGTCAAACGTTGAGAAAGAAAATAACTACATCCGGGATGCCGCAAAACAGGTTCCCGTCATGCTTCTGAATGCTTCTTACAACTGTCCAAACGTCTACTGCACGCTGTGCAACGACTACGCCTCCACGTTTGAGGCAACGTCCAGCCTCATCCGTGCAGGAATCGACGACATTCTCTATTTATATGACTCCAACTCTTACAGCGGAACCAAAAAGCTCAGCGGCTACAAGGCTGCCATGAAGAGCTACAAGCTGGCGGCCTACGCTCCTTACGTAAACTTCTATGACGGACGCACGGATCAGATCGAATCCATCACAAACTTTATTCAGGAAATCGCTGATCGCGGAATAACCTTCCACGGCGTGGTCGCGTCCGATGACCAGCTCGCCGTCGGCGCCATCAAATACGCGCAAAAGAACGGGCTTCGCATTCCTGAGGATCTGTCCATCATCGGTTACAACAATTCCATGCTGACCGCATGTTGTCAGCCGGAGCTCACCAGCGTCGACAACCGCTTGGAGGCCTTGACGCATCAGCTGGTGCAAACGCTACTCCGCGTGCTTTCCGGCGAGGAAATGCCTGCAGAATCCGTATTCTCCGGCAAGCTGATCAAGCGTTCCATGACGCCTTAACGTAACCGTTCAAGCACGCCCGAGGAAAAGAAACGCATGCCAAAATAAAAGCGGACTAGGGAACATTCCCTAGCCCGCTTCTTTATATTTTACCAAAATCCCTTCAGCCGGTTTTCCGGTGCCACGTAATATGGGCTTTCCGGATCTACGTCATAGGTGTCATAGAACTCATCAAATTGCGCCAGAATGCAATTCGTGCGCTCTTTGTCTGGCAAATGCTCATCCTTCACCATTTCCTTCATCATGCTCTTTGAGTAATTTGATGCATTCAGCATTGCATAGGAGCGGAAAAACAGGTCAAAATCCGGATCATCTCTCTTCTCCAGCATCCGCAGGCAGCATCCCATGGCCATCAAATCAGCAAATGTCTCGTTACTGACTAATTCACCATCCAGCTTGCATCCGTATTCCACTTCCATGCCGTCAAAAAACTGAATGATCCCATCTACAAACGCATCATATTGCTCACCTTCCCTGTCTGACATCCACCCTCCGTTAATGCCTCTATAATTATAATAGTGTCCAGAATCCGGTGAATATGCGTGACCAATCTCATGTGCAATCATTTCTCCAAGCCATGCCAACGTCTCCTCATATTGCAGGCCGTCGCCCTGAAGCTCTTTTTCCTTCAAGTCTGAATACATGCTCAGCCAAGCACTGTTTACCATAACGGAGTTTAACCTCGGAACATAATAAGCATTGGTTTCGAACATGTTCATTCCCGTCATAGTTCTGTCATCCAAGGTTTTTTTCAATTGTTTTCTTTCAAACCTTTCCTGACTGACCAGCAGTGCAACCACGTTATCGACGGGATCCTCCGACAATTCAACGTCAGAAAGATCATTGTAATCTCCGTTACGTCCAACGTATACCTTAATGTAATCAAGCTTCTTCTCCATGAACTCCTTGCCGTTATATGGGTAATCCCATTTTACGTTATCAAAACTTTCCCTCATGGAAGCCTTGATTTCACCTAATAACTCTTCTGTCTCCGCATAAATGTTCTTATCCGATACAAACCGCCGGTCATATTCCGCTGCAAGCAAATCTGCGGCACAATATAATAATATACTTTTTAGATTTTGCTCATAAGCGTCTTTCGCCGTCTCCTCCCACATAACTGTTACGATTGAATTTACGATTTCAGGATCAGCCCATGCTCCTAATCTGTACAAAGCCGTGACAATCATGTGATCCTTTAGGGCCTCCAAATTCTCAGGCTGATACAATTCCCGATACAACCCAAAAGCCTCTTCATCCCCTACGTACTCTCCGCTAGCATTGATCGCATCTAATTTCTTTAAAATGTCCACGATTGGGATTGAAATCTCTTTTCGCTCCAATGTCTTTTGGGATACGTATGCTTCCGAGTATTTTTCCAGCTTACGATACTCTTCGATCTTTTTCTCGATCGTCATGGCGCCATCCACAATTTCCTTCGCCCTTTTTTTGCTAAATCCAATCCGCAAAAGGCAGGTTTTCATACACACTTCTTGTATTTTATTCATCGCGGTTTCTTCGTACGTAACCGTTGCCGGTTCCACGTAAGTCGCATACGTGCCGCTCCCCGTCAAGAATACAGTCGTGGTTAAAAGCCGATTGTATCTGGAAAATTTCTCATCCGAATAGAGCTCATACAACTCTTCCAGCGATTGAACGGAGTCAATCTTGTCCAATCTGGCTTTGATGGATGCATCCGTACTATTTCCCCGATGCTTATTATCCTTTAACTGACGATATACGTAAAGAATCTTATATAATCCATCCTCCTTTGAAAGCTCGTCAAGATTCGTATTGTCAACGATGTCGTTAAAATAATCCTCCATCGCTTTCGAATAGTTTCCTACAAAAGTGCTTCCCTTCGGATGCTCTTTCTTCTCTTGCTCCTTCCACTTGGCATTCACCAGCTCATCAAAATCCCAGACGTATTCTTTAGGATCGCCCGGCTCCTTCACCGATTTTCTCGTTTTTATGCTCTCAGCCGGCGTGCTCTCTCCGCCATCGGAGGACATGCTCTCCAAACTCTCTTCAGCAGAGGTTGACTCGCTTACCTCCGTGCTCTCCTCCGAGGAGGATTCCCCGCCATCTTCCGGCGTCGACGCCACTTCCGTAGCAACCGATTTCTCCGGTTCCATGGAACTCTCATTTTCACTCGGCATCCCACAGCCAAGCGTTCCAATGACCAGAGTCATCGCCAAAGCCCCCGCCAATGAACGATAAATCTTACGTGTTCGTCCGTCACACATAAAAAATACCCCTCCTTTTTCTTTTGTCATCTCCGTTCGCGCTCATGCGCCGCTTCTCAAAATCTAATTACATTGTAACGCAGAAGCTCATTTTCCTCCATTTGAAATAAGACGTCATATCCCCGTTATCGTGCATTTTAACGCACGATAAGAAGGTCCTATCGTTCATTCCGTAAGAATCTCGTCGACAGTCACAAATTCATAGCCTTCCGCCATCAATTCGTCAACGATCATAAGAGCCGCCTCCACGCTTGTCGGATAATAATCATGAAGCAAAATAATGGCATTTTCCTTGGCCTTCTTGACCACCCTGCGCGTTACGGTTTCCGCATTTAAACAGCTCCAGTCCGTGGGATCAATGGTCCAAAACACCGGGAACATGTTTAATTCCTTTTCCAGCGTACGGTCCCAGCTGCCGTAGGGCGGCCGCACGTAAAGGACCTCCTGCCCCGTAATGCCGTAAAGGACGTCATTTGTTTTTTGAAGTTCTTCCTTAAAGCTCTTCTTGTTACTGCTCCGGAGCTGGACGTGACTGTAGGTATGGTTTCCGATCAAATGTCCCTCCTCCTGCATCCTCTTGATCACGTCAGGATGAAGCTGCGCATGTTCTCCCGTAACAAAAAACGTGGCTTGTACGCCACGTTCTTTTAATCCGTCCAGTAATTCAATTGTGTATGTCGGATGCGGTCCGTCATCAAAGGTCAGGGCAATTTTTTTTGCTTCGTTTCCGGCATTTTTGCCCTTAGCCGCATCTTCCCTCCAAACGCTTCCGGAGGCTTCAAGAAAGGCTTCCCTCGCTGCTTGGTGCGTCTCCGCGCGCTTTACGCAAAGCATTGCAAATACAAGTACAAGACAAAGATCCAGGGCCGCCATGCCGCATAAACACTTTTTCATAGACAACTCCATCCATTCCCTCATCCCATGTCTATGAAGCGAAGCCTGGCCCTTATGCCTCGTCTTCTATACAAACTGATTGCGCCCCGCGTCGTAGTGATAATCGATCGCAGCAAGCGACTTTTCCACTTCCGTCTGCTCAACCTCAAGATCTTCACACAGATCCGCAAGATTCTTCCCATAGTCTCTCAGCTTCAAATTCATAAAGCTTAAAAGCATTACCGGATCCTTTGGAATCATGTTATTTCCTCCCCTGCTTCTTCGCCATCTTGTCCGCATACATGTTGACGTCAGCCCTTCGAATGCAGTTGGAAATCTCCTCGCCCTTCTTGTAGGTGGAGTATCCGATGCTTCCGGCAAGCTTGTACGGCTTATCCGTCTTCTGATTGAATGCCTCAATGCCCTCCTCGATCCGTCTTGCGATCATTCCTGCCCCATTTTCGCCCTCCGCGTATGCCAGGATCATAAATTCATCTCCGCCTACCCGGAAACAAACTCCTCCGTCCTTCGTCGCTTCAGTAATCACGTTCCCGAACGCACAAAGTGCCACGTCACCTTCCATGTGTCCATAGGTGTCATTGATCGTCTTCAGGCCGTCCATGTCGAGACTGTATACGTAAAAACTAGTATTCTTGCCTTTAATGGCCACAAGCATTTTACTGAGTTCCTGCTCAAATTTCCTTCGGTTATACAATCCCGTAAGCTCATCAATCGTGGAAAGCAAACGAAATTCCTGCAACGTCTTATTCTCCTCATAGAGAAGCACTTTGTCAAGGCAGCTACACAGTTCGGCCGTCCAACAGTTAAAAAATTCCTTAAGTCCCTGGGTTTTCTTTGTTTTCAACGCCAGATATCCCAGACATCTGTTCTTATGATGCATTGGATAAAAATACAGTGGTTCCGATGCCTGACGATACTTTTCAGGAAGGAGCTCACGCCTTGCGAATCGTTCCTGCGTCACCTGAATGCCCTCTCCCTTTTTCATGATGGCCCGCAAGACCATGTACTCCGTATACTGCTGCGGCTGTAGCAAACGATCTTCCGAATCATCCGTTGACTCACACAGGCACACGAACATTTCGTCATATACAAAATTACCGGAATACTGATAAGCGACGTTAAATAATTCCTCAATGGTGTCGCAGCTCTCGTAATCCGCGTTCAGAAAACCATTTTGCAGGATCGCAGTACTTAAATAGTTTCTCTGCGAATACAATTGCTCCGCCCAATGACCATGTTCCGTCACTTTGCATCCGCAGCTCTTACGCCGGATAAAATCTGCGGGTAACTGAATGATCTGCTTCGACTTTCCGCCGTGATTCAGCTTGTCGATCAGGTATAAAGCCTGTCTGCCCATTTCATAACACGGCATGTGTATGCTGGTAATGGCAGGCTCCAAATAGCGAATCTCCTCAAGGTCATCGAAACCCGCAAGGGCCACGTCCTCCGGCACGCGCAGATTTCGTTCCTTTAATGCCACCAACACGGAAATGGCCATGAAGTCATTAGCACAAATGATCGCCTCCGGCATTTCCGGTCCCGACAAGAACCAGTCAACTGCCTCTTTACCGCGGTCTCTCCAATAATTCCCCTGGAACAGCATGTGTTCCGTCACTGCCAGACCATATTCATTCATGACGTCCAAGTAACCCTGCAGACGCTCTTCGGCATCCTTCAGGTCAGCACGGCCTTTCATAAAGCAAATCCTTCGATAGCCGTGATCCTTTACAAAATGCTCGGTCAGCCTTCTCATTGCCAGGTAATTATTGATCTGAACGCTGTAAAAGCAATCCTTCTCCTGGCGCAGGCTAACGATGGGTTTGGTCTGGGCCTTCTGCAACAGCAGGATGTCCAATTGTTTTTCCATCTCGGGAACGCCAAAGGTATCCGGACCAATAATCACCCCGTCATAATCCTCTAAAAAAGGGAGATGAATGATATTCCTCTCCCCTTCCGCGTGGAGATAGTTTTGGCCGTAGGAACCAAATTCCGAAAAAACGTCGACAGCATACCCAAGCTCCCTCGCAGTATCTACGACGGCGCCAGCCATCTCACTCGTATAATCTTGATTAATTTGTCCAATAAAAACGACAACCCTTTTAGTCATAAACCCTCCAGCATCTCTGAGTTTATCTAATCATGGTTCCCTTTAAGGATACAACTTTTTACTCAAAAATGCTAGAGGGTTTCTTGAAAATTCCCAACTTTATCCTTTATTTACAACGGCTTTCAGCGCGTCGCCGTCTGTTTCGATGCGGATGACGTCATCCACTCCCACCTGGCCTGACAGGATCATCTTTGCAGCCAACGTCTCCACGTTCTTTTGGAGGTAACGCTTTAAGGGTCTTGCTCCATAAACGGGATCATATGCCTCCCTTGCGATCAGGGCTTTCGCGTCCTCGCTGAGTTCGATGGAAACCTCTTTCTCTGCAAGTCTCGCGTTTACGTCCTTCATGAGCAGGTCAACGATGCCGCCAATATTCTCTCTGGTCAGCGGCTTAAAGAGGATCGTCTCGTCAAGACGGTTCAGGAATTCCGGCCTAAAGTGCGCCCGCAAATCCTCCATCACTGCCTTTTCCGCCTCAGGACGGATGTTCCCGTCCTCACTGATGCCTTCCAGCAGATACTGCGCGCCAATATTTGAAGTCATGATCAGGATCGTGTTCTTAAAGTCCACGGTACGTCCCTGGGAATCCGTGATGCGTCCGTCATCAAGCACCTGCAAAAGGACGTTAAACACGTCAGGATGTGCCTTCTCGATCTCGTCAAACAAAACCACGCTGTACGGCTTTCTGCGGACTGCCTCCGTGAGCTGGCCGCCCTCCTCGTATCCCACGTATCCGGGAGGCGCTCCGATGAGTCTCGATACGGAGAACTTCTCCATGTATTCACTCATGTCAAGTCTGACCATGTTGCTCTCGTCGTCAAACAGGCTTGCAGCCAAAGCCTTGGCAAGCTCCGTCTTTCCGACGCCGGTAGGTCCCAGGAACAGGAAGGAACCAATGGGCTTGGAAGGATCCTTGATGCCCGCCTTGGAGCGGATGATGGCCTCGGTAACCTTTTCCACGCCCTCATCCTGGCCAACCACTCTCTTATGCAATTCCTCATCCAAATGCAGGGTCTTATTTCTTTCGCTCTCCGTCAGTTTCGACACGGGAATGCCGGTCCAGCGGCTGACGATCTTCGAGATCTCTTCCTCAGAAACCTTTTCATGCACAAGGGACAGCTCGCCGTTGCCAACCTTCTCCTCTTCCTGCTGCAGCTGTTTTTTCAGTGCAGGCAGCTTTCCGTAAGTCAGTTCCGCAGTCTTATTCAAGTCACCCTGCCTCTGGGCGATCTCGATCTCGGAATTCACCTGATCGATCTCCTCACGCAGCTTGCTTAGGCGTTCCACGGAAGCCTTTTCATTATCCCACTGCGCTTTTTTCTCAGCAAAGTCGGACTTCAGCTCCGCCAATTCCTTCTGGAGCTCTTCCAGACGCTCCTGGCTCAGGCGGTCATCCTCCTTCTTGAGCGCTGCCTCCTCTATCTCCATCTGCATGATCTTGCGGGAAGCCTCGTCCAGCTCCGCCGGCATGCTGTCAAGCTCCGTCTTAATCAGTGCGCACGCCTCGTCCACAAGGTCGATGGCCTTATCCGGAAGGAATCTGTCGGTGATGTACCTGTGAGACAGCGTAGCCGCGCTAACCAGCGCATTATCCATGATCTTTACGCCGTGATAAACCTCATAGCGCTCCTTGATGCCTCGGAGGATCGAGATGGTGTCCTCCACCGTGGGTTCGTCAACCATGACGGGTTGGAACCTTCTCTCCAAGGCAGCGTCCTTCTCGATATACTGTCTGTATTCGTCCAGGGTCGTGGCACCGATGCAGTGCAACTCGCCCCTTGCAAGCATGGGCTTTAGCATGTTGCCGGCATCCAGGGCGCCGTCCGTCTTACCTGCGCCGACAATGGTATGAAGCTCATCGATAAAGAGAATGATCTGACCGTCACTGTTTTTTACGTCCTCCAAAACGGCCTTCAGTCTTTCCTCAAACTCGCCCCTGTACTTTGCGCCGGCGACGAGGGCGCCCATGTCAAGCGCAAAGATCCTCTTATCCTTTAAGCCCTGCGGCACGTCACCGCGAACGATTCTCTGCGCCAGTCCTTCAACGACGGCCGTCTTACCAACTCCAGGCTCACCGATGAGCACGGGGTTGTTCTTGGTCTTTCTGGACAAGATGCGGATCACGTTGCGGATCTCATTGTCCCTGCCGATCACGGGATCCAGCTTTTGATTCTTCGCCTTCTCCACAAGATCCTGTCCATATTTTTCCAGCGTGTCATAGGTAGCCTCGGGATTATCGCTCGTTACCCTCTGGTTGCCGCGCACGGTTGAGAGTGCTTTTAAGAATCTCTCCTGCGTGATGCCGTATTCCTTAAGGATCGCGGCAATCTCCTTGTTGGGATTCTTCATCATGGCAAGGAAGAGATGCTCCACGGAAACATACTCGTCTCCCATGCGCTTTGCCTCGTCCTCCGCCGTGATCAGCGCCTTATTAAGATACTGACCCACGTACGGATTTCCGCCCTGCACCTTGACGCGCTTCTCCACTGCCTGCTGCGCTCGATTTACAAAATGCTCCTTTTGGATCTCCATTTTTTCAATGAGCTTCAGGATCAGGCTGTCCTCCAGGCGAAGAAGACTAAGCAAAAGATGCTCCTGCTCAATCTCCTGGTTGCCGTATTCCACGGCCAGCTTTTCGCATCCGTCCACTGCCTGAAGGGATTTTTGCGTAAACTTTTGAATGTTCATACGGTTTTACCCCCTTCTTTTATTCTTTGTTCTATAACATATATAACACAAGTCTGACGATAAAGCAATAAAAATTTTCTAAACAATTTCAAAAATAAATTAGGGCCGGGTTGGGTCACGTCCCCGTGACCCAGCCAGCCCTATGTCATGCCGACACGCTAAGATTGCTTTTGTATTATGGCAGATACAAGCACAGGATCTCGTGTTCCTTCGTGCGGTCCGCGGTGTAAACGTACTCGCCGTGCTCCGTCCAGACAACCTGCTCAAAGTGATCCTGATCCTTGACCACCTTATGGAGCTTTTGGCCATAAGCATTCTGGGCATTGATCTCCGTATCGCTCCGATTGATCACGTTGCCTCCCGTGATAATGATGCGATCCTCCTCATTTCCAAAGGGCTGACCACCGCCGGACAATACTTTCACGTCCAAAATGCCGCCCGTCACTTCCGTCGTCCACTGCCCCATGGAGCTGCCAACGCCCGTGACCACGGAGCCTTCGCCGTAAACGGTGACGTCGCTGTCCTTAAATACCGTCGTGCCGGAGCCGGAGTAAGAACCAACGGTGGTGCCAGTGTCGCAGTGCACCACGGCCGAAACCTTTCCTTTCTCAAACAGCATGGAACAATTCGTTCCAAACATACTGCCAATGCCTACCGACCGTTCGCCGTCTGATATGACGTTGATGTAGCCTGAGCAGGCAAGTTTCAGTTTTCCCTTCACGGTTCCAATGCCAACGGCCTGATTGCCGGATTCCTTCACCGCGATCTCCGCATTTCCCACATCCACGAATGCATCTCCCGAAGCGCTTCCGATTCCAAGGACGGAGATGCCGGAACCCGCCACCTCCAAATGACCGCTGCGGATGCTGATGGGCGCGCTGCTGTAACCGCCTCCCACGCCAACGATCTTGTCTCCGGAGGAAATCACCTTGATCCTTCCGGTATGCTCCATGATGATCTCTCCATAAGGCTCATCGTACTTTGATCCAATGCCCACGGTATAATTGTCGTTCGCGTTGATCAGCATGTTGCCGGTCCCCGATATCCGGAGTCTGGCATTCGTCGGCACCCAGATTCCGTTCTTATTGATGGAATTATACCCCATCAGCTTAAGCTCCACGTTACTGCCTTTGCCCAGTTGGATCGCCGGTTCATCAATGGCGGTCAGATTTACGTCGGAAATCGTGATCTTTACGTCGGCGTTATCCGCAATCCTTACCACAAGATTCAGGGTACTGTCCTTACGCCCCTGCAGCTTAACTTTTCCAGACACCACGTGAACGCAATTGAACTTATTCAAGGCAAGATCAACCAGATTGATCTCCTCGCCGTCACTTGCGGCATATACCTTCTGCGTTCCCTTATTATATACGGAATGGGACAGATTCTCATTGATGATCTCATCCCGCATGGATTCATCCAAATCTGCGAGAGGCAGTTCCTCCGGCCTGCCAAGGTAAAAGCCCTGCACCAGATCCACGCCAAATTCAATGACCGTACGCAGCTCTGCAGCAGTCTCCACGCCCTCCGCAAGCACCTTGATCCCGTTCATCGAAGCAAAATCGATGGTATTCTTAACGAACATCTGCTTGTTTTGATCATCTTCGATCCCGCTGATCAGATAACGGTCAATCTTGATGATCTGCGGCGTGTAACGCAAAAGATTGACTATGTTGGAATGGCCCGTTCCAAAATCATCAATGGCGATCTGGACCGTGCCCGTCCCCTCTCCAAAACGCTTAAGGGCTTCCATTTCCTCATCGGTACTGGAATCCTGCTCCGTCACTTCAAACACCACGTGCTCAAGATAAGTACCGTAGGTTTCCCTCAGCTGCGAGCATTCCTCCTCGGACAGGAAATGATTCGGGATCGTATTGATAAATACCTTCCTGCCATGGAATTTTTCATTTTCCTCCGCATACTGCTTTAGGATGTTGAACATGGTGGCATGCTCGATCTTATCCAGACACTTGTATTTCCTCGCCGCATCCAGAATCTGCAAGGGCGAAAGGTTGATCCCGCCCACCGTTCTCATGAGTGCCTCATAGGCATAGATCTCGCCGTTTTTCGCGTCTATGATGGGCTGATAATGATAACGGAACAGATTGTGCTCCAACAACAGATTGAACACGCCGTAATAATCCACGTGAGAATCCTTCACCAGCACGTTCTCCACCCGGTTTCCCCGCATGCGGTTCAGGAACATTTCATTGGATGCATACTTTACAAAGGCTGCCAGGGATCCCGTCCAACCGGGGTCCGCTATGGTGCAGCCCATGCCGATCTCCACGTCATACATGTTGTCGCTGGCGCGGTTGTAAGCCTCCACGGTCGCCTGAAGGGTTGCATTAATCTTTGCATTGGTGGACTTGATCTGACTCTGGTTCTCGAACGCCTGAACCAGCAAGAACTCACTTTCCGAGTTCTTCGCCAAGAAGCAATGCCGTCCCCTGGTCTCCTTTAACTTATCTGCGATCATCCCCATGATCTCTTCCACGACGTTGATGCCGTAATTCTCATAGATTAGGGCATATTGGGGCAGCGCATAAATGGAGACGGAAAGACTCTTTTGATGATTCTCCTCCCTGGAAGCAAACTCCTGAAACCACTTGGTTGCCCCTTTCAGATTCGGAAGACCCGTCATGGAATCCCGGTAAATGGCGCTCTCCATGCTCCTAAGCGTGTCTCTTTGCTTAAACTGATTGATCAGGGAATTACTGATCAGATTCGCAAGATGCGCGATCTTGTTCATCTTATAATTGATGCCGCCCACGTAAGAAGTCTTTACGGCATAATATCCGCAATAAAAATCCTTAGAATAAACGGACGTGATCAGGTAACAGGAATCATCCTCGATCCATTCCCTGGTTTCCGGAAGCATGTCCCGGTCATTCAAATACCTGATCGCCACGTCCACGTCCTGCGCGCAGGGAATTACCACGGTACGTCCCGTCTCCCAGCGTTCCATGGACGCGATCTGCATAAACTGACTCCCGACGCAGAGATAGGAGTGTTGTAGGATAAATCTGGAAAGGGGCTGCAACAATTCTTCCACGTCTTCCACGTTCAGCATTTTCTCGGCCTCGGAGGTCAGGTAATTCTCGTGAGCCTCCATGGACTCAAGCAGGCCAAAGAGCTCTGCCGCCGCCTCGTCCCTCTCCTTGGGTTTGGGTTGCACGCATCCGCAGCTCTCCGAGATCAGCGTGTCGTAAGGGATCTTATACTCCATTTCCACGCTCTCTCCCGCAAAAAGCTTACGAAAGATCTCAACGCAGGTCTTCGCCTGCTCCTGCCAGTTCTCACGGCAGGTAGTCAGCTTTGGATAATAATACTCGATGGCGGGCACGCCGTCGAAGCCCGTCACGATCACGTCCTCCGGAACGGAATATCCCAGCATCTTTAGCTTTCGGCAAACGCCAAAGGCCATGCTGTCGTTGGCACAGATGATCGCCTGTGGAAGCCTTCCGCTGACGGCCAGTTCCTCCGTGATCCTCATGGCCGGTTCATCCCAATAATCCCCGTAAGCCATTTTGGATTCGTTAAACGGGATCTCGCGTTCCGCCAAAACCTCTTTGTAATATTTCAGGCGCTGCTCCGAATTCGGGTCATCCTTTCTGCCTGCCATGAAGAAGGGATCCGTCACGTGGTGCACCGTCAGTACGTGACGCACCAGTTCCTTAAAGGATTCCTCGCAATCATTCGTCACCTTGACGCAACCGGGCGCATCGCCGTTTAATATCACCACCGGAACGTTCTTTTCCTTTGCGCGGCTGATCACGTCATCCACGATCCTCCGGTCGCAAAAATGCTCCGCACATATGATCACGCCGTCAAGGACGTCGTAATCCATGCGGTCATAGACCGTCTTTGCACCTTTCTCATAAGCGTCGTTTCTAAAAAAATCTTCCAGGCTGTTAAAGCAGACCAGCTTAAATCCTGCCTCGACCGCCGCCAGATTGATCTCATCCACCAAGGTGCCGCGCACCCTGTCATGTACCCTCGTAACACAAAGCCCTAATACCTTTTTATCTCCCAGCATACGTACCTCCGCCAGAGCGTCGTTCGCCCTGAACGCCCACTCAAGTCTAATTGCCAAGCATTGCCAAAAGAGCCTAGTTCTGATAGTTACATTTTACTAAAAAATATCCGATTCGGCAACCTTTTCAGTGAAAATACACAAAAAACTTGCGAAATTGTTACTCTATATTTTCATGAAACCAAAGCAGGGCATCGCCGGCTTTCACCTGATGGTCCTCCACCAGCTTCATTTCCCCATGGTTTTCGCCCCGCGTTACCAGATACGTCGCCGTGTCCTCACACTCTTTGCTGAGTTTTTCCCTGTCATATTCCAGCAGAAGCCTTCCCCTGCGTATGATCTCGCCGCGGATCACCCTTGGACGGAAATACCGGTCCAAAAGGTCATCCTCGCTCGTGCAGGCCCGGACCTCCACCTCCGCTCCAAAATCCGTCAGGATCAGAAAAGCGTTTCCTCTGGGCGCAATGGACAGAACCCGCCCCGCGCTCGGTGAAAACAGCTTGGAATCCGTCGTCAGGATCCTTGCCCCCCGCCTTCCCTCGTCGCTCAGTTCCTCCACCGTGCCGCTGGCCGGACTTGCCAAATATTTTGCCCGTGAAAGGGCCTTTTCGGAAACTTTGGTTCCTTTGTGGCGGTTTTCGCCTGTTTCTTCCGTCTCTTTCGTCCCTCCCAAAAGCCCCCAGTTTCTGCTTCTCCCGAACCAAAATCCGAAATATGCCGCCGCAAGGGCGCAAACCCCTCCGTACCAAAGCGGAATTGTCATTCGCATCCTCCTCCCGTTTTTACGTCTTTTTCCATGCTTTTTTCCCTTGTCACCCGTGGTCATCGTTTCTATTTTGGACGTAATTTGTGAAAATATACCAAATAAACGCGAGAAATCAAAAAATTGATTGACATTTTCCGTAGAGAATACTATACTTTAAAAGGATTCTAAAAGCAAGCCATTGAACTCACATATTTTTGTAAGTCATCATTCGCTACTGCGAACTTGGGACTACGAAGTGCAGAGTGAAGATGAACCGCGGAAGAAACTCCATGGTGCATTGAAATGATGGTTGACAAAAATATGTGATTTTTTTGTCCTACGTTTTAGAATTACTAAACCTAAAACGGGCTAAGCCCCAAATAAGAAGGAGGTACCAAAATGAACAACGGTACAGTTAAGTGGTTTAACGCACAGAAGGGTTATGGTTTCATCACCAACGAAGCTACTGGCGAGGAAGTATTCGTACATTTCTCCGCTATCAACGCTGAAGGCTTCAAGTCCCTTGAGGAAGGTCAGAAGGTTACTTTTGACACCGAGTGCGACCCTCAGAACAGCAGCAAGATCCGCGCTACCAACGTTACCGTAGTAGCTTAACATTGATCTAAATCTGCAAAAGAAGTGCCGGGCAAACAGTCCGGCACTTTTCTTTACGCATTCAGTTGTAACATTCTACCCAGCCATATGCAATAAGGAGTTTTTCGTCGCATGAGTTTATTTGAATTATTTCTGGTAGCCGTTGGTCTCTCCATGGACGCCTTTGCCGTCTCGATCTGTAAGGGTCTGGCCATGCGCAAGATGATGCTTCGCAATGCTGCCGTCGTCGGACTTTGGTTCGGCGGATTTCAGGCCGGCATGCCCCTGATCGGATACTTTCTCGGCAAGCAATTCGAAAGCTACGTCACTTCCATTGATCACTGGATCGCGTTTATTCTTCTCTCTCTCATCGGCATCTCCATGATCCGAGAGGCACTGTCAAAGGAAGAAGAAAAAGCGGATGATTCCCTCGCCGTAAAGGCCATGTTCTTGCTTGCGGTGGCAACCAGCATTGACGCCTTGGCCGTTGGCATTACCTTTGCCTTCCTGCAGGTGAGCATCGTTCCCGCCATCAGCTTTATTGGCATCATTACCTTCCTGCTCTCCATGGTCGGCGTAAAAGTCGGCAACGTCTTTGGCATGAAGTACAAGTCCAAGGCCGAGATTGCCGGCGGCATTGTCCTGATCGCAATGGGGCTGAAGATCCTCCTGGAACACTTGGGGTTCCTAGGCTGACCTTCAGCCTTATTTTTTTACTTATTTGCTAAACATTACTTTCTCGCTGCTGAACATCTTCGTCAGCACGCCAACGAATAAGCAGGTGACTGCCAGATTCACGCCAATGGTCATGAACGCCGCCGTAACGTCAGTCTTGAACTCGAAGATTCCGCCCATGACCTTTACGGAGTTGAACAGGGGGATCAGGGAGGCAAAAGTTCCGCCAAACTGTACGCCGATCATCGGCAACAGGCTGGTTATCATGACTATGATCATAAACGGTGCCATCATGGTGGTCGCCTCTTTCACGCTGTTTGCCATCGCGGAAATAATGGAGATCACGGAAACCAATACCAGCACGGTGGAAATGATCACGAAAAAGAGCAATACGTAACTAGAGTATCCATAAGCCGACATGTCAAAGTCCACCTGATCTCCCATCATCTTGGGCATGGAAAGAATGGTTCCCAAGAAGCTCGAAATACCGGACATCAACGCGATAATGCTAAGGCTGATAACCTTTCCGAAGGCAAGTGCGCCTCTCTTGAGCGGAGTAACCAGTAGCGTTGCCATGGTACCGCGTTCCTTTTCGCCGGCAATGGATTCCGGTGCCACGCCCTGCACGCCGCTGAAGATGAAGGTCATGATCAGCATCGGCAACAGTCCTGCCAGCATCTTGCCAACCGCGCCATTCTTCGGCGCCTGATCATAGGTCCCAAGGCTTCCGGTTTCCTTTCCAGCGTTTACGTCATACTTGTTCACCAAGGATTCTTCAAAGTGATCCAGATAGTCCCTTAAGTTGTCATAGGAAGTATAGGAATTGCTCTTTGCGGAATTGTAATAGATCTCCACCTGGGGAGCCGCGCCTGAGCCAATCTCGTACGCCGCCACGTCCGCAATGAAATTCTCCGGGAAACATACCACAAGGTCGATCTCCCCTTCCTCCAGCTCATGGAACACGCGTTCAACGTCATCAGGATTGCCGTCCCAATCTTTCCATTCCACGGGCGATTTTGCCGTTCCTTCGCGGATCTCCTTAGGGAGATTCACCACGTAAGCCTTAGTCACGTAATCCTCCGCCGTAGACATCTCCTGCACCATTCTCTGTCCCAGAAGGCTGTACATCAAATAGATCATCAGACCCGGCATGAGAACGGTAGTAAACACAAGTCTTCTGTCCCCAAAGAAGCGGGACAATTCCTTTTTTATGATCGTCATTACGTTATTCATCAATCTTCCCTACCTTTTCCTCATAGATTTCAAAGAAGCGATCCTCCAGGGGCTTTCCTGCGCAAATGTTCTCCAGCGTGTCACAAGTCACCATCTTTCCCGAGATCACAATGCCAACCCTGTCGCAGATTTTCTCGATCAGACTAAAAATGTGGGTCGACACGATGATGGTCTTGCCCTGGGCTTTCAGGTCCAGCAGGAAATCCGTAACAACCTTGGCAGTGAGGACGTCCAGGCCGTTCGTCGGTTCGTCAAATATCACGACGTCCGGATCATGTACAAGACTGATCACAAGACTCACCTTCTGCTTCATGCCCGTAGAAAGATTTCCGACTTTGACCTCCGCAAAACGATCGATCCCAAAGCGCTCAAACAATGCCTTTTTCCTCTTCTCGATGGTGGCGGGATCCACGCCGTACAGTTTCGAAAAGAAATCGAACTGATAATTCGGCGTAAAGAAATCCTCCAGCTTCAATTCGCTGGTTAGGAATCCGATCTTGCTTCGCACCTTCTCCGGCTGGGATACAATGCTTGCACCGTCCAGGATGGCATCTCCGGCATCCGGCTTGATCAGCGTGGCAAGCATTCGTAACGTCGTCGTCTTTCCTGCGCCATTAGGACCAAGCAGTCCGAATACCTCTCCCTTATATGCCGTAAAAGACAGACCATCCACGGCCACCTTCACCTTTTCCTTTGTCTTCTCCAGTTTCTGCTGTTTTGCGGTAAGCTGGAACGTTTTTCGTAACCCATTTACTTGTAATAATTCTTCCATAGTTCCTCCATCAAAACTCGTATTGGATTTGTCATCCTCTGGAAATCATCATAATATTAAATTGACATATTGTCAAGTATATTTTACTTTTTTTATTTCAAAAAGAGGCTCCCCTCATCGGGAAGCCTCTCATTTTACTTTATTTTCAGATTACTGAACAATGTCCTCGTCACCGAAGGGATCGCCGCACTCAGGGCAGAACTTCGGAGGATTCTTGGGGTCCTCAGGCATCCATCCGCACTTGTCGCACTTGTACTGAGGTACGCCTGCAGGCTTCTTCGCGCCACAGTTCGGGCAGAACTTACCCTGGTTTACCGCGCCACAGGAGCAAGTCCATCCAGCGGGCTCTTCGGGCTTCTTGGAACCGCACTCAGGACAGAAGTTACCGGTTGCGGTTGCGCCGCAGGAGCAAGTCCATGCGTTAGCGGGCTTCTGTGCTGCGGGCTGCATCTGAGGAGCCTGCTGAGCTGCCTGCTGCTGACGCATTGCCTGGCCCTGTGCCATCAAGCTGTTGATGTCAAGTCCGCCGCCTGCGTTCTGTGCTGCGTTCATGCCCATAAATGCCATCATGGGACCAGCGGAAGTATTGGAAGCTGCCATCTTCATTGCATCTGCCTGTGCAACGCCTGCATATGCTGCGAGACGGGTAGGATCCATAAATGCTGCGTTCTTCTGAAGCTCTTTGATGGTCTTCTCATCTTCTTCGTCAGCTGATACGGACTCAACTGCGAACATGTAGATCTCAAGACCTCTCTTCTCTTTCCACTTCTCGGTCAGAACTTCGTTCATTGCGTCTGCAATAACTTCCGTCTGTCCAGGGAGCTGGGAATAACGGATTCCCATTGCGGAAACCTTCGCGAAAGCGGGCTGGATTGCGGAAAGCACTTCTGCCTTCAGCTGTCCGTCGATCTCGCTTCTGCGGAAATCGTTCTTCGTGTTACCTGCAACATAGGTATAGAACGTAATGGGATCTGCGATGCGGTAGCTGTACTTACCGAATGCGCCGATGGATACGTCCATGTCGATGCCTGCACGCTCGTCAACCACGCGGAAAGGAACCTTCTTGGGAGTACCAAAGGTATTGCCGCTGATTTCCTTCGTGTTGATGTAGTAAACTCTCTGCTCCTTGCCGCTGTCGCCGCCAAAGGTAAAACGCTTTCCAATGTTCTTAAAGGTTTCCTTGATGGAATCACCAAGGTTACCGGAGAAAATGGAAGGCTCGGAAGACTGATCATATACGTATTCGCCGGGAACCGCACAAAGATCAACCACGCGTCCCTGATCTACGATCAGCATACACTGTCCGTCTGCAACTGCAATAACGGAACCGTTGGTAATGATATTGTCATCACCCTTATTAGCGGATCTTCCCTCTGCCCTTCTGTGACCGCGAACCATCAGAGTGTCCTTATCGATCGCGTTACAATAAAAGAATTCCTTATACTGATTTGCTATGGTGCCAGCTACCGCTCCCACGCCTGCGCTAACCACGTTAGAAGCTGCGCCCTTAAGTCCGTCAACTGCGCCGCCAACAAGTGCTTTTAAACCCATTTCTGCTACCTCCTAAGTTTATTGTGGAATCATGGTAATCGTGCGTTTCTTTCGAAACCTCACGGACTAATTATATAATTTTTCAGACTTTTCGTCAATCTTTATTACGTTATTTCACAATACTTTTTGGAATTGGCACTTGCCGCGACGCGCGTAAACCTTAGCCAACCATGTATCCCGTGCCCCAGATCACCTTCAAATATCTGGGTTTCCTGGGATTTAACTCAATCTTTTCACGGATGTGACGCACGTGAACTGCAACGGTGTTGTCCACGTCAACGGCCTGCATTTTCCAGATGTCCTCATAAATCTGATGAATGGAAAGCACCTTGCCCTTCTCTATGACTAGAAGCTTTAAGATCTCATATTCCGTAGGGGTCAGGCGCACTTCCCTGCCGTCCACGGTGACCTTTCTCTGCTCGTCGTCGATCTCGAGCCCGTCCACCTTGTAGATCTTGCTCAGATTCTTGCAGATCGCCGTGAGCTGCGTGTATCTTCTGAGCTGGGACTTGATCCTTGCCAGAATAACCAGCGGATTGTCGTCCGCAGGCACGTAATCATCCGCGCCAATACTCAGCGCCGCCACCTTGATCGTCTCATTGATCTGCTTTGCAACGACCATGATCGGAAGCCGGCTCTGCTTGCGAAGATTTGCGATCATCAAAAGTCCCTCGCTCCATCCCTTTACGTCGCCCGCTCCGTCCAAAAGCACCATCTGTACCTCTCGATTGCGGATATCCTCCAAAAGTGCCTTCTCCGAACGCTCCTTCACAATGGAAATCTGTTCTCCCCTGCACAAAAGCTCCAACTTTTCAGCCACTCCCGTTTCATTTTGATAAACCGCGATCTTTTGCATACTTTCCACCTCGTCCTCTCTCTTCTAATCGTCTTCTAAAAAAATCCATAAAAAATTGCCTTCTACAACATAAGACGATTTGTAGAAGGCATCCGTTACCATTTTTTATGAATCTTTAGAAATTCTTTAGTTTTTGAGTTTTTCTTCGATGATTTTCTCTTCCTCTTCTTCCTCTTCCCGGATCTCTTCAAGATCCTCAGGCGTCAGACGGCGGAAATGATTAATGCCGGAAATCAGCAATTTTGCTGAATTGATCGTCGTATCAAACACGCCTCCCTCATACAGTGAGAAGAAAATCAGTCCCACGGGAACCGCAATGATCATGCCGATCACGTTTCCAAACTGGAAACCAACGTACAAGAGAAACAGTGTGGGCAATGGGGCTACGCCAATGGAATCGCCCACGATCTTAGGCTGGATGATCTGGCGAAGGAGCTGTCCAAGTCCCCAGATGATCAGCAGGCCGATGGCCATTTGGTAGTCGCCGCCAACAATCTTGACGATGGCCCAGGGAACCATGACTGCGCCCGCTCCAAAGAACGGCAGGAAATCCAAAAAGGCAACGCCCAATGCGATCAAAAGCAAATACTTCACCTTCAGGATCCAAAAGCCAACCACCAAAACGAGATATACCCAGATCTCGATCTTAAACTGCGCTTTCACGTAACCGCCCACGGCCTGAACCAGACTTTTCCGGATCAGCTGGTAGCGGTCCTGCACCACCTTGGGTACGTGCTGACTGCACCACTCATTGATCTTCTTGCGGTCCGCCACAAACAAGTAAGAAGAAAGCAACGCCATGATAACACCGATCAAAAGCGTCGGCAGATATTTTGCAAAGTTGCCCACCGCAGTAAGCGTAGGCGAGCCAAGCTTTCCAAGGAATTCCGCGGCATAAGCTTTCAGCTGTTCTGCGGAGCCGTCCAGATTCTCACGCACGTTGGAAGGAAGGGACAAATAAACCTTTTCCAAGCGATCGCCCAATTCATATGCGGCCTTCTTGATCTCACCCCAGATTTCCGGGAAAGATTGCACCAGTCCCGTCCCCTCACGGATCAGGATCGAACCCAATCCATAGATGGCAAAGACGATCAGCGCGATCACGGCTACGATCACGACGGCGGAACCCGCTTTCCTCTTGATCTTCATCTTCTCCTCGAAGAATTTCACCGGCGGTCCGGCCATCCAGGCGATCACCCACCCTATCACAAAGGGGGCAAAGAAAGCCAAAAGCCAGGGAAGCACAAAAACGCAAAGTAGCACGACCGCTATGGTGATCATTATATTTACAATGGCCTTGCAATACTTTTTCATGCTTCTCCCCCAAAAATCGTCTGATCCAGAAGCGCGTAGATCTCCTCCCTTCCCTGCTTTGTCTCTGCGGAAAAAGGAATGATCAGCGTCTCCTTGGATGCCTTAAGGCCTTCCCGGATCAGTTTCACTTGCTTCTGTGTCTGACTGCGGTTGATCTTATCTAGCTTCGTCGCGATGACCACGGGCTGGAATCCCATATTCTGAACCCAGTCAAACATGGTGCGGTCATTCTCCGAAGGCTCGTGCCGGATGTCCACCAGCAAAAACACCAGTTTAAGCTGTTTGCTCTTCTTCAAGTAATTCTCGATCATCTTGCCCCATTTTGCCTTCAGCTCCTGGCTGACCTTTGCGTAGCCATAGCCCGGAAGATCAACAAAATAAAGGGCATCATTTACGTTATAAAAATTAATGGTCTGGGTTTTCCCGGGCTGGGAACTGGTCCTCGCAAGGGATTTCCGGTTCATCAACGCATTGATCAGGGAACTCTTTCCCACGTTACTCTTCCCGGAAAATGCCACCTCAGGATAAGGATTGTCCGGAATCTTACTCGTGATGCCGCAAACCGTCTCCAGACTCACGTTCTTTATCACCATACGTCGTTCCTCGTTTATTTCCCTACTACCTTCTTCTCTCTGCGGATGATGGTCGGCTCAGCGGTACCCTCCACCGCGTCCTTCGTAATCACGCAGCGTCCGATGGTATCATCTGAAGGGATCTCATACATGGTATCCATCATGACGTTCTCCAAGATAGAGCGAAGTCCCCTGGCGCCCGTCTTTCTGTCAAATGCCTTCTGGGCGATCACGTCAACCGCATCGTCCTCAAAGGTAAGCTTTACCGCATCCATCTCAAAGAGCTTCTGGTACTGCTTGATCAAAGCATTCTTCGGCTCCGTGAGGATCCGGATCAAAGCCTCTTTGTCCAATCCGCGCAGGGAAACGTTGATGGGCACGCGTCCCACAAACTCAGGGATCAGTCCGAATTTCGTCAGATCCTGCGGCACTACTTCCGCCAGCAGGTCGCTGATCTCCTTATTGGACTTTTGCGTTCCTTCCGTGTTAAAGCCGATGGACTTGCGATCCAGTCTGGCTTCCACGATCTTTTCCAAACCGTCAAAGGCGCCGCCGCAGATGAAGAGGATGTTCGTCGTGTCGATCTGGATCAGCTCCTGATGGGGATGCTTTCTTCCTCCCTGGGGCGGAACGCTGGCTACCGTTCCCTCGATGATCTTAAGAAGCGCCTGCTGCACGCCCTCACCGGATACGTCACGGGTGATGGACACGTTCTCACTCTTCTTTGAAATCTTGTCAATCTCGTCAATGTAGACGATGCCGTACTGCGCCCGCTCCACGTCGTAATCTGCCGCCTGAATGAGCTTAAGGAGAATGTTCTCCACGTCCTCACCCACGTAGCCTGCCTCCGTCAGTGTCGTTGCGTCAGCAATCGCAAAAGGAACGTTGATGATCTTCGCAAGGGTCTGCGCGAGATACGTCTTGCCAGAACCGGTCGGTCCGATCATGATGATGTTACTCTTTTGAAGCTCCACGTCTCCCACCGTCTTGGGTGCCGTCACTCTCTTGTAGTGATTGTAAACGGCCACGGAGAGCACCTTCTTGGCCTCTTCCTGCCCAATGACGTAATCGTCAAGGAATTGCTTGATCTCCTTGGGTTTCAACAGATTAATGTCAAGAGGCCCTTCCTCGGTTGCGTCGTCCTCCTCCAGTTCCTCTTCCAGGATGTCCGCGCAAATGTCCACGCATTCATCGCAGATGTAAACGCCCGTGGGGCCCGCGATCAGCTTGCGGACCTGTCCCTGGTGTTTCCCGCAAAAGGAACACTTTACGTCGTCATCAGAAAATTTTCCTGCCATTCCTAAACTCCTTATTATGCGTTATCGTGGGAGGTGATCACCTTGTCCACAAGGCCATACTCCATAGCCTCCTGCGCACTCTTCCAGTTGTCTCTGTCCGTGTCAGCGCAGATGGTCTCATAATCCTGGCCGGTCATCTCTGCCAGCATGCGATTCATCTTTTCTTTCGTCTTCAGGATGTGCTTAGCGGCGATCTCGATCTCCGTTGCCTGACCCTGGGTTCCGCCGAGAGGCTGATGGATCATGATCTCAGCGTTGGGAAGCGCGAAACGCTTTCCCTTTGCACCGCTTGCCAGAAGGAACGCGCCCATGCTGGCTGCCATGCCGATGCAAACGGTGGAAACATCACACTTTACGTACTGCATGGTGTCATAGATGGCCATGCCTGCGGAAATGCTGCCGCCGGGGCTGTTGATGTAAAGATGAATGTCCTTGTCGGGATCCTCTGCCTCAAGGAACAGAAGCTGTGCAACAACGATGCTCGCGGACACGTCATTCACTTCCTCCCCGAGGAAAACGATTCTATCCTTCAAAAGTCTGGAGTAGATGTCATAAGATCTCTCTCCCTTGCTGGTCTGCTCAATGACGTAAGGTACTAAACTCATATGTTTATCCTGCCTTTCTTTCTAAAATCATACCATTATCTAGCATATCCCATCTTTGTCATTTTTTCAACGAAAACCATGGAAATTTATGAAAGTTTAAGTTTTCGAAGAAAAGGGCTGCGCCGGAAACTGACGCAGCCCTTTTTACTTTCATGACTCATGAAAAATCAAGTAATTTATGCCTCCTTGGCATTCTCCACGATAAACTCCTGTGCCTTCTTGATGCAAACGTCCTCCATAACGGACTTCTTGCCCTTCTCGCCAAGAAGCTCTTTCGCCTTGTCAGCCTCGATGCCATAAGCCTCAGCCATGGTCTTGATCTCAGCCTCGAAGTCTTCCTCGGTGGCTACAATGTTCTCTGCCTTTGCAACTGCCTCAAGTACCAGACGGCCCTTGATGCGGCTCTCTGCCTGGGGCTTCAGCTGCTCCATCATCGTCTCTGCGTCAATGCCGGTGTACTGCATGTACTGCTCAAGGTTCAGACCCTGTGCCTGCATGTTCTGGGCATACTCGTCAAGGATCTGTCTCTGCATCGTGGTAACCATTGCCTCAGGGATGTCCATGGTGGCATTGTTCACAACGGCATCGATCACGGCGTCGATCTTTTCTCTCTTGGCATTGGAGATCTTCTTCTCCTCGAGGTTCTTCTTTACGTCAGCCTTGTACTCCTCAAGGGTATCGAACTCGGAAACCTCTGCAGCGAACTCGTCGTCCAGCTCGGGAAGCTCCTTCTCCTTGATTTCCTTAACGGTGCACTTAAATACTGCTGCCTTACCTGCAAGCTCGGATGCCTGATAATCCTCGGGGAAGGTTACGTTCACGTCAATTTCCTCATTCAGATTTGCGCCAACCAGTCCCTCTTCAAAACCAGGGATGAACGCGCCGGAGCCGATGGTCAAAGGATAATTCTCGCCCTTTCCGCCGTCAAACGCAACACCGTCAACAAATCCCTCGAAGTCGATGATGGTCTCGTCGCCAGCCTTTACGGGTCTGTCGGTGATCACGATCGCTCTTGCGTTGCTCTCGCGCTCCTTGTCGATGGCTGCCATAATCTCATCGTCGGTAACCTCGGTATCTGCCTTGGCAACTTCAACGCCCTTGTACTCGCCAAGCGTTACTTCAGGCTTGAGTGCAACCTCCGCGGTAAAGGTCATGCCCTTTCCTGCCTCGATGGAAGTCACCTCGATCTTGGGAGAGGATACGATATCCTCCTCGCACTCTTCCAAAGCCTTGTCATATGCTTCGGGGATCAGCGCGTTGGCTGCATCCTCATAAAACACTGCTTCGCCGTACATCTTCTCGATCAGCTTGCGGGGCACCTTGCCCTTGCGGAATCCGGGAACGCTGATCTTCCCCTTATTCTTCTGGTAAGCCTTCTCGATGGCCTTCTCCAGATCTTCCGCACCAACCTCGATGGTCAGCTTCGCCATGTTGTGCTCTAACTTCTCAACTTGTAAACTCATGACAATTCTTCCTCCTTAATTAAATCGCATCGCGATATGTATCCTAAATCCCTTCGCCTTTCCATCTTTTTGTCCCGGCGACCTGGAATACAGACACAATAACAGTCAATTAAGGATTATAACATAAGTGCAAGAAAAAGACAAACATTTTTTTAATCAATTATTTCGAAGAAGATGCCTCATTGTTGACTGAGCCATTGGTAAACCTCTTGAACCTCATTGTCATCACTGGAATTCACGTAATAGGTTCTGTCCTTCGTCCGGATGACAACGTAAGACATGGTCCCCCGCCACAAAAATACTTTGCATCCGCTCTGATCTTCCACGATAAAATTACCCTTCAACATGGTATCCATGCCAACGCCGGAAATCCTTGCCAAATGGAGTTTTGAGAGATCATTCCCCAAACTTGAGCCAGTGATCTCGTCTGCCGGGATCACGTACTCATCCCAAAGCTGATGGCAGACCACGGCGTCATTTTCCACGTAGAGTCTCATGGGCGTTGCTTCCATCATACCGATCCATACGACGCAGGCCACCGCGCCAATGATGGAAAGCCCCGCGAATGCCATGAACAGTTTACCCAAGGGATGTGCCACGTTAACCGTACCGCCAATACCCACGCGCTTTTCCACGTTGAGTCTCTTATCCTTCGGATTATAATAAAACATGCCGCCGATCCAGAGATCGTCATCGTCCTCAACGATCGTTATTTCTTTCTTATAGCGCGCTTCAATCTTTTTATTCCGAAGCACAAACAGGAAAATGCCTCCAAACAGCAACACCATGTAAGCGATGAGTGCGATCATGAACAGGAGATCCGAATACGCAAACAGAAACGATGCCATCCAGCAGATCATGAATCCATAATTTATCCAGCAGGACAATACAAACATATCCGCAAAGTTCTTCTTTTTTGCGCGGTTATAATTGGCATTTACGGCACTGTCCCGCGAAATGACTTCATTCTTGAATCTGTCAAAGACGAACGCCAGCACTAGCATCAAAAGGCCCGTTGCAAAGAACGTTGCCGTCACGAACGTCAAAAGGAACGATCCCACTACCCAGTTTTCCGCCACGGGCAAAACCTTAAGATCTACCAGCACCGCCAGAATCACGGTCACTGCCCCAAGGATCGTCGGCAGCCAGATCCGTACGGGCTTCAACGCGCGCACGGATCCCGCATTGCTCAGATCCACCAGCGTAACGCCCTCTTCCCCCTGCACTCCAAGCTTTTTCTTCAGCGCCTTCATCTCCATGTTTCCAAGGAAATATGGAACGTACGCGGCAAAAAGCGCCAATAGAATAAATCCAGTCCAGGCGGCAGTCTGAACGGTCATGCCGCGCAAAAGCAGGAGCAATGCAGAAATGACGGTACCTGAAATGGAAATCATAACTGCCTGACCGCCGCGCCTTCTTACGATTTCGTCAACCTCCGGCGCAGCTTCGCCTTCCTGAAACTCCGCCCTGTTTTTCACGCCAAAGATTAATTTCTTATCTCTCCATTTCCGGGGATAGACCCACACGTAGATGATCCAAAGGAACGGAACCAAGCAACTAAACATGATCAAGCCTAAATACATTGACATTACTCACCCCTCCTATCTGTCAAGACCATAATATTCATCCACGAGCGCTACGATTTCCGCTTTCTTTACACCTGAAATCCGGGCTTCCGACACGATGCGCTTCAGCTCCGCCTTGTTGGCCTCCGGTATGCTGGCCTGCTTCTGTATTTCCATGCGCACCCGCGCACCGTTCTTCCGGTCCGTCATAACGTAACCTTCCGTCTTTAACAACTGATAGGCCTTACTCACCGTCATGGTATTAATCCCCATCTCCAGAGCCAGCGCTCTTACCGTCGGGAGCTGCTCTCCCGCCGCAAGTTCACCGCTGGAGATCCCCATAACAATCTGGTTTCGTATCTGCATGTAAATCGGTACGTCCGATAATTCATTGATTCTTATGATCATGTCCTTCATCCTTTCCCTCAAACCTTGGTTGGATCATAGTACTTTTTATAGATTCCGTTATAGACGACCGGCAGCATCGGGATTCCCACGACAAAGCTTGCAATGAGGCAAATCCCGCCGATCTTACCGCCCATAAACGTTCCCAGAAAAGTGTCGATCCACATAAGGACGGAAAAGGCGATCCACATCTTTCCCAACGCCTTGTTGTACGCCTTCACGTCCTTGATCTCTCCCGGCTTAAACTCCTGTCCCGTCCAAAAATTCCCGGGATCCTTCTTTCGCATCACGTAAATTCCAAGACCCGTAAATACGGCCGAGCACGGTCCCATAATGATTCCGTAAATAATGCTCATCCTTGTAATCCCCCCGTGTTTTAGCCTCAGTTACAATCTTTTCCTGTCAAAAGCTACCATACTTATCATACCACAACCTGCGATCACTACGCCAGCGATAATCATGGCTGCGTAAAAGTCTTTCACTTCCATGGCTCCAGCTGCCGTCTGCAATCCGTTCATCAACTGAAGGGGCAAATACTTCTGGAGCTTTGGCACGTAATTTGCAAAGAACAGCACTGCCGCCACGCCTCCCGTCCCCATCAGGACCTGGCCTCCCGTACTTGCCACTGCGGAAAAAGCCAAAAGCAGCGCCAGGATCACCATGCCAAACAGCCAGTATGCAAACACGCCAAACATTAGGTGCGGCACCTCATCCCCGGCCCAAAAATAAGCGGTATAGCCATACGTGATGCCAAAATATATTAGATACAGAGCCGTCCAGCTGCCATACGTCACGATCATCTTCGAGAGCATGATCTTCTTCCGGGACAATCCCTTCGTTACCACCTGCACCAGCGTTCCCCTTTGATACTCATTCGTCAGAACGCCGCTGCTCATCAAAACAATAACGATTAGCGCCATCGGCGCGTTTTTATAAAACTGCGTCCAGCTTGTCATGGCATTTACCGTAACCTCACCAATCTGAAGCCCCGACTGGGCGATGCTGTCTTCAAGCATCTCCATCATCCACGGCGTCAGCTTTGCAATGGCAGGATTCATAATGCCAAAGATCGCAAAGATAATGACCAGGAGAAGCAATCTTCCCGTCCGCGTCATCTCCATCCATTCCTTCTTCAAAAATGCCTTCATTGTTTCCCTTCTTTCTGATTCTCTGCAAGACTTCCATTTTTCAAGACTTCCATGAACACGTCCTCCAGCGTCGCCTCCTGTTTTTCCATCCGCACAAAAGGCATTTCATGATCCGCCATGAACCGCAAAACGTCGGATACCTTTGCAGCATCCTTAAGAAGCAGCACCTCCGGCTTCACCACCTGAAAACCGCTGAAGGTTCCCGCCAGGGTCTGGGCGTCCTCCGCCCGTTCCATCTGGATCTCCACGGAATTGCTCCGCCTCTTGCTCTTTACTTCCTCGATGCTCCCCTGCATCACGATCCTTCCGTCATTTAAGAGGGCCATCTCGTCACAGATATGCTCCACGTCGGAAAGCACGTGGGTCGAAAACAATATCGTCGTCTCCTCCTTCGCCGCCACGAGGACGTCCAGGATCTCCTTGCGTCCCAAGGGATCCAGGGCGGAAGTCGGCTCATCACAGATGAGGAGTTTCGGTCTCCCCAGAAGGGCCTGCGCAATGCCAAGCCTTTGCTTCATGCCGCGGGAAAAGCCCTTGATCCTGTGCTTTTCCCCGGCAAGTCCCACGAGCCTTAGCATCTCCTCACATCTGCCCTTGATCTCACCCGAAGGCAATCCCGTGATTTCTCCGCAGAAATTCAAGTATTCCATTGCCGTCATAAAGGAATAATACTCCGGCACGTCCGGCAGATAACCGATAAAACGGTTTGTTTTCGTATTTCCGTAATGCACGGCTTCCCCGCAAACCCTAACCTCTCCGGCGTCCGCTGCAAGGAGTCCCAGCGTCACCTTCATGGTCGTCGTCTTACCGGCGCCGTTCCTTCCGACAAAGCCAAAAACCTTCTTCTCCGGCACCGTAAGGTCTACGCCCTGCAGCACCTTCTTTTCACCAAAACTTTTTTTCAGTCCGGATATTTCCAAAACGTTCGTCATCACGCATCTTCCTTTCCAAGAAGAAAATACAAAATTGGTCCAATAAACTCCATTCCCACAATGCAGACGATCACCCACAGCATACGGTTACCACGCTTGTAATTCTCATGCGTCAGCACGTGCCTCAGCGTATACGCCAGCAAAACAATCTCTGCAATAATAACTGGAATCAAAAACGGTAACATCTCTTTTACTTCAGGCATATGATTCTCCTTTCCCGGAGCAAAGCCTTCCGGCCTTCTCCCTTTGCTTGCTCTGTCATTTATTTATATGTTGCATTATTTGTATTGCTCCTTGTAATACATATAATACATCCAGCGATTAACTTTGTCAATAGGCTCCGTCAAAAATTTTCCGTCCTAGGCTTCCAACTAAAAAAGGGAGAGGGGCTTAACGCCTCTCTCCCTTCTAAAACCTCTTCCTTATTTCTCTTCGGTCTTGCCGCCTTCCACGGTTTTGTCTCCCTCAACCGGCTTCCCATCTTCCGCCGTCTTGCCTTCCTCAGCCTTCTTCTCCGCAGCCTTGGCTTCCTCAGCCTTCTTCTCCTCTTCGGCCTGCTTCTCCTGCTTCTTGTGGATGTTATTAATGTCCTCCATGCTTCCGCCGCCCGCGTCATCCGCCGCGCGGAATTCGCCCTTCTCTACCAATCGAAGGAACGCATCCACCACGTCGCTGGTTAGCTGGGTTCCGGCCACCTCCCGGATGATCGAAACGGCCTTGTCGAAATTCATCCTCTTACGATAAGGACGGTCGGAATACATCGCGTCAAACGTATCTGCCACGGCAATAATCTGCGCCACCCGCGGAATGTCATTCTGCGAAAGGCCCTGCGGATATCCCTTGCCATCTGGGCGCTCGTGGTGCGATCTCGCGCCGATGGCCAGCTCCGGCATAATGTTGATCTTCCGCAGCGCTTCATATCCCAAAGCGGAATGAGACTTGATCACGGCAAATTCCTGATCCGTCAGCTTTCCCTGCTTATTCAGCACCTCTGGTGGCACGCCGATCTTTCCGATGTCATGCAAGAGGGCAATGTTGCGGTATTTCTCCACCGTCTCCTCGTCATATCCCAGTTCCCTCGCCAGCATTGCCGTATATTCTGCCACTCTCGTTGAATGACCTCGCGTGTAACGATCCTTCATGTCGATGGTCATTGCGAAGGCTTCCGTGATCTCACGGATCAACTGCTTGTTCTCCTCTTGTTTCTTTAGGAGGGCCTTCGTCTTTTTGCGCACGTAATGAATCACCACGTTCGCGATCAGGGCAAGGATCAAGATGATGCATAGGATCTGGAACCAGAGCTGCTCTATGAGCGCCTTCTGCTTAACGATGGTCACCACAAGTTCCTTGTTGCCGCTGCCGGAGAAATCACTTAGGCTCATCACAAACTGATACGTGCCGCCGTTAAGGTTGGTATAGTCCACTTCGCCAAAATCACTTCTCTTGACCGTCGTCACGTTCTTTTCAAATCCCTTAAGGTAATACGATACCTCAGGATTCATCAGCGTATATGCGTAAACGTAACCATGAATGGTCAGCTTCTTTACCTTAGAAGAGATTGTAAAATGACCTTCTTCGTCCGGATAGATCAATTCGCCGTCCGCCTCCACAAAGGGCACGGACATTTTCAAATTGTTTACGGTCTCGATGGGTGTTTCAACATTCACCTTGATCACGCCGGAATTGCAAGCCACGTACAGGTCGCCGTTTTCCGACAAGCCACTGTAGGAGTTCGAAGTCGGCACGTGGGCCAAACCATTGTCACGACCGTAGAACGTCGCATCGATCTCTTCGTTCCTGATCAATTCTTCCGCAGAAACTGCGTAAATTCCGTTACTGCTCAGGATCCAAATGTCTCCCTTACCATTTTCAACCACGTCAAAATTATTGGGATAAGGGAATTTGCGGATCGTCGTCACCTGATAGTCTTCCGTCATGTAGGCCAGGGAATTGCTGGTCACGATCCAAAACAGCTTTCTCTTTTCGTCGCGCTTGATCCTCATGACCACGTTGGAGCGTAAACCCTCCTCCGTTCCCACGTGTACCACGTTCTTTCCCTTGACGACGTAGATTCCGTCGCCGTCCGTACCGGCCAAAATGTCTCCGTTTGTGCCTTCCGCAACGGTCAAAACCTCCGTGTTGCTGATGCCGGATTTTTCATTATAGACCGCCGTGACCTTGTCTCCTTCGATCACGGCAACGCCACCCGTACACGCCACAAGAAAGCTTCCGTCCTTTCTTTCCACCACCGTTCTGATACGGTCTGAAGGCAATCCGTCTTCCTCAGTGAAACGGACGACGTTTCCGTGATCATAACGTGTCAGCATGTTCTCCTTGTAGGTGGAAAACCATAATCTGCCCTTGGAATCACAGATAATGGAACGGATACGAAAGCCCTTGAAAAGAGCGATCAGGTCATCCGCAGGAATCTTTGTCCCCGAGGCAGTCACCGCACTCTTCAACGGAATGCTTTCAATGACTTTATCCTTTCCAAGGACCAATAGCCCGTTGTCCGTTCCAACATAGAGCCGGCCGTCCTCGTAGCAGGTGGAGTTCACCACCTCGTCGCCCAGGCCAAACCGCTCAAACACGTCCATGAATTGGTCCGGAACAATCTTCATCACTCCCTGTCTGGAGGAAGCAAACCATAGATTTCCCTGGTAGTCCGTGATCACCTTCTCAACGGAATGAATCATCGGAACGTTCTCCAGCACCTGACACATCCCGTCTTCCACCATGGCGATGCCATTGTCCGCGCACACCCAGAGCTGATCCTGGATCATCTTCACGTCATTCACGTAATTCAAAGGCGCCACGCTGATCACCGTTGCGTCCTTCATTCCGTCCTCCAGCTTTCCGTAATAAAGCTCTGCATCCTTGGTACCGATATAGACGTATCCCGACTTTTTCGGATCTGGATAGAGGGCGTGAACGGAAGGAATCCCCATCTTCTCGCCCTCGTAGAATCCGATCATTTTTTCCTTCTCGATGACAAATACGGCTCCATTCATTGTCAGTCCGTAAATGCGATCGTCCACTCCGGTGGACAGCTCCCTGACGTATTCATTTTTGATTTGCGGTTCGTCAATGACCTTTAGCTTCAGGTTAGAATCGATCACGGCAATACCGTGGGTCGTTGCAACGAAAACGTTTCCGTCGCCATCCTCCGTGATGGCCCTGATGGACGTGGACTGCAGACCATCCGACTTGTCAAAGTGAAGCTCACGGTCTCCGTCCAGCATCACTACGCCGCTGTCGTTTGTTCCAACCCACAGTCGGTTCTTACTGTCCGCAAACAGGCTCACCACGCTGGCAATGCCCGTGGTGGAGTCCATTCTTTCGAAAGTATTGCCGTCATACCGGATCAAGCCGCTGTAGCTTCCGATCCACAAAAAGCCCTCCTCCGTCTCCAGAATGGTGTTCGCTTCCGAAGTAGGAAGGCCATTGGTATTATCATACAGAATCGCGGCAAATCCCTCGCTGCGTCCCGTATAATCCACGGTAATCTTCTTTCCGGCATCACTTCCTGCGGCATGCAGGCACGTTGGCGTACATCCGATCACTGCAAGCCATGCAGCCATCATCCCTCCGCAGATTCGCGTTATCCATTGCATTTTCCGACGTTTCTTTTTCATTTGCCCGTTCCTCGAATCTCTTTCGGTTTTAGGCGACGTCGTTTGGCGTCCGCTTTCCTTCCTTTGCGTCCATCAGATTCTGAAGCGTTGTCTCCGCTATGGCTGCAAGCGCCTCCAGCGTATAGAATCCTTGATGCGAGGTGATCATCACGTTGGGGAAGGCAAGGAGTCTTGCCGTAACGGAATGCTCCATAATGTCATCCGAGCGGTCCTCGTAAACGTTGCCCGTCTCCTCCTCATATACGTCAAGTCCAACGCCCAGGAACTTGTTCAGGCGGATGCCCTCAATCAGCTCCTGCGTGTTCACCAGCGCGCCCCTGGAAGTATTCACCAGGATCACGCCATCTTTCATCTTCTTGATGGATTCAATGTTGATCATGTGATACGTACTGTCCATCAGCGGGCAGTGCAGCGAGATCAGGTCGCTTTGCGCCAGGAGTTCATCCATGGTGACGTACTCCACAAAGTCCGAGAGAGCGGGATTCTGGTACACGTCATACGCGATCACCCGCATGCCAAAGCCGCGGCAGATCCTGCACATGGCCGCACCGATCTTTCCCGTTCCGACGATTCCTGCCGTCTTCCCATAGAAGTTCACGCCGCGGAGCCCCTTCAGCGTATAGTCGTTCTCTCGAACCTTATTATAAGCCTTGTAAAGTCTTCTGTTCACGGCCAGTGCCAGTGCCATGGCAAGCTCCGCCACGGATTCCGGCGAATATCCCGGAACGCGCTTTACAATGATGCCAAGCTCCTTCGCCTTCTCCACGTCCACATTGTTAAATCCCGCACATCTCATCAGCACCGCCATCACGCCGCAGTCCTTCAAAATGGTCAGCGTCTCCGCTCCCACGTCCGCGCTCACAAACGCGCAAACGGCATCATATCCCTTGGCCAGCACTGCCGTTCTCGGCTCCAGCTCCGGATCAATGTAGTCAATCGTGATCTCCGGAAACTGTCCCAGAACGTTCCCAAAAGACTTTTTATCATATACCTTGGCTGCATAAAATAATACTTTCAACGCAAACCCTCCCTTTCTTAAAAACTATGTTTATTTTACCACTTTTTCCCATAATCCGCAATGCATGAAGGCAAGTAACAAACTTTCTTGTCACTCGCCCTCTTCATTTGGATTTATCATTTGGATTTATCATTTGAATTCTTTATTTGGGTTTAATGTTTTGATGCGTCATTCTGATTTGACGTTTAGACTTAATTATTTTCACTTCGACAGTCTTTGCAATTCCCGGAAATACCGTTCCGTTGCCCGCGCCAGCTTCCGCATGGTCCGGAGCTCCTTTCTGTCGATCTTTCCATTATCCCGCAGCGCGGCCCTCTTAACCGAACGGATAAAATTCCGGCAATTCAACATTTGATTCGTGATCTCCAACTTTACAAGACTGTTCATTTATTCTTCCTTTGCGAAACTGAACCTCTTAGTTACGAGACCATTGTATCACGTATGAAGAATTTTGTCGATTTCTTTACGCCTATGCTTTTCTGCTTGCCTGGATTCCTTTTTTCCCTTCCAGGCAAGTACTCTTCGCCCGTCTTACTTGCCTGCGTTCCTTTTTTCCCTTCCAGGCAAGTACTCTTCGTTCCTTTTACTTGCCTGCATTCCCTTTTTGCCTTCCAGGCAAGTACTCTTCGCCCGTCTTACTTGCCTGCGTTCCTTTTTTCCCTTACAGGCAAGTACTCTTCGCCCGTCTTACTTGCCTGCGTT